>Ga0209181_10007538_pt1 | contig 14871 bp, 12 predicted proteins | sample MAT05_FD_187208 | JGI IMG/M metagenome (GOLD analysis project Ga0209181, IMG submission 187208) | Freshwater microbial communities from Lake Fryxell liftoff mats and glacier meltwater in Antarctica - MAT-05 (SPAdes) (version 2) | ecosystem: Environmental > Aquatic > Freshwater > Ice > Liftoff... | reverse complement strand
ATTTGTGGGTGTTGTTGGCATTCCCTGGAGTTTTAAAATAATAGTGGCGCCGCTAATGGACCGGTTTAGTTTTTTGTCTATGGGACGGCGCAGACCCTGGGTATTGTTTGGACAGTTAGGCCTGGTAGTTAGTTTTATTGTGATGGGGTTGGTGCCGGATCCAATGAACAATCTTTCACTGCTGATGGCTGCTGCTTTTTTTGTCAGCTTTTTTGGTGCTTTTCAGGATGTAGCTACAGATGGAATGGCCATTGATATTGTTCCGGTAAACGAACAGGCAAGGGCCAATGGATTAATGTGGGGTGCCAAAATTATTGGCATCTCCATCTCGCTTGCTACCGGCACCTGGCTCATCAATCATCATGGCTTTCGTGCCGCTACGCTGGTGCTTTCTTCCTGTGTTTGTATCATCCTGCTGGTGCCCCTCCTGATGCGGGAACGGCCAGGTGAAAAATTGTTGCCCTGGACAAAAGGTAGTGCTTCACCCGCTGCTGCAGGCATGCAACTGGATAGCTTTTTTAAAATTTTTAAGAGTCTTTTTAAAGTATTTTTTTTACCGTCCAGTTTATATATTGGCATTGCTTTCTTTCTTTTTAATATGGGCATTGCACTGCTGGAAACGATGCTCCCGGTTTTTACCATCCAGGAGGCTGGGTGGACTAATGCAAAGTATTCCAACCTGTTTTCGATAACCTCTATGGTGGCAGGTTTTTTAGGTGTTATTGCTGGTGGAGCCTTAGCTGATTTTTTTGGTAAAAGACGTATGCTGAGTATATACCTTTTACTTTTTGCTTCGGTAATGGTTGGCATGGCCCTTATGAAAAACCATTGGAGTACGGGATTTATTACCGGATTTATGGGGCTGTATTATACCCTTTATGTGTTTACATCCATTGCCTCATTTGCCATTGGAATGCAGTTGTGCTGGCGCCGGATTTCCGCCACTCAGTTTACCTTGTATATGGCAATTTCAAATATTGGCCGTTCAGTAGGCGCCTCCCTGCTTGGTCCGCTTAAAGCGAGGCTGCCATGGGAACACATGTTAGTCTTTGTGGCATTGCTTGCCGGAGGAGCACTTTTCTTTGTAGTGATACTTCGCATCAAAGAACACCTGTTAAAAGTGCATCTGCTTGAATCAAATCATTTGGAAATAGAAAAAGCATTGTTGATTCCAACGGTTTTGTTTAGTGAGAAATAGCAATATTTTTTAGAACTAAGTAAAAAGAATTTAGGAAACAGGTAGTAAACGAAACAGCGAATGTTGATTTAGTGAAGGAACAAAACAGTTATAGCTCAATTTACATGGTATCATGTAGCTCAACCGGATGGTACATTCGATATAAAATCACTTTACAATCAAGTAATAAATTTTATCACAATTAAAATTCAGGAAAATGAAATCAGTCATTATTACAGGTACCAACAAAGGAATTGGTCTTGAAACTGCCCTTGCATTTGCCAGGGCTGGATACAAAGTTTTTGCGACCATGCGCAATACAGCAACGGCAACCGAACTAAAACAAAAAATAGCTGAAGCGTCTTTGTCAATTACCATTGCTGCGATGGACGTGGATTCTGATGAATCTGTTCAGCAATGTATGGAGGCGATCCTGTCTCAACAGGGTTCGATAGACGTGTTGGTAAACAACGCCGGTATTGAGCGCCATGGCTCTGTTGAAGATTTATCAATGGAAGATTTTAAAGCAGTAATGGAAACAAATTATTTTGGAGTACTTCGATGTACCAAAGCTTTATTGCCAATGATGCGAAAGCATAAAAGTGGTTGTATTATAAATGTGGCGAGTATTTCCGGCAAAATAGCCACCACTCCCCTGGGTGCTTACGCTGCCAGCAAATTTGCACTGGAGGCAGTCAGCGAATCACTGGCGCAGGAAGTAAAATCACACAACATTCGGGTAGCCATTGTAGAGCCTGGTATTATTAATACACAAATGGCAAATGGTATCAGCATTGGTGAAGATTCCATTTATCCGCAGGCAAAGCGCTTTGCAGCTCTTTTTGCTGCATCGCTTAAAACACCCACGAATCCATCCATAGTAGCAGAAAAAATATTGGAAATTGCGGAAAGCAACAGTTGGCAATTGCGCTACCCTGTTGGTCCGGATGCAATTCCATTCCTGCAATGGCGGGCATCCATGACTGATGAAGAACATGTGGATTGGAATGCCGCCAATGACGAAGATTGGTACAACGCCGTTCAAAATACATTTGGATTAAATGCAAGACCTGAGTAATCAAACTTACTGAGGTTAAAAATCTGGAAAGTATCAATGGTGGTTACCCTTTGCAGGACAACGGGGACAAAACTTTTGAAGCGTGTGATGATATAACCGATCCTTATTGATTTACTGCAAAGGCAAACGGTTCTATCAATTATTTCATTCGGAAATCAGGGACAAAACAATCATAACCCGGGAAGCAGTAAAACTGAAATAATCAACTTTATAACTCCCCAACAACGGCTAAAAATAAAAACATAATTTTTCAATCAAAAAAAACATAACATGAAAACAGTAGGCATCATTGGTGGATCAGGCTTTATTGGAAGCTATATTACCAAAATTTTTCTGGAAGAAAACTACAAAGTAAAAGTATCGTCAACGGATATTTCCAACAAAGGCAAATACGAACATTTGCAGGCATTCTCCAATGTAGAAAACCTGGAGATTTGTGCTATGGATGTACTGGATATTCCTTCAGTTGAAGCATTTGTGAAAGGTTGCGATATTATTGTTCATGCCGGCACACCTTTTATGCTGGATGTAAAAGACCCGCAAAAGGAATTGTTTGAGCCAACGGTAAACGGCACTCAAAATTTCCTGCAAGTGATCGCAAAAACGGAAGGTATTAAAAAGGTTGTATTGATTGCATCAGTGGCTGCCTGGAATACGTCCTTTCCATTAGCACCAGCTAGCTATCCATCCGATCATATTTTTTCCGAAAAAGACACGCCGTATATCGGCGAAGAGGATCATCCTTATACACAGGCAAAATATTATGCAGACCAGGCGGTACGAAAATTTATTACCGACTACCCGGAAATAAAGTTTGAGATCAGTTCCGTTTCACCTGTTTTGGTAATTGGCAACAGTCTTTCGCAAAGGCAGGATTCTACTTCGATGGGTATGCAATACCTGTTTAAAAATAAGATTGCGCCCAATCCCTTTATCGAAATGATGTATGCCAATGATGTGATGTTTGCCATGGTAGATGTTAGAGATGTAGCCGAATCAGTTTTTCAGGCAGCCACCAGAACCGGACTTCATGGCAAAAACTATTTGCTAACCAGCGAAAGCTATCGGATTTCTGATATTTCACTCATGCTGAATAACCAACCACCAGTTGCAGACGCAGCAACGGTATATGACAATGCATTGGCAAAAAATGACCTCGGGGTTGCATTTATTGCTGCAAGGGAAACGTTGAATCATTGTGTGTAAAAGAAATTTGGATTTACTCCAGGAGATAAAAATTATACGTTGGGCGAAAGCCAATTTAGTTTTAATTCATTTATCATCCGGCCAAAGCCTCAGGATAAATGGAAAGCAGCCGAAACTGAATGAACGCAGGCATTAGCCCCCAAATAATTGTGGTTAAATAAAAAACGGTAATTCCTTATCTTGGTAAAAAACAACCACAAATGATGCAGCAAAAACTTACTGCCAGTAAAAGAATTGAATCTATCGACTTCATTCGTGGTATTGCCATGGTGATAATGGCGCTGGACCATACAAGAGATTATTTTCACATTGCAGCCAATATTGATGATCCGCTAAACCTGGCTACCACTACCCCGATTCTATTTTTAACAAGGTGGATTACCCATTTTTGTGCGCCTGTTTTTGTGTTTCTTTCAGGCACTTCAATTTACCTCCAAAGCCTTCGAAAAACAAAAAAAGAGCTAAGTGTCTTTTTGATAAAGCGGGGACTCTGGTTAATTATAGCAGAATTTGTAATCATTGCATTTGCATGGACATTTAACCCATTTTTTAATATCATCCCGTTCCAGGTTATCTGGACCATTGGTATCAGTATGGTCATATTGGGCGTTGCTGTCAGGCTTCCTTTTAAAATGGTACTATTGATAGGATTACTGATTGTGCTCGGGCACAACCTGCTGGACATACCAGAAGCTGCGCCAGGCTTTAACCCGGGGGTTTGGTGGAATATTTTACATTACGGTCATTTTGTTCCCTACGAATTTGCTCCCAAACATTATGCGTTGATCGTTTACCCTTTTCTTCCATGGACCGGTTTGATGATGCTCGGCTATTGTGTTGGAATGTTTTTTAGCCCAACCTATTCAATAGAGCAAAGGCGAAACATATTAAACCGTTTGGGCGTTATTTTGATCATATTTTTCATCGTTGTTCGTTTCATTAATATCTATGGCGATCCTGTCGCCTGGACCGCACAGAAAAACGGATTGTACACGTTGATGTCATTTTTAAAATTACAAAAGTACCCGCCATCGCTGATGTATATGTGCATCACCATCGGGCCTGCATTGCTGTTACTTTCCTTTATGGAAAAAATAAAAAATGGCTTTACAAATACGATGGTTGTGTTTGGGCGAACTGCCTTCTTCTATTATATCCTGCATCTTTATCTGATACATTTGCTGGCCGCTATTCTCTTTTTTGTAAAAAGAAAACACACCGTTCAATTCGCCATCGATTCCACGAAGGATTTGCCATTTATGTTTGTGATACCTGGCGAAGGCATTCGACTTGGTTTGGTTTACCTGGTATGGATCATTGTAATTGTTGCACTCTATCCCCTGTGCAAATGGTACGATAATTATAAAATTAATCACAAAGAAAAATGGTGGCTGAGTTATTTATAAACAAAACACATGCAAGTACTAAATATCAACACCACCTTTAAAGGAAAAAGAATTGAATCCATTGATTTACTTCGTGGAATCGTAATTGTCATCATGGCGCTGGATCATGTACGGGATTATTTTCATGCTGATTATTTTTATTATGATCCAACTGACATGACGAAAACAAATACCGCCGTTTTTTTTACCCGGTGGATCAGCCATTTTTGTGCGCCGGTATTTGTATTCCTTGCAGGCACTTCTGCATTATTGGTAGGAGAAAGAAAAACAAAAAATGACCTGGCGGTTTTTTTATTAAAGCGTGGGCTGTGGCTACTGTTGCTGGAAACAGTGGTTATCAATTTTGCCTGGAGTTTTAATCCTGCCTATCCAATGTTCCGGCTACAGGTAATTGGTACGATGGGAATATGTATGATGATTTTGTCGGCACTCATTTACCTGCCATCAAAAGCTATTTTGGTAATTGGCCTGCTCATTTTGTTTGGGCATAATTTATTGGATAGTATAGAAGTAACAGGCAATAGTTTTAAAGATCTGTTGTGGGGTGTACTGCATCAACGTAAAAGATTTTCCATTGGAGGGAAATTTATTGGCACAGGTTATCCAATCATTTCCTGGCTGGGCATCATGGCATTGGGTTATTGTTTTGGTGCATTGTATAAAAAAGGAATGGAAGAAACCATTCGGAAAAAATATTTGCTGATAATAGGCAGTATTGCAATAGGGTTATTTCTCTTTGTAAGAGCTACAAATTTTTATGGCGATATGGCACCCTGGGCTACACAAAAATCTTTTATACTTACCATTTGTTCTTTTTTAAATGTTACAAAATATCCTCCTTCTTTATTGTACACCTTGATGACGCTTGGGCCTGCATTGATTGTGCTGGCATTATTAGAAAAACCTTTAAACTGGCTGGGGAAAATCATCATCCCAATTGGCCGGGTATCACTCTTTTTTTATATCCTCCACCTGTTCCTCATTCACGGGCTGGCTGTAGTTGCAGTGGTCTTAAGCGGACGGCCGTGGACAGATATGACTTCCATTACCAACATCAATTCAAAAGACAGTCCCTGGCTGCAGGGTTATGGATTTTCTTTGGCGGGAGTTTATGCAGTTTGGATAGTAGTAGTGTTGTTGCTTTACCCGCTTTGCAAATGGTACGATCGATACAAAACAAGTCATAAAGAAAAATGGTGGCTTAGTTATTTATAAACAAGCTTTCAAAACGTTTTCTATTCATTCATCAATAAACAAAAAAAACATGAAAAAAACAATGTTCCTACCAGTCATCACAGCATGTGTATTAATGTTTTCCTCCTGCAAGGAAGCAGCCAAAGAGGAAACACCCACCGCTACAACAACCGCAGTAGCCGAACCTGCAAAACAGGATCTTGCACAAATCCGCACCGAGATACAGACCGTAGAAAATGCATGGGCTGCTGCACAAAATGCAAAAGACATCAATGCGTTAATGGCATTGTATGCAGATGATGCGGTAAGTATGCCCGAAGGTGAACCGACACTTTCCGGCAAAGCCGCCATACAAAAAAAACAGGAGGCAGATTTTGCCAAACCTGCAAAGTATGCCAGTCTTGCTTTTGAAACAGTGGATGTATATGCACAGGGAGATATCGTAACCGAGGTTGGAAAAACCATGTATAAAGATGCCGATGGCAAAACGATCAGTAGTGGAAAGTACATCGCTGTATTCGAAAAAAGAAACGGCAAGTATTTATGTATCCGGGAGATTTATAACAGCGATTCTAAGTAGGTCTTCGATCGGTTGGATGTAATCATCATCGCCATGGTTTGTGAAGATTCAAATCGTGGCGATGATTGAATGAGGTTAATAAGCAAAGTGTAATAATCAATTTTAGAGAGATTTAAAGCGATACCAAAAAGTGAAATAAAATAAAGGATGTCTTTACAAAAACAAATCATCCATTGTTAACACTTGTTCTATTATGCCAAGGCTGTGCATATTGTGTTTAATACCATAAGTGGTGATTAGTACAAGCGAAAGGCGTTTTTTGGTAGCTGTTTTAGTCCTAAATACGCCCATCAAATTTCGTAAAGCACTTGCTTCGGCTTCGCTTAAAATAAATTCGGTATGATAAAATTTAATTTCAAAAAGATTGATGGTTTGGTCGTTGCGGTCAAGCACAAGGTCTATCTGCGTTCCTTTTTCTGCATCGTTTCCTTTTTGCAAAAAAGTGGAAGATTGGGAAAAGATACCTGAAATACCCAATGCTTTCTTGATCGCATCAAGGTGTTTCAGGCAAAGGGTTTCAAAAGCATAGCCAGCCCAAATTTTGGCAGTTTGTGTTTGGCTTAACAGGTTCCAGGTGTTGCGGCCTTCGTTTTTATTACGTTCAATAAAACGCAGGTAAAACAAGGAATATTCATCAGTCAGACGATAAAGCATATCCTTTTTTCGATTGGCAAATGGGTAATAGGATTGTATAAATCCCGATTGTTCCAATTCTTCCAGCACTTTGGATGTGTTGCCACCTTCGGGAAGTTTGCCATTGGCAACAATGGCCTGTCGGGATAAGCCCAGCCTGGATTTTGCCAGTGCCCTTACTACGGTAATGTGATTACCGGATTTGGCAAAAAGCGATGGATAAAGGTCTGCAAACTCGTTTCGCAGCAAAGCGTTCTTTGAAAAGCAAATGTCATTAATGTTTTGAGTGGCACTTTTACTTGCCTTAATTTCTTTCAGGTAGTGTGGTATGCCGCCCATAGCCATGTAAAGCTGTATAAGCTGGTAATGATTGAAAAAAATATTGCGACTCTTTAAAAATGATTCTGTTTCGTTCAGCGTAAATGGATCAAGGAAGATGCGTTTGGTAATACGATTGTGCAGTCCGCCACGGTTGTTCACTATTTTTTGTATCATCCAGGAAGCTGCCGAGCCGCAAATGATAACCACGATCGAATGATTTTCGGCCCAGCTATTCCAAAACCATCCAAACCAGGTGATGAAGCCAGATTTTTGACCGGCCATCCAGGGTACCTCATCAAAAAAAACTACCCGCTTTTTTCCCTTAGGTGTTTTAGGTAGTTTGGTAAGGTAACCAGCCAGTATGTGGAATGCCTCATTCCAGTTAGCGGGATGTTTTAATGGAACAGGACTTTTGGAAAAGGTAGCTAACTGCTCACTAAAGTTTTGCAATTGTTCTGCATTGCTGGCGTTTTGAAGACCGGTAAGTTCAAAAGCAATTTGGGGTTGGCAGATCTGTCGCACGAGATAGGTTTTACCTACCCGGCGTCTTCCAAAAATGGCGACCATTTCAGGTTGTGGAGAAGCAAGTGCATCCAGTAGAATCTGCTTTTCTTCGTCCCTGCCAATAAGATTGTATATCATAACAAATAATTTATTTCCGGCGAAATGTCTATCAAAACTACCACATTTCGCCAATAATAAATATTATTTATGGCGAAATGTAAGATAATAATACCACATTTCGCCCAAAATAAAAATATAGGTAGTCATTAAAAAATGCTATTTCAGTACTTTAGTAAATGCTATTAACTTTTGAAGAACCATGGCAAATGGTTACCTGTCTTCGAAACTAACTGATATTGCGGGCGGGTATTAAATAAATAAAAGGTTTTGAAATATAAATGAAGCGATAAAGTATGGGTTTATAAATAAGTCCAAATTTTATTTCCGGCGAAATGTAGGGTAAATAGGGTACATTTCGCCCAAAATAAAAATATTGTTGTAATGAAAAAAGCTCTTTTAATACGTTAATAAATGTTATCAACTTTTAACGCTGGATGACAAATAATTACCTGTATTCGAAACTAACTGGTATTGCGGGCGGTCTTAAATAAATAAAAGGTATTGAAATATAAATGAAGTAATAAAGCATGGATTTATAAACAAATCAAAATTTTATTTCCGGCGAAATGTGGGGTAAATAGAGCGGATTTCGCCAGAAATAAACTAATGATGTTATAGACAACCGGTTGGCAAACACTCTCCGGCTTTTGGGTTGGCTTAAAGAATGCTGATCATTTAAAAACCCTTTTACACAGTGTATAGAAATCATGATAAAATATTTCGCATTGCAACAGGCAAATTAAATGCAGCAAGTAAGGAAAGCGATCGAAAGTTTTTTTAATTGAATAAATTGCGTGATACAAATGTATGATGTGGTTAATGCAGGATAAAGTACGGGATACCATAAAAAGCTATAGCCAATTTAAAGAGTTGCGGAGGATGAAATGATAGGATTGAAGAAAAAGTATTCAAATTACATAAACAGAAATAAATAAAACATGCAAAAGAAATTCTCTATCACGATCGCAGCATTAATTCTAATTGGATTTGCTTATGCGCAACCTGAACCAAATTATGGCAGTAACCCGAAAGCCGGGCATGAATTTAAAACTCGGGGTTTCAATATGTACTACGAAATGTATGGCACCGGTAAACCCTTACTCTTCATTCACGGTAATGGGGGAAGCATCAAAGATTTCAGCAAACAAATCCCATATTTCTCCAAAGAATATAAAGTAATTCTTGCCGATAGCAGGGCGCAGGGCAAATCCATTGACCCTGCTGATTCATTGGATTACAACCTGATGGCGGATGATCTCAACGCCCTGCTCGATCATCTTCATCTCGATTCCTGTTTTGTAATTGGCTGGAGTGATGGCGGTGTAAATGGGTTATTGCTGGCCATACGCCATCCGGAAAAAGTGAAAAAACTGGCAGTAACCGGGGCTAATTTATGGCCAGATACAACCGCAGTAGAGCCTTTTCTTCATCAATGGCTAAGCAGTCTTGTTGATTCTTTAAAAGAGATACGAAAAACTCCCGAAATTAAAAACCAGTACAAACTGTTGGAAATGATGACGAGAGAGCCCAATATTTCCCTTGAGCAACTGCATACCATCCAATGCCCCACCCTTGTTATTGGTGGCGATCATGATGCACTGCTGCCAAGGCATACTTTAGTAATTGCAGAAAATATTCCGAAGTCTTATTTATGGATCATCCCCAATTCCGGCCATGCCACTCCTGTAAACTCAAGTAAACAGTTTAATGAAACGATCAATGACTTTTTCAAAACACCTTATCGTGTAATAGAAGGTATGGAAAGGCTGAATTGATTTAAAAACTGCTAATATTAAAAATGAAATTAAAATTATTATTCCTGAGCAATCTTTTTTACACAAGAGATATGTGCTATATCTTAGCTAATTTAGAAATGGAGGATGTTATTGCATTTCCATTCATCAAAAAGGTATCGGTAGAAAATGGGCAGAGTAAAAACAATATCCATAAACTTTTTTTTAAAGAATTTTTAAAAAGATTTTAAAAACAAAATAGCAGTAAATTTTAAAAAATATATAAACAAAATATGGCAATTGAAAAAACAGATGAGGGATTAAAACGGGTAGTTGGCTTACCGGCATTTACTTTGTCTATTATAAATAATTCGATCGGCTCAGGCATATTTGCTTTGCCTGCAATTATTGGAATACAATTAGGTGCCTTTAGCGTTTTTTGTTATTTATTTTGCAGCATAATGTTAGCTACGATCATGCTTTGCTATGCAGAAGTGGGAAGCCGTATTACTACAAGTGGCGGGTCTTATGCTTATATAGAGGCAGCTTTTGGGCCGTTTGCAGGCTTTATTGCCAACTGGTTATACACTTTAGGTTGGGGAATCTTAGGCAGTGCCGCTGTTATGAATATCCTTGCAGATTCATTGGCTGTTTTATTTCCTGTTTTTGTTAACCCGCCTGTACGTGCAGTCTTGTATTTTATTTTACTGGGTATGATTGTGTTTGTAAATATTCGTGGTGCGAAAGGCGGTGCAAGATTTGTGCAATTCCTAACGATTATAAAAATGTTTCCCATATTTGCAATCATCATTTTTGGAGTAAGCCAAATAAAAGTAGCGAACCTTCAATGGCAACATTTACCATCATTTAAAACATTTGCCGATACCGCACTTATTCTATTTTATGCCTTTGCGGGTTTTGAAGTATCGTTAGGTGTTTGCGGCGAATTAAAAAAACCGCAACGCACAGTTCCACTGGGAATTCTGTTGGGCGGTACCGTAGTACTAATTGTTTATTTATCCATTCAAACGGTAACACAGGGCATTTTAGGCAACCAGCTCATTGGATATAAAGAAGCGCCATTGGCTGCGGTAGCGGGACAAATTATTGGACCTGTCGGCGCAACCATATTGGTAGTTACCGCAGCAGTTTCCTGTTTTGGTATTACCAGCGGCGATGTAATGGCTACACCTCGCCTTTTGTTTGCAGGTGCTAAAGATGGATTGTTTCCAAAATTTCTTGGCAAGGTGCATCCAACATTTGCTACACCTCATTGGGCTATTACCATATACGCTGCGATGATATTTATTTTAGCAGTATCTGGCGGTTTTAAACAGTTGGCAGTGTTGGCAAGTGCAGCTATATTGCTTATTTACCTGGCGGTTATTTTATCTACCATCAAATTAAGAACGATCAAACAAGTTGGTACTGAAAAAATATTCAGGGCACCCGGTGGTTTAGTTACTCCCTTAATTGGCATTGCATCAATTATATGGTTGCTTAGCAGTTTAAGCAAATGGGAGATTCTCTCAAGCATCGTTTTTATTGCAATAATAGCTGTGAGCTATTGGGTGATGCAGCAATTTAAAAGATAAATGAGTTTTCAAAAGGCTATCGACAAAATAAATTTTATTTAAAATGAAAATTAAACAAAGCCCTCCGGCATTGATTGCACCCGTAAATAGATACACAGAATTTTTATTGGCACCAATGGGAAAATATAAAAAAATCAAGTGCTGTATTTTACTCGTAACACTTTTTCTCTCAAACGGATTTGGTCAAATAATAAAAGCAAGTTACTCGTCCAGCGTATTTAATGAATCATTTACAGGGTATGTGATTGCTTACTTATCGAAGGAAAACAGATCACCCAAAGATGGAGCTATAGGGTTTGAATATTTCCCATCCTTTGCTGTTTTTGCAAAAAATATAAAACCCGGTGAATCCGTTACAATTGACGACAATGCCAACGCCTACCCTTGCGCACTTTCGGATATTGAACGGGGCGATTATTATCTTCAAATTGTATGGGATAGAAACCTTGGTGGACGTTCTATTGCAGAAACTCCGGGCAACCTGTTTAACCCGGCAGCGAAAATTCACATCACAAAAGATCTGAAAACTGTATTTAATATTGTTGCTACAAAAGTCATTCCTGCGGTTGAAGTATTTAAAGAAACTGAATTTGTAAAAGAGTTAAAAGCGCCTTCGTCTATTCTTAGCAAGTTTCACAACAAATCAATGACCGTAGATGCAGCCATTATTCTTCCAAAAGAATATTACAAGGAACCACAAAGGAAATTCCCAGTACTGTATGTTGTTTCAGGGTATGGCGGCAACTATCATCGATATTCCGGTGATTCAATCCCAGGTTTGGCGATTGATACGATTCCTGTAATTAGGGTTTTTCTGGATGGCAATTGTTCATTGGGACATTCGGTGTATACGAATAGTGATAACAATGGACCATGGGGAGATGCGCTGACAGGTGAGTTCATTCCATTACTCGAAATGAAATACAGGTGCAATGGTGCAAAATTATTAACCGGTCATAGTTCTGGAGGATGGTCAGTATTATGGCTTCAAACGCAATACCCTCGGGTATTTGATGGCTGTTGGTCAAGTGCACCAGACCCTGTTGACTTCCGGAATTTTCAAAAGGTAAATTTATACGAAGACAAGAATATTTTTTATGATAAAGACAGTTCATTAAGATTGGTGGCTACGGTGGCAGGGAGCATACCATGGGCAACTATGAAATCTGTTTATCAGATGGAAAACATTGTATCTCGTGGTGAACAAATGCATTCCTTTAATGCCGTATTTAGTAAGAAAGGTAGTAACGGAAAGCCACAAAATATTTGCAACAGCACCACAGGCGAAATTGATCCTGCGGTTGTTACTCAGTGGAAAAAATATGACATCTCATTGTATCTTAGAAGTAATTGGCAACAAATAAAAGTTAGTTTGGATGGAAAGATTCGGATATCTGTAGGTACTGGCGACAATTTTCTTTTAAACCATGCAGTAGTAATGCTTGAGACAGAAATGAAAAAATTAAATTCAACATTCAAATTTGCTTATTATCCGGGAGACCACTTTACTGTAAGTACACCTCTATATCGTAAAGAAGGCTACCAGTTTCTTGCGCAAAAATATATGGAATGGCTTGCAAAACCTTCTGAAAAAAAATAAATAGCATCCTTAATTTTTTGGGTTGGTAGGATACAATTATGCATAAATAAAAATTATTAAAAATGAAGCTGTATAATTCCTACCCTTTTTATAGCATTTTTTTCCTGTATTTTCTTTTTAAAAATCAGCCCAATCAATTGGTTACGGAAGATCGCCGGCAACTAAAAAACATACTGGTTAAAAGCGAAAAAATAACCGATATCTTTTTAAAAGAAATAAATCATCCATCAACAACAATCAATACATGAAGCAGTTTGTTTTACTCATCATCATTACTTCTTTTTTTTCTTGCAAAAATAAAAGTGAAAACTTTTATATGCCCGCCGAGTGGGAACCGCATGATGCTGTTTGGCTGGGTTGGGAAAAAGATACTACCTACAGATATTATCCTGTTGTTGCTGATATTATCAAATCACTTGCACCGCATGTTACAATAAAGATGGCGTTTGACAGTGACAGTCTATTTCAAACTGCAAGAGCCCGGCTCAGGTTATTTGGCATTGACACAACAATGTACAAAAGCTATATTATGCCTGGCGACCGTTACTGGATCCGAGACCATGGCGCTGCTTTTTTAATAAATGAAAAAGGGGAACTCGGCGTTGCTGATTTTGCCTGGAATAGCTATGGATACCCCGGTTTCTTAAAAGAGAAATACAATGGGAATATGGACAGTGTGAAATTTTATTTAGAAAAAAGAAAAGAACGGATTAATAAAACAGGTTCTGTTGACAGTTTGATGGCGGTAGCAGAAGGAGCAGTTCGCTTAACCACCAATGTAAAACACGAAGGTGGCGCCATTGAAGTAAATGGAAATGGCACATTGATATTGTGTGAAGCAACTGTATTTCAGCGCAACCCCGAATTGAAAAGAGCCTACATTGAAACTGAATTTAAAAGAGTGCTGGGTGTTACAAATATTATCTGGATGAAAAAGGGATTGGCCGATGATCCGCTGCATTTTTTTCGCCGCATAACTGCTAACTATTATGGTGGCGGCACGGGCGGACATACAGATGAGTTTGTGCGTTTTGCCAATGCGAACACAATCATGCTAGCCTGGGTGGATGAAAAAGAAAAAAACATCAGCATTATCAACCAAATGAATTATGAACGCATGAATGAAAATTATAGAATACTGCAACAGGCAAAAGACCTGGAAGGAAAACCCTTCAACATTATAAAAGTACCGTTGCCCGATTTTATGACACAAAAAATCACGGCACGTAAAATTGATTCAACTGAAACAACATTGGATGTAGAGGTGTCTGATTTCATTCCTTCAGAGCAGCCCAAAACAGGCGATACGCTTTTAAGAGTGCCCGCCGCCAGTTATATGAATTACTTAGTCACCAATGGAGTGGTGCTAATTCCATCTTACACAGCAATGGGTTCTTCCAAAGAAAAAGAAGCGCAGGTGAAAGCAATTTTTCAAAAAGCTTTTCCGAAAAGGGAAATTATATTTATCAATGCCATGCAGTTGAACTGGAGCGGCGGTGGTATTCATTGCAGCACACAGCAGCAACCGAAAAGGAAAAAGTAAAGCAATCAGCGTTTCTAAAAAAATGTTACCAATTTCTATTAATGCAATAAAAATAAGGCTAAAGAAAGTCATATTAAATTCAAGTGAGTTCAACAAATCATGTTAATATTAAATCATGCAAAAATCTTTTTTAGCGCTTGTCATTACTTGCTCATTTCATCTAACAGGAAATGCACAAAAA
>Ga0209181_10007535_pt1 | contig 14874 bp, 8 predicted proteins | sample MAT05_FD_187208 | JGI IMG/M metagenome (GOLD analysis project Ga0209181, IMG submission 187208) | Freshwater microbial communities from Lake Fryxell liftoff mats and glacier meltwater in Antarctica - MAT-05 (SPAdes) (version 2) | ecosystem: Environmental > Aquatic > Freshwater > Ice > Liftoff... | reverse complement strand
TTCAGGCGTTCGCGTCCGAAATCGTTCAGCCATGCTGCCTGTATCAACTGCCGGGGCAATCGATTCACGGTCTGGCAAAATAATTCCACCGGCGGAATTCGAATTCTTCGGCAGGTCGGCGCGGATTACCGAGTCTGACGCGGCAGGAGGTGCTTTGGTCGCGGCTTCACATGCGCTGAATGAATCCAAATCACTCCCGCTGACTGTCGATCCCGCCCTGGTTGCGGACGGCAAAAGAATCTCTTCAACCAGTTCGTAATAATTTGCATCGTGGTTTGATAATTCGAGAACGCGACAAAACGGGGAAATTTCCGTCGGAATCAGCACTGCCTGGAACTGGTCGGGAACACAAATCAATGTCGCATGGCCGGACTTGATGTTGCTGATCGCCGCGAACGTGCGGGCAAGTTGCTGTGGAGAACATGACCGAACGTCAAAGATTGCGAAATCCGGTGCATGCAGTTGAATCATCTGAACGGCTTCTGGAATCGAATAGCATTCCAGCAGTCGACAGCGACCGGCGAGTAAACTGCCAAGACTGCGCAGGAATCCCGGAGATCCACTGCAGATTAAAGCGACGTCAAGGACCTTCACCGTGTTACCTCCTTCCATCATTCAAATTGTGCAAAGCCAATTTGATTCACATGCGGGCTTTAGAAAAGGGGTCAGGAACCAATAGCCAAATGGCCTAAAGGGTGCTCCGCACTATTGGTTCCTGACCCCGTTTCTACAATGCCGTTCGCGGCACTCGCCTTTCCTGACTTAACAAAAACGATGCCATGAGCGCCAAGAGTGTAAAGTCCTGTAAACAACGGCCTTTTCTGATTTGGTCAAAACATTGTTCGTTGAGACAGATCAACAGATGATGCCGATCCACAACGATGTGTCCGTTACGCGACAGAATCTTACACAACCGTTAGACTAACAAATGCCCCTGACGGCTCTGTTCTCTGCGGAGGTTGCCATGTTCAGCAAAAACTCATTCAGCGAATCAGCAATTCACAGGTTCATTCTGATTGCAGCATTCCTGTGCCCATGCATTGCAGTCAGCACAACATTCAGCCAGTCAGTTCATGATTCCAGCGTGACAGACCGAGCCACTTTGGTTGTGCTCGCCCCGGTTGGGCCTGTGTTTGTCGATCTGCATTTGACGGTGAGCCGAATTCCGTATCGCGAATGGGTCGCTCGTTTTCTGGCGACAGACATGGATGTCGATCAATCCGGACGACTTGACGAAGCGGAACTGGATCTCCTCACAGACAGTATCAGGTCGCTGGCCGACGTCAGGAATTCTGCCGAAATCCTGAAAGCGATGAACGCGGCAACAACCGATGTCGCCGTGGGTGACTTTATTGCCTGGCTTCGCAATCGGATTCCCCGCGCATTTGATCTGATTGCTCAGCCACAGGCAGCAGACGACGCTGTGCGACTGGCATCCTTGCTGGACACCGACAACGACGGCGCGATTTCGGATGAGGAACTGAAGGCATCTTTGCGGACGCTGCGATTTCGCGATCTGGACAATGACGAAACATTCAGCGTTTCTGAACTGCTGCCGTATCGTGATCCACGCAGCCAGAACGTCTCAGTTGCGCCGGATGCGGTCAGCCTGCCATTCTTCCACGTCATTGATCGCGATTCGGCTCAACGTGCGGCCGAACGCATCGTGCAACGCTACGGCAGTGGAGAGCAGATTTCAGCAGCACTGCTCCGTCAGCGCGGCGGAATCGACACGGCTCCCGATATTGCCCACAAATCTCTTTCGATTGACGACGTGTTGGAAGTCATCGAGAAGCCTCGCTTCCACATGGTGATGGACGTGAGTCTGTCGGTAAAAGCCAATACCAGCAACATCAGAGTCGTCGTCGATCGTGAAGCGTCCGCGTTCTGCAAACCCGCCGCAAAGCAGGCGTTCGGAGAATACAAGGTAGTGATCGACAGCCTGCCATTGACCGTGATTGCACTCGGTGGCAGCGCAAATGATCGTCGAAACGTGCAGGGATATCTTGGTCAGACGTTTGTGATGTCGGACGGCGACCGAAATCAGTACCTGGATGAAAGCGAGTTTTCCGGCATGATGGAGGCCTTGAATCGCTCCGGCGTCCGAACGGACTTTGCGGCTGTCGATTTTAACGACGATGACATGGTGACGCGTGAGGAAGTGTTTTCATTTGCCAGACGCGACCAGATGGCAACCGCCAGCCGCGTGGAAGTGTCTGTTAAGCAGGACGGCAAAACGCTCTTTGGATTATTGGACAAAAACAGCGACCGACGTCTGTCCACCCGAGAAATGCGTGACGGCAGCATCGTCCTTCATACTTACGACTTGAATCAGGACAATAAGTTTGCAGATTCTGAACTGGGCACGGAGTTCGTCCTTGCGATCAGTTTAGGCCGCCCGGAATTTCGACGCACATCCGGACAGTCTGACATGATGGCCATGCAGATGGGAGCCGGAGACGCCATTCTGCCCGGAGCAGAATCCATGCGTGGACCGGAATGGTTTCGCCGCATGGACCGCAATCAGGACGGCGATGTTTCGCCTCGTGAGTTTTTGGGTACAACTCAGCAATTCGTACAGATTGACAGCGATGGCGACAAACTCATTTCCGGCGATGAAGCGAAATCGCTTGACGGCGCACAGTGAGTCGTCGCATCATCACATCGGGCAGAACTCCGTAAGCACCACTGCACACATTATTGAGCAGAATAGCTTTATACTTCACACGGTCTTGAATGAGTCTGCATGTGTCTTGCGACTGTCCCCTCTCCCCCCGCAAACAATTTTCAAACTTCACAAATGTTCCACGGGGGGAGAGGGCCAGGGTGAGGGGCAACGAATGTCATCTGATTTCTGGCCCATTATGTTGACTCCAGCTCTGCCCCCTCATCCGGCCTCCGGCCACCTTCTCCCCCGATCTCGGGGGAGAAGGGACATGCGGAGTATTTCGTTTCTGTAAAAACCTGCGATCCGGCACTACAACCCCCGCCACTTTGCCGGTACCATGTTTTGCCCGTGCGACACGGTCGACTGAGGACTGGCACCAGGCCATTGAGGCAGTTGATTGCCTGGTCTTGCGAGTTGGCCAGCCTGTTCCTGCGTTACAGCATGCGACACGGTCTGAAACGAATGGCCGCCATTGGTGTTTTCTGTCGGTTGAGTTGACTGACTGGCCATTCCATAGCCCGCTGGTGAGCGAATGACCGGTGCCAGCAGCGTTGATGGCTGCGAATGTCCCTGGGAATTCGCTTCGGAGAGCCCGTACGGAAGCACCTGACCCGATGCCTGAATGGGACTCTTCGATGCGGCGTGAACACTTGGAGTTTCAAATGACGCTGGTTCGAATTGATCGATCGTCGCAGGCTTCGCTTGACGCGCAATCTCCTGAGTTGACGGAAATGCAGACGGGTACGTTCGCGTCGAACTTCGGTCTCGCGAATTCTTCGGCGACAACTGTGCCAGCATTGCCTGAGTTTTTTCCGCGGTGCGAGCATCAGGATGCGTCTGCAGAGCATTTTGAAACCACTCTGCGGCTTCCGCATCATTTCCCTGTTCATGCAGAACGTAGCCGATGTTGTAGTTGGCGGCAGATTCGCCAACAGCGTAGATCAGATGCGACAATGCCTGATCGTATCGATGGCTACGGGCGAACGCGATACCCAGCTCATACCGACAAACCTGGTTTTCCCGGTCCAAAGAGGATGCGTCTTCAAAAGCGGCAATGGCTTTTTGCCAGTCCTCCTGCTGCGTGTAGAGTCTGCCAAGTTCCAGACGCACGGGGGCGTTGGTTGGACGTTGCTGCGCAACCTCCGTGAGGATATCTTCTGCCTGCTTCACGCGACCGCAGGAAAGTTCAATCCGCGCCAGACCCAGGTGCGCTTCAATGTTGTCGGGATAGGCGACAAGTAGTTCGCGATACTTCTTGCGTGCTTCACCAAATTCGCCGACATCTTCCTGCCAGCGCGCCCAGGCAAGCAGTGATCCTTCCGGATCCTTCTTGAATTCTTTCTGAGCTTCACGAAATTCCGGACTGAGTTCGGACTCCGACGCAGGCCTGGAGTCGCTCTTGCGGAAATCCAGGGATGCCAGCCTGTCCCGAATCGGAACTTTCAGTCCGTTCATGGCGCAACCGGAACAGAAGCTCAGCCCTGTCATGATCAGCACGACATTCAGTTTTCCAGGAATCATTCAGCACCTCCCTGTGCGCATACATCCACTTCTGAGTTCGACCGCCGCAGAATGCCGACTTCAGCAGAAAATGCGCCTCCGAGAGATTCCGCGTTTCCCGATCAGCAAGGCAAAACGGATTCCGGCAGTTTCATGCAATCTGACAGCGCGTGACGGCAGTCTCTGAGTCGATCGTTGTGCCTCCGTATCAACATTTTTCATGACGCAAAGAATCGCGTTTGCTGAGCAGTGGGCAGAATCGAGCGCGTTCAGAGTTCCCCCGCGCGGTCAAGATTGAGAGAATTGGCGAGCGGCATGCGTCAGCTTGCCGGTACAAGAACGAAGTACCGGAGGGCTCACGCCGCTCCGCTCGCCGGTCTCATTTCTGGCCGCGCGAAGTATCCAAACATTTTCCGCCGAGCGGCAATCACGGCATCCCTGTACCCACGCCCGTACCTGACGCTGACGTGCCGCCGGATCCGCCCGCAGATGAGAGGCGCGGCGATGGCATGCTGCCGTTGTACATTGAATTGATCGCCTGAACTTCTGAAGCCGCGCGGCTGAGTTCCTGACACTCTCGAAGTGTAACGAGTACGTTGCAGTGTTCATTGGAAAGTGATGCGACGGCTGCATTGACAATATCCATTCGAGCCGCATCCATCCCCGCATCGTGGGTCGATTGAACATAGACAGCGCGACGTTCCTGCGGAATAACGTAAACGATGCGTTCGAGATGCAGCGCACCAGCGCGCGTCAGCGAATTTGTGTTCGGATCGAAATGACGATTGTAGATTGTGGTCTCTTCCTGCCAGCCCAGCGATACTTGCATGTCGATCATGTCATGGACTGACTGGCGATCCTGACAAACATAGGGAAGTGGCCAGTAGTGCTCGCTGTGATACACATGCGAAAACTGCTGCGGCGGCTCGGTTGAACGCGGACTCGCTGGCCAGATCTTGCCTTTTTTGCACGTTTGACGCTGACCTGGGGGCAGCAGAGCTTTTTCGGCCCACCATTCATCAGAGCCAGGTTCATGGCAGCTCGTTTTGTCCGCATGCCGAAAGATGTTCGGACCCGTGGCACAGCCCTGAATCGCTCCCGCGATCAATAAGGCTAGTGGAAAAGCTAGCTTCCTCATGGCACAATCCGCTCGTAACGCTGAGGTTGAGTTCACAACACTGACCTCCAGGTCAGCCACCTCCGTGAACGGCAGATTCCGCTGGAAAACGTTTGCCGCGCATGATTCCACTGAGGATTCATCATTTTGTTTCGGCGATTGTCCTTGTTCCGTTACAATAAAACCTTCCGCAACCGAAGAAACGGGCGCTGATGAATCTGCAAAACTGGAATGGACGCAACATGATACCCAGCTTCGCATGCAGTTCCTCAAACCTTGTCTATTGCGATGACTCGATGCCAGCGAAGATAAAGTTTCTCTCAGTCCTGTACTGGGATGCACTTTCCGGTGAACGGCTGCTATTCTTTGCATGTCAACAAGAGAATTGGCGAGCGGCATGCGTCAGCTTGCCGGTACAACAACGAAGTACTGGAGGGCTCACGCCGCTCCGCTCGCCGGACTCATTTCTGACCGCGCGAAGTATCACTTAAATCGATCAAAAGTCTCCGATGATTTTCCTGCTCGACAATTATGATTCTTTTACTTTCAATCTTGTGCAGCGGATTGGTGAACTCGATCCGACGACGGAAATTCGGGTCGCACGCAATGACCAGATTTCCATCGAGCAGATTGAGTCACTATGTCCCGAGCGCATCGTCATTTCGCCGGGCCCCTGCACACCATCCGAGGCAGGTCTGTCGCGTGAGCTCATTGCCCACTTCGGACCGAAGATCCCCATCCTTGGTGTATGTCTTGGTCATCAATGCCTTGCGGAAGTGTACGGTGCCAAAGTTGTCCGGGCGGATCGCCTGATGCACGGCAAGACGTCCTTGATTTCGCACACCGGGAAGGGGGTATTTAAGAACTTACCCAATCCATTTCAGGCGACACGGTATCACAGCCTGATCGTGCCGAAAGAGACCGTTCCGGATTGTCTGGAAGTCACGGCATGGGTGAATGACTCCGGTCAGTCATTCGAAGTGATGGGGCTGCAACATAAAGAATTCCCGGTCCACGGAGTGCAGTTTCATCCTGAAAGTTTTTTGACCGAGCACGGCTATGAACTGCTGCGAAATTTTCTGCGGACGTAGCCGGTGCTCTGCATCAGCGGTGCGATGGAGCGGCTCCAGCATCATGGCGGCAGAAAGTGGTGTAGCGAACGAAGCGACTCCACAGACAAACTTGTCGATCCTCGACCTTGACACAGAATGTTGAAAAATGCCAGACCAAGAAGATCAGTCGCCAGGAGCGCATTCCGGAAGCGGCCATGTCCGTATTCTGATTGGACTTGCCGTCGGTGTCTTTGCAGGTCTCATCGCGAATTTCTGTCAGCAGCCGGACCTTGGCGGCGGATTCATCCAGCAGTACTTTGGTGGCGTGGTCTCTTTCATTGATCGCGTCTTCTTCGACTCGGAACCGGCCGGCCGGACGCAGTTCGTGGCCCTGCTGGTCTCAATCGCCGGGCCCATCGGGAAACTGTTCCTGCGTCTGATGCAGATGATGGTGCTTCCTTTGGTTGTGTCCGCCCTGTTTCTGGCCGTTGTCGATGTTGGCGATCTCCGGAAGCTGGGACGTATCGGGCTCACAACGCTGTTCTACACGGCCATCTTGTCTGTCTCCGCCGTGTTGATCGGGATCACGCTGGTGAACGTGGTCGAGCCTGGGCGCACGATTTCTCCGGCAGTCCGCGATTCTCTTAAGGCGAAATATGCAGCAACTGCTGACGAGGGTGTGAAGAAAGCAGATGCCGCGAAACCGCTTGGGCAGACACTTGTTGACCTCCTGCCAGAGAACCCTGTCCAGGAAATGGTGGGTGCCGTTGATGGGTCATCCAAGGGGAACGGGATGCTGGCCGTGATGTTCTTCTCGCTTCTGTGCGGCATTGCCGCAACCACCTGCCTTGCAGACACTGCAGCCCTTGTCGGTACGTTTCGCGGCATTTATCAGATTTCGATGACGGTTATCGGCTGGGCGCTGAAACTGGCACCACTCGGGGCCGGGTGTCTGGTGTTTGTGGTCACAACTCAAATGGGTCCTGATATTCTGAAAGCACTGGCAGCGTTTGTCGGCGTTGTGCTGGGAGGCCTCGCAATCCACCTTGTGATCATCTACTCAGCAGTGCTCTGGATTTTCGGCAAGCGGTCACCGCTGTCATTCTTTCGGAGTATTTCCGATGCCATGTTTGTCGCCTTCAGCACGTCATCATCCAGCGCGACGCTGTCGACATCGCTGAAAGTGGCTCAGGAAGAACTCAAACTCCGACCGGAGATATCGAACTTTGTGCTGACCGTCGGGGCAACAGGAAACCAAAACGGCACGGCACTTTTTGAAGGTGTTGTCGTGCTGTTTCTGGCACAGGTTTTCGGAGTGGAACTGAATTTCAGTCAACAGATCACCGTGGTCCTGATGTCGGTGCTGGCGGGAGTCGGAACGGCCGGAGTTCCTGGCGGTTCCATTCCGCTGATTATCGTCGTCCTGAAATCCGTCGGAGTTCCGGCGGATGGGATAGCCATCATTCTCGGCGTGGACCGATTGCTGGATATGTCACGTACGCTCGTGAATGTCGTAGGAGATCTGGTTGTGGCAACCTGCGTCGATGCTTCCGCGTCCCGTGCTCTGAAATCCGCAGGGCGGGCGCACTCTGCCTGAGAGATCTCTGTCACCCGCGAACGTGTGCGGTGGGGCGTCGTCCCGGCACGTAGTAGCGAGCATTTGATCGCACGCGCTTGATACCCTGTCGAATCGCCCCAGTGCTTTGTCAAGACTTTAAATGTAGGTTGGACATTCTTGTCCGACTGCGTTTCGACGGGCAAGAATGCCCATCGTACCCTCAGTTCCCCGCTCTTTTGAGAGAATCGCGTGTCAATCCGAGGCCGCATTGAATGGGTTTGAATACAAACCTACAATCCGCCGCGTCTGGAAATCCGGTCACGCTGTGCAGGTACCGGCAAAACTGCAAAAATGGGCATTCGCGTCACGAATGTCCACGATCATACGAAACGTCAGAATTTCATCTCTGGGGATACGAATGCTGGATCAGGCTGTTCTTGACAAGGTTTCTGGAATTGCTCCGGAAGAGCTTGATGATTGGTACGAATCTCTCGAAGACATTCTGCACCGCTACGGGCCTGAAAAGCTTCGCGAACTGCTGGTACACCTACAGGAACGTGCGTACGCCCGTGGCGTGATGCTGCCGTTTACGGCCAACACCCCGTATATCAATACGATTCACCACTCAGACCAGGTGAAATTCCCCGGCAACCGGGAAATGGAACGCCGCATCAAGAACATTGTCCGCTGGAACGCAATGGCCATGGTTGTGCGGGCCAATAAGTACTACGACGGTGTGGGCGGGCATATTTCGACGTTTGCGTCTTCGGCCACGTTGTATGAAGTCGCGCAAAATCACTTCTTCCATGGTCGCAACGCAGATCACACGGGCGACATGGTCTACTTTCAGGGACATGCATCTCCCGGGATGTACTCCCGCGCATTCCTCGAAGGCCGTTTGACGGAAGAAAATCTGATCAATTTCCGTCGTGAACTTCCAGCGGGCGTTGGTCTTTCGAGCTACCCGCATCCATGGTTAATGCCGACATTCTGGCAGTTCCCCACCGTGTCGATGGGACTTGGACCGATCTGCTCGATTTATCACGCACGATTTCTGCGATACATGGAACATCGCGGTCTGCTGGATACGTCAAAATCGCGCGTCTGGGCATATCTCGGCGACGGCGAATGCGATGAACCGGAATCGCTCGGCGCACTGACGCTGGCATCTCGCGAAAACCTGGATAACCTCACATGGGTCATCAATTGCAATCTGCAGCGACTGGATGGGCCGGTGCGGGGTAACGGAGGGATCATTCAGGAACTGGAAGCGGCCTTCCGTGGCGCTGGCTGGAATGTCATCAAAGTGATCTGGGGCTCGGACTGGGATCCGCTTCTGGATGCAGACGAAGACGGCAAGCTCGTCAAACGCATGGGCGAAGTCGTCGATGGCCAGTATCAGAAGTATACAGTGTCGTCGGGTGCATATATCCGTCAGCACTTCTTCGGTGCGGATCCCGAAGTATTGAAAATGGTCGAACATCTTTCCGATGAAAAATTGCAGTCGATTCGACGAGGTGGCCACGATCCGGAAAAGATGTACGCAGCGTATCACGCCGCTGTCAATCACAAGGGCGCTCCGACGGTGATCCTTGCAAAGACCGTCAAAGGATACGGACTTGGCGAAGCTGGCGAAGGTCAGAACGTTGCGCACAACCAGAAAAAGATTGCCGAAGACGCACTGAAGGTGTTTCGGACGCGATTCAACATTCCGGTCAGCGATGCCGAAATCGACAAACTGCCCTTCTACAAGCCGGACGCCGACAGCGAGGAAATGCGGTATCTGCACGAGCGTCGCGAGGCTTTGGGTGGATACGTTCCCGTGCGACCACCGTGCAGCGAAAGGCTGGAAGTCCCGGAACTGGACGATAAGATTTTCAATACGAAGCCTCTGTTGGCCGGCAGTGACGGCGGCGAAGGCTCAACCACCTTCGCGCTGGGCACCATCGTCCGCGGAATGGTACGGCACAAGGCCATGGGGCAACGCATCGTGCCGATTATCCCGGATGAAGCTCGCACGTTCGGCATGGAGGGACTGTTCGCGCTGTGCGGAATCTATTCCAGCAAGGGCCAGCTGTACGAACCAGTCGATTCTAAAAATACGATGTACTACAAGGAAGCTCGCAACGGCCAGTTGCTGGAAGAAGGGATCAACGAAGCGGGGGCAATGAGTTCCTTCATTGCCGCCGGTTCGGCGTATGCAAATCTCGGCATGAACATGGTGCCGTTCTACGTGTACTATTCCATGTTCGGATTCCAGCGCGTCGGTGACCTGATCTGGTGTGCGGCTGACACACGTTGCAAGGGTTTCCTGTGTGGCGGAACGTCCGGACGCACAACGCTGAACGGAGAAGGCCTGCAGCACGAAGATGGTCACAGCCAGTTGGTGGCCACGACCGTTCCATCGCTGCGAGCTTACGATCCCGCATATGGTTATGAGCTGGCTGTCATTGTTCAGGACGGACTGCGTCGGATGTATGCCGAGGGAGAAGAAATTTTCTACTACCTGTCGGTCTACAACGAAAACTATGTGCATCCGCCAATGCCGGATCGCGGTGAAGTGATTGAAGGCATTATCAAGGGGATATACAGGCTCAGTTCCACCGACAGCGGCGATGGTCAGCGACATCGCCCGCAACTCTTCGGCAGCGGCACAATTCTGCGTGAAGCGATGCGAGCTCAACTGATCCTGAAGGACAAATACAACATCGGTTCAGACGTCTGGAGCGTTACCAGTTACAGCGAACTTCGTCGCGACGCGATGGATTGTCAGCACTGGAACGATTTGCATCCTGCTCAGACGCCCCGCCGTAGTTATCTGGAAGAAACACTCGACGACTTAACTGGTCCGTTTATTTCCACGAGTGACAACGTGCGTCTGGTGGCTGATCAGATTCGCGAGTGGATTCCTGGTGAATATATTATTCTGGGAACCGACGGGTTCGGGCGCAGTGAAACGCGCCCGGAACTCCGTCGTCATTTCCAGATCGACGGCGAATGCACAGCCTACGCAGCACTTCGCGGACTTGCCCGGATGGGAGCGTTTGACGCAACAAAACTCCCGGATGCCCTGAAAGATCTGGGGATCGACCCGGAGAAAGTCAATCCCCTGAATGCGTGACAATTTTCGATTTTCGATTTGAGCAACCTGCAACCTGCAACCTGCAACCTGCAACCTGCAACCTGCAACCTGCAACCTGCAACCTACTATTCACTGCCCCTGAAAACTGAACCCTGAAAACTCCAGCCATGTCCATCGAATTCAAGTTGCCGGAAGTGTCTGAAGGAGTCACCATAGTTGACGTCGCTGACGTGCGCGTCAAGGAGGGCGACGTTATCGAAGCCGGTGCGATTGTCTGCGAAGTCGAAACCGACAAAGCTGTCGCAGAGATCAATTGCCCTCACGCAGGCAGAATTTCAAAACTGCTGATCAAGTCCGGTGATAAGCTCAACGTCGGGCAACCAATTCTGATGATCGAAGCGACCAACGGCGCGGCACCCGCTTCAAAACCAGCCCCTGCCCCTGCCCCTGCACCAGCACCAGCGCCAGCACCAGCGACAAAGAGCGCGCCTGCCGCAGCTTTACACGCGGAGAAATCTGCACCATCACCGGCAACAAAGCCAGTGGCACCGACGGCCGCAGTAAGCGGTCCAGTAGACTTCAGATTACCGGAAGTTTCTGAGGGCGTCACGAAGGTCGATATCGCTTCCGTCAATGTGAAAGTGGGCGACACGATCGCCAGCGGTTCTGTCGTTTGCGAAGTGGAAACGGACAAGGCGGTCGCTGAAATTAACTGCCCTCATGCCGGTACCATCATCGCCGTTCATATTAAACCAGGCACGAGTGTGAATATCGGCGCACCGTTGATTACTATTAACGCAACGTCTCCTGTTTCAGTCACGGCGTCTGCACCGAAAGAACCTGCAGCGACTCCGGATGTTGCCACTGTGACTCAATTTGAAGATCCGGCTCCAGCGCCAGACGCCCCACTCACAGCTCCGCTGTCGACAGCGGCTGCAATTCCAAAGAGCGACGGACCACCAGCAGCGGCGGGTCCGGGGGTTCGGCGGTTTGCTCGTAAACTGGGTGTCAATCTGAAGCAGCTCAACGGCACTGCTGCTGGCGGGCGAATTACGCTCGAAGACGTCGAGGCCTTTGTTCATCATCGAATGACTCAGCCACCCGTCCCGAACGCTGCATTGAGCCCGGGATTTGGCATGGTTCAGTCGGCTCCCCTGCCGGACTTCAGTAAGTTCGGTCCAGTCGAAAAAGTATCAATGAACAAGATCGTCCGCGTGGCTGCTGCAAACCTGCAAACTGCGTGGGTGACAATTCCCCATGTGACTCAACACGATCTGGCCGATATCACGGAACTGGAATCCGCTCGCAAACGCTACGTGAAAGCCAATCCTGGCTCACCGAAAATCACCATGACAGCGATCATGATCAAAGCGGTTGTCGGAGCACTGAAAGCATTTCCAAACTTCAATTCCAGTGTGGACATGGTGTCTGGCGAACTCGTGCAGAAAAAATACTACCACATTGGTGTGGCAGTCGACACACCGCACGGCCTGGTTGTTCCGGTCATCCGCAACTGCGATCAGAAAAATGTCCTGCAGGTTGCCGCAGAATTAACCGACCTCGCTGGGAGAGCTCGTGATCGGAAACTCAAAACGGAGGAAATGCAGGGGGGAAGCTTTACAATTACGAATCTTGGCGGAATCGGTGGAACAGCGTTCACTCCGATCGTGAACTATCCGGAAGTGGCCATTTTGGGCATGTCGCGCGGTCAGAACCAGCTTATGATGGACGATGGGCAGATTGTTGAACGTCTGTTGCTTCCGTTGTCCTTGTCGTACGACCACCGTGCGGTCAACGGAGCTGATGCGGCGCGCTTTATCGTTAAACTCTCGGGTAGCCTGACGAATTTTTTCGAGCTGTTTTAGTCTCGCGGCCGAATTCTGGTGACCATCGAAAACCGGGGCGAGCGCCCAATGACGCTCGCTTTAGAAAGTAGCAGGCACTTTCCAAGTGCCGCAGCCCTTGAAAACATGTGAGTTGGCGGACGGCAAACGGAGTGTGCCTCCTACTTTTGAGTCAAAGTGTGTGGCATTGGGCGAGCGCCCTGCGGCTAACAGAATCAGCCGCCACGCGCCAGCGTCCGGTTGTTTGGCTTGGTAGTTCCTGATCTGCCGCCCGCCAGAGCTTCTGTTCAGCGGCACCAACCCTATCGCAAATTGCCGGGAATTCTGACGTCGGACTGTCGTTCGCTCGAATGTGGCAGAGCTTCCCTACTATTATCTGGGGAGCCCCACCGTTTGACCGCTGCCGAGGAAGCATCTGCTGTGTCCCATCCAGGCAGCAACAGGGCTTGCCGCTGGCTGTGGGTCAGACAACTGAGAACTTTGACGAACGAAACTGCACTGAAAGTATCGTACCATGGGAAAGCCAACTGGCTTTAAAGAATACACACGACAGGTCCCCACCGACCGTGATCCGTTGTTGCGAATTCTGGACTGGAATGAGTTCCACGAACACATGCCCGAGACAGACCTGAAGGTTCAGGGGGCGCGATGTATGGATTGTGGCGTTCCGTTCTGCCACACCGGCGATCTGATGGCGAACATGGCCTCCGGTTGTCCGGTCAATAACCTCATCCCCGAATGGAACGATCTCGTTTACCAGGGCCGCTGGCGCGACGCATTGGATCGACTGCACAAGACGAACAATTTCCCGGAGTTCACAGGTCGTGTCTGCCCGGCTCCCTGCGAAGGTTCCTGTTGCCTGAGTGTGATCGAACCGGCCGTTACGATCAAGAACATCGAATGTGCGATTATCGATCATGCGTTCGAAATGGGTTGGGTCATTCCTCAACCTCCGCAGGTCCGCACAGGACGCAAGGTTGCCGTGGTGGGTTCCGGCCCTGCTGGCCTCGCTGCTGCCGCGCAGCTCAACAAAGCCGGGCATTCGGTGACCGTCTATGAACGCGATGACCGAGTGGGCGGATTGCTGATGTACGGCATTCCGAATATGAAGCTCGACAAACACGATGTTGTCGATCGACGCGTGCGTATCATGGAGCAGGAAGGCATTACCTTCTTTACCAGCACGACGATCGGCACCGACATCCCGGCTTCACAACTGCTGGAAGACTTCGACGCCGTGGTCCTCGCAATCGGCTCAACGCGCCCGCGCGACCTTCCGATCAATGGACGTGACCTGAATGGAGTCCATTATGCGATGGACTTCCTCCGTCCAAACACACGCAGCCTGCTGGACAGTAAGCTTGAAGACGGCGAGTTCATCAGCGCGAAGGACAAACATGTCGTCGTGATCGGGGGCGGTGACACCGGCAACGACTGCCTTGGCACTTCAATGCGTCATGGATGCAAGTCACTGGTGAACTTTGAAATTGTCGAAAAACCACCACTGCAGCGATCGTCCAACAACCCGTGGCCGCAGTGGCCGCGTGTGTATCGTGTCGATTACGGCCACGAAGAAGCGGCTGCAAAATTTGGCGACGATCCCCGTGCGTTCTGCATTCAGACGGCTGAGTTTGTCGATGACGGCAATGGAAACGTCAAAGCTGTGAAAACAATCGAAGTCGATTGGCAGGTCATGACCGAAGGCGGTCCACCATTCGTTCCGATCCCGGGCACCGAAAAGCTATACCCCGCAGATCTGGTCTTCCTGGCTCTGGGCTTCCTTGGTCCTGAGCATCCCGTCGCGGAACAGCTCGGCGTGAAGATCAAGGAAGGTCGCGGCGGGATGAGCTGGTACGATTCGGAACACGAAAAGTACACGACCGACAACGAGAAAGTTTTCGTCGCCGGGGATTGTCGTCGTGGTCAGAGTCTCGTCGTCTGGGCCATCAACGAAGGCCGCGGCGCCGCCCGCGAAGTCGATCGCTATCTCATGGGCTCAACTGACCTCCCGTAGCTTTTCAATTGTGTTCCCGTCGGCGCAAGCCCCGATGGC
>Ga0209181_10007532_pt1 | contig 14876 bp, 11 predicted proteins | sample MAT05_FD_187208 | JGI IMG/M metagenome (GOLD analysis project Ga0209181, IMG submission 187208) | Freshwater microbial communities from Lake Fryxell liftoff mats and glacier meltwater in Antarctica - MAT-05 (SPAdes) (version 2) | ecosystem: Environmental > Aquatic > Freshwater > Ice > Liftoff... | reverse complement strand
GATGCAATATGCTTTCATTCGCTTCTTGCTGGAATTCATCCGCGTGGAAGTCGCGCTGGTCGGTGGCGTCAATGCCTCGCAAGTGGTAACGGGACTCGCCTTCGTGGTGGCGCTCATCATTTTCGTAGTGCGCCGCAGCCAACCAAGCATCGGCGAACTGAGGCAACAAACCGCTTCTAGCCCCATTCGCTAAACACCCCCCACGCCAGCGGATACGCCTCGTGTTCGCTGGCATCTTCACGCAGGAAAACAAAAGGGGCACACCCGTGGGCGTGCCCCTCCAAAACATCCGTTATCGTCCTGCCTAACCGCCCATCATCATATCGACATAATCCACGCGCGTGATCTCGTAAGCTTCTTGCACGGGATTGGCGAAATAGGCGTTGATGTAATATGCCGCGCCGTCAGCAAGCGCCAACGTCGTGCCTTCGCCCGTCGTCTCGGTGACGAGGGTGATGCTCGCTGATTCCCAATCGTCGCTGCTGGACAGCACCGCGATCACTTGGCGGTCGCCTTCGCCATCTTGGGGGCGACCGACCGCGACGAGGTTGTTGTCCGCGTCCAGCGCCATGCCGTCAATGCCAATCGGGTAGGGGAGCGTGACCGCTGTGATGGTCGTCGGGTCGTCCAACAGAATTTTGTAGACTGCACCACTGCCCGCCACTGCCGCCAAGAGGTAGCCGTCTGGGTGAATGTCGATCCCGTTCAAGCCGAAGCCGGGCGCGGCAAGGAGGTCACTCTGCGCGAAGATCGAGGCTTCGCCTTCGGGCGTGACTTTATAAATCACGGGCGAGAACGAGTCGGTCACATAAGCATTGCCGTCCGCATCGGCGGTCACGTCATTGGCGAAATTGGTGGTTTCGGTTTCGGTGTACAAGTCACTCATATCCACTGTGTACACCAATTCGCCGGTTTCTAGATCAAAGGCGAACAACGACGCCAAATCACGGGTGGCAAAGCTGGTATTCGCCACCAACAGACGGCTGTTGAGCGCGTCGACATGAATGCCGACCGAAGTCGTCATGCCTTCTGCCTCGGCAAACACGGTGACATTGCCTTCGGCATCGATATGATGAATGGTGCCTTGGCTGAGCGATCCGAACAGAAAACCGCCGCGTATCGGGTCATATTCGACGCCTTCGGGAAGAATTCCAGTGACGTTGATCACAACTTGATCCGGCAATGGTGCCATCATTTCAGGGGTAGCATCTTGGGCAGCAACAGGTAGCGCCAACAGAACGAGCAATAGCAAAACGATAAAACGAGACATTGCACTTGTCCTTTCGTGGAAATACCGTCTGATCGTAGCGCACAATCGTGAGTAAACCCTTGCCCCTCCATGAGCGCCCGCTGAACTATGTTGCCACTGCCCGCAACAATGACCAACCGATTTGCAAATCCTCCCAACATCTTCAATAATATCCGTCATCAACGACGAGCTGATGCCCAATGCCCTAAAAGGGGACCCCCCTGTGAAACTATTCATCTCTTATCGCCGCACCGACAGCGAGCCGATCACAAAACGGATTCATGCCCTTCTCGAAGCCGAGTTTGGCAATGGCAATGTCTTCATCGACAAAGATTTAGAACCGGGCGACTGGTGGACGCAGGTGGTGACCGCCATCAATCGCGCCGATGCCTGCCTGATCGTGATCGGCGCGGGCTGGCTGACGGCGATCAACGCCGAGACGGGCAAGCCGCGTTTGTTCGATCTGGAGGATGTCGTGCGCCGTGAGATCGAGTTGTCGCTCATGCGCCCGCTCAAGGTGATCCTGCTGTTGAACGATGCCCATGTGCCCAGCATCGCCCAGATCCCCGCTACGATCCGCCACATGCCCGATATGCAAGCTTTTGAAGTGCGCGATGGCGAGCATCTGGAAGCGGATGTGAAGAGCGTCGCCCGCAAGATCAAGGTCTCTTTCGGGCTGCCGACCGAGACGACCGACACCGCCGAGACTATCATCGTGCCGCCGCCCGACCCGCTTCCGCCGCGCCGCTTGCCAGTGATGGCGGGGGGGATCGCCGCACTTGCCGTGATCGCGCTGCTGATCGCGCTGGCGTCGGGAGTCTTCAATAATGGGGGTGTGCCCACGCCCACCCTCGCGCCGCCCGCAACCACCGCGATTGTGGCGGTGGCGACCGATGCGCCCACGACGGCACCTGAGTCCCCCGCCGATACCGCTACGATTGAAGTACCGCTGACGACGCCCGCACCGACGCTGACCCCCAGCCCGACGATCGCGCTAGAACTGCTGGCGCAGACGTTTGAAGCTGAACAGACTCTTACGACGACTGCGCGGTTTGGCGCGGAAACCGCCACCGAAAGCGCCGCGCAGACCGCCACCGCGACTCAGTGGACGCCGACGCCCATCCTGCCGACGCCCAACCAGACGCGCACCTTTGAGGCGTTTTTGACGGAACGCGCCGCCGGCACTAGCACGGCGGCGCGGACGCAGACAATGGCGGCATGGACGGATACCCCGACGCCGACCTTCACGCCGACCTTGACGCCGACCTTGACCCCGTTGGAGGCGGCGCTGCTGCGGGCGGAGGTGCCCATGACGAGCAACGAGGCACGGACACCGTTTGTAAACACGTTTGCCGATGGCGTGTCGATGATGCTGGTGCCCGCCGGGTGTTTCACGATGGGCAGCGCGGACGGCAAGAGTGATGAGCGCCCTGTCTCTGAACAATGCTTCACGGAGCCGTTCTGGATCGACCAAACAGAAGTGACACAAGCCGATTTTGGGCGCTTGGAGGGTGTGAAGGCGAACTCCAATGCTTTCACGGGGGATCAGCGCCCAGTGGAGCAGATCACATGGTTCGAGGCGCGGGATTTTTGTGCCTTACGCGGGGGGCGCTTGCCGACCGAAGCGGAATGGGAATACGCGGCGCGCGGACCCGAGGGGTGGGTCTATCCGTGGGGGGATGAGTTTGTGGCGGATAATGTGATTTACAGCAGTAATTCGGGAAGTCAAACTGCGCTTGTGGGGGCGACCATCCGCACGGCGGGGGCGTCGTGGGTGGGGGCGTTGGATCTGAGCGGCAATGTTTGGGAGTGGATGAGTACGATTAGAAGTGACTACCCTTATGATGCCGCCGATGGACGGGAGGATATGAATAAAACAGATGTTTCGCGTGTTTTGCGTGGTGGTTCGTTCTTCGATGCTTCGATTAACTTGCGCGCCGCCTTGCGCGGCAGCGGGTCGCCCGTTTTCGTGGACAACGCTGTCGGTTTTCGTTGTGTCCGCTCTCAATAGCTCTGGTCTCTGTTTTCTGATCTCTGGTTTCTGGTGCTTTTGCTTTTGTCCTTACCCCAAATTCCGCGACGCGGATCGCGGAAAAATTTCAGGGGTGTTATGAAGACATATAAGAGTGGGATACGATCAACGGGGGGCGTTCGCGGGGCGTAAAGGTGGGGTGTGGGAGTGTGCGATCAGAATGCCCCCCACGAGGCGCTGGGTAGGATGCGGACTAGGCGCATGGGGATCGTTCATAAACATGAGCGTCCGCGCGCCGTATGTCCGCCCGTTTAATATCCCCGTGCCACCCATGTCGCCCCGTTAGATCACGCTGGCACCGATTCGGGGGTGGTCAGCGGCGCATCGGGCACGGGCGTTTCCTTGATCACCCGCAGCGCTACCCCCAGCAACGCCGCAAGGATCACCCCACCGATCAAGAACGGGGCGCTGCTGCCCAAAAATTGAAACATCGCTCCGCTTAGCACGGGCGTGATGATGTTGGCGAGGCTTAGCATCGACGCGCTGACCCCCAAGATCGTGCCGATTTCGAGCGGGTTGCTATGCTTAGTCAGCAAACTGTTGATGCTGGGGGATAAGATGCTGCTGCCTACCCCCGTTGGAAACATCGCCACGAGCAACCACACCAACCCCAAGACGCCTTTGTTGGCATCATCGGGCAGCGTCACCGACAAGGGCGTCGCGCCCGTGTTCAGCTCCGCTATCATGGTGGCTTGCGAATACCAAGGCACCGGAATTTGTGGGGTCAGTGCCGTCGCAATGACGCCCACGCTCAGCAATGCCAGCCCCGCAAAGATGAGTTTGCGTTCCCCGAAGCGGCGGCTCCATTTGCCGATAGCATAGCCCTGCACCACGACCAAGATCACACCGACGTAAATAAACAGTACGGTATTGCTGGCGGCGTTCATGCCGAGTCGGGTCAAATTGAAAAGTGCGATTAGATTTTCGATGCCGCCAAAGACCAAATGTTGCACAAACATCAAAATCAAGAGCATCCCGATCAGTGGGCTGCGAAAAGCGCGCGTCAACTTGGCGAGCCGGGACTCTGGGGCGCTGGCTTGTGCCGCCGCTACCTCGGTGCGCGAAGACTCGGTGTGGGTTTCTTTGAACAAGAACGCCGTCAGCAAGATGGCAACCAGCGAGAACCCCGCCGCTAAAAATGCCGGCACCTGATAATTGTTGTTGCTGACCGTCAGCGCGATGCCGCCGATTGCTGGACCGAGGGTGAAGCCCAAGCCGAAAGCTGCCCCGATCAACCCCAAGCCTTGCGTGCGGGTTTTGGCGGTGGTCATATCGGTGATGGCGGCTTGCGCCACCGAGATATTTGCCCCGCTCAAGCCGTCAATCATGCGGGACAGCAGCAGTAGCGGCAAGGCGTTGGCGAAGCCGAGCAGGATAAACCCGCTCAACGTGCCCAATTGGCTAAAGAGCAACACCGGTTTGCGCCCAAAGCGATCCGACAGCGCGCCGAGATACGGTCCAGCGATCAATTGCATCGTCGGATACACCGCCGCGATCAGCCCGATGGTCAAAGGACTCGCCCCAAACGAGACGGCATACAAGGGCAACAGCGGCAGAATGATGGTTAAGCCCAACAGATCCACCAGCACGATCATGAAAATCGGCAGGATGCGTTTGAAGTCTAGTTTTTCGGATTGGGGCGCGTCTATGATGAGTTTCCTTGTAGGCGAAGGGGCGTGCCATCGCAGGCTCCCCGGTTGCGGATAATTTTTTGCGGATGTGTTGTTGCGCGTCGGGGAGTCCCTACGAGGGGATGTAGAAACGCCATTGGATCGCGACGGGCAACACGGCAATGCCCACGATGATCAACAACAGCGAGACGACGACCACGATCAACCCGTTGCGCCACCGTGCCGCATCGGCAAGCTCGCGACGACGCCACCCGTGATGGGCATTGGCGACGATCACAGCGATGGTTTGCACGGTCAGATGTTCCCAAAAATGACGTTGGTTAAAGCCTGACATGCTTCCCCACGCGCCCAACAACACCAGCCCTAACAACCATTGTAAGCCGACAATGCCGCCAAAAGCATTGAGGAGGGCGTTGGCGCGTTTATCCCATGCCCGGCTTTGCACTAGCCCCAAGACAAAATAAACGACTGTAGCGAGGGCGACCAATACGAACAACCAGCGAGTCCACGAGTGCAGCAAACGAGCGATGATGACGACGGTTTCCATGGGGTATTGCTCCTTGTGACGAGAAAAGGAAATATTCAAAGCGAAATCACCGCCTGAATCACCGAGAACGATATCAGAGTAGTGTTTTGGGGGTTCCTAATATGCCTATTTTACATGAGCGCAGGTTCTAAAACACATACCCCCGTAAGGATGCGGCGGTTGCACCCTCGGCGTATCTAACGACCATTGCCCGCGATCTGATAGGTATCCGCCGCCGACCGCCTGTTTTTGTTTTTCCGTTGGCACGCTATAATCTTAAGCAGAGTTTAAGCTTCCGTAATGATTTTTCTAGGCGGGGTGCGACATGAACAATACTGAGAAACCACCAGTCGTGCTGGAAGTGCGCGGACTGACCAAACGGTTCCCCGGTGTGCTGGCGAACGATCATATCGATCTCCAGTTGCGCAAGGGGCAGGTGCTAGGGCTTCTGGGCGAAAACGGCGCGGGCAAAAGCACCTTGATGAACATGATCTACGGGCTATATTCCCCCGACGAAGGCGAAATCCTCGTCAAGGGGGTGCCCGTCACCATCGATAGCCCCAATGATGCGATTCGGGCGGGCATCGGCATGGTGCATCAGCACTTTCAGTTGGTGCCGGTGTTGAGCGTCACCGAAAACATCATGCTCGGCAACGAGTCGGTGCGCGGACCCTTCCTCAATATGCGGGCGGCGCGCAAGCGCATCGTGGAGATCAGCGACCAATACGGCTTGGAGGTCAACCCCGATGCCTTGGTGCAAGATTTGCCCGTCGGCGTACAACAGCGGGTCGAGATCATCAAGGCGTTGTATCGCAAAGCGGAAATTTTGATCCTTGATGAGCCATCGGCGGTCTTGACGCCGCAAGAGACGGAGGGCTTGTTTCGCATCATGCGTTCTCTGCTAGAACGCGGTGTGAGCATTATTTTCATCAGCCACAAGCTGAAAGAGATCCTCGAAATTTGCGTGGACGTGGTCGTGTTGCGCGGTGGCAAAGTCGCCGGTCGCATCGAGCCGTGGCGCGCCACCGAAGAATTGTTGGCGGAGATGATGGTCGGGCGGGAGGTGCTGCTGCGGGTGGACAAAACCCCGTCAAACCCCGGCGAGACCGTCCTCGAAGTCTATGATCTGTCGGTCATGGATGATCGCAAACTCCAAGCCGTGCGCAACTTATCGTTAGCCGTGCGCGCGGGCGAGATCGTCGGTATCGCGGGTGTGCAGGGCAATGGGCAAACAGAACTGATCGAGGCGATCACCGGCTTGCGCAAAAGTGCGGGCGGGAAGATCACCCTGAACGGGCAGGATATCACCCATGCTTCCCCGCGTCGGATCACCGAAGCGGGCGTGGCGCATGTGCCGGAAGACCGCCAAAAGAATGGGATGGTCGGACCTTTCCCGATCAAAGACAATATTGTTTTGCAAACCTATTACGTCAACCCGTTTTCGCATGGCATCCTCGCCGATGACCGCGCCATCGAGCGCGAAGCGACGACGCTCGTCAAACAGTATGATGTCCGTACCCCCGGCATCGATGTGGCGATTGGCAAACTATCGGGCGGCAATCAGCAAAAGGTGATCATCGCCCGCGAGTTTTCGCGCGATAGCCGCTTGGTGGTCGCCGCACAGCCCACACGCGGCTTGGATGTCGGGTCGATTGAATTTATTCATAAGCAGATCGTGGCAATGCGGGATCGTGGGGCAGCGGTCTTGTTGGTGTCGGCGGAACTCGACGAAATTTTATCCTTATCCGATCGGGTGGTGGTGATGTACGCCGGAACGATCATGGATGATATGCCGATTGCTTCGGCATCGCGCAATATGTGCGGTTTATTGATGGCGGGCGTGCGCCCAGAACCAGAAAAGGTGGCGGCAAGTGACTGATGTTTCGCTTCGTTCTACACCCCCGCCCCCGCGCCAAGCGATCTTGCCGGTGCGGGTGTGGCAGCAAATTTCTCCCTCGTTGGTGCCTGTGCTTGCTGTGCTGACAGCGCTTATCCTCACGGTGCCCTTGATGATTTTCACGGGGGGGCGCGGCGATATCGGGCGGGGCTTGAATATCGCGGGGACAGCGTATTCGGCACTCTTAGAAGGTGCGCTCGGCATCGTGATCAACGATCAAGTGTCCAGCGCCGATCTCAATTTGTTCTTGACCTTAGCGGCAGATCAGCCGCTTAACAATAATGATTTGCGGGCGTTGTCGCGTTCCTTCACCGACGCCCAAACGTTGGGCGCAACCGTTGTCACGCGCTACCGAGGCGCGATCAGCGGCTTAGCAACACTCGATGACGACGCATTGACTGAACTGGCGCAAGGCGTGGTCGATCTCGACACCGTTGATGCGGCATTGGTGACGGCAAACCGCCCGCTTATCGCTGAATTGGCGGCATTGCCGCGCGGTGATGTCCGCGACTTGGGCGAACAGTACGGACGCGCCACCAGTTTGACCGCCGAAGATCGAACGGCGCTGGCAGCGCTGGTACCTTCGGTTGCCACCCTGAGCGACGCCGAAATGTTGGCGGCATTGGCGCTCGTGGGCGGCGAGGGGATCGCCAAACTCGAACGCCTCGTCACTGCGCTCGATCTGTTGGCGGTAAATAATATCGCGCTCGGCTCGCCCGAAGCGGTGGCGCTCGGCGAACTGGCGACGGTCGAAGGGGGCGCGGCAGTAGTACGCTCGGCAGTCACCGCCTTTGACATCTTGGATCGCGCGGGCATCACCGACATCACCGCCCTCGCTGAACAAATCGCCATCGTGCGCGAGATGTACTCGGTCGGGCTGTTGAGCAACCCCGATGTGAACGCCATGATCGCGACGGAATTGACCCCGGCGTTGGCGGACAACCTCGTCGTCCGGCGTCCCGGCAACCGCTTGGTGGTCGATGCCGGTACCAGCGTGACGGGCGTGATCAACAATAACAGCAATACCCCCGACGACACCAGCGATGATCGCCCCGAAACGGCATATTTGCGCTTGGGCGGGTCGGCATTGTTGTTCTTCCCCGTCAACTTAGAAACGATGTTGGTGCGCGCTATCCCGTTTATCATCGCGGGCTTGGCGGTGGCGCTGGGCTTTAAGGCGGGTTTGTTCAACGTCGGTGCAGAAGGGCAACTATACGCGGGTGGCATCTTCGCCGTGTGGGTCGGCTTTGCGCCCCTCTTCGACGGCTTGCCGATGATCTTCCGCTTGGCGCTGGCGCTCGTCGGCGGTATCACGGGTGGCTTTTTGTGGGGGGCGATCCCCGGCATGCTAAAAGCCTTCACGGGCGCGCATGAGGTGATCACGACGATCATGCTCAACTATATCGCTGTGTTGTTCGTGGATTGGATGATCAAATCGACCACGCCCGTGATTTTGCTGGATGTCACCGCCAGCACCCCGCGCACCCCGTTCATCAACGAGGCGGCGCGGCTGCCCGCATTTACATCGCTGCCCGTGTGGCTGTTTTTTCTGGCAGGTGCCGCGTTACTGGCATTAGGGCTGTATCAGCGCCGCACTCGGATAGCGACTGACATCCGCTATGCCCTGCGCCCCGTTGTGGATGGCGTGCTGGTGGTGGTCGGGGGCTTGTTCTTGGCATGGGTGGGGTCACGCGGGGCGCTGCATGTCGGCTTCGTGATCATGTTGGCGGCGGTGTGGTTCACCGATTGGTTCCTCAATCGCACCACGCTGGGCTTTGAACTGCGCACGGTGGGCACCAACCCTGACGCCGCTAAATATGCCGGCATGAGCGTGCCGCGCAACACGATCTTGGCGTTGGCGCTCAGCGGTGCGTTGGCGGGCTTGACGGGCGCAATCGAGATCATGGGCGTGCAATACAACATGCAGCCGGCATTCTTCAGCGGCTTGGGCTTTGACGCTATCGCCGTCGCGCTGTTGGCGCGCAGCAACCCGCGCAATATGATTCCGGCGGGGCTGTTGTGGGGGTCGCTGTTGGCGGGTGCGGGCTTGATGCAAGTGCGCGCCGATATCGCCATTGATCTCGTCAAAATCATTCAAGCCTTGATCATTATGTTCATCGCGGCGGATGTGATCATTCGCGTTTTGTGGCGTGTGCCTGATCAAGGCGACCGTGCGGAAACGACATTTATCAAAGGTTGGGGAGGCTAACGCCGATGACGATCAATACACCCAGACTCGAATTGCCCGCCCAAACGGCGACTTCTTGGCGCGCCAATATCAAGATCACACGGACGACCCTCTTCGCCTTTTTTTTCATCATCGTCGGCGCGCTGATCCTAAACGGGCTGAGCGCAATCGGCAGCGAAGCCATCACGCGCTTGACCTTTGGCGACAATGTGCCCGAACTGTTGGTGCCCACCCAAGCTTATGGCTTGGTGGCGGCACTGCTCTACATCGTGGGCGGGGTGCTGGCATTGTTGCCGATGCCCGCCTTAAAACGGATCAGCATGGTGTGGCTGATCATCAACGGCTTGCTGATCATCCCGACGGTCTTGATCTTGGCGGCTGCCGACAACAGCACCAACGTCTCGGTCATGCTTCAGGTCAGTTTTCGGCTGGCAACGCCGATTGTGATGGGGGCAATGGCGGGTATTTGGTGCGAACGTGCGGGCGTGGTCAATATCGGCATCGAAGGCATGATGTTGACGGGCGCGTGTTTCGGCTTCGTATTTTTGACCTTGCTGGCACCCTTGATGGGCACCGGGCCCGCGCAACTGTTGGGGGTACTCGTCAGTGTGTTGGCGGGTGGGCTGATGGCAGTGCTGCACGGTTGGTTGGTGATCCACTTCAAGATCAACCAAGTCGTGAGCGGCACGGTGATCAATATTTTGGCGGTAGGCGTGACCTCGTTCTTGCGCCGCGAAATTTTGCTGTCGTCCGAAGCCGGGCGCGAGACACTGCAACCCTTTGCTATTCCGGGTTTGTCGCAAATTCCGGTCTTGGGCGATGTCTTCTTCAATGGTCGCCCGATCTTCTATTCGATGTTCATCATCTTGATCATCACCCATGTGGTGCTGTTTTACACCCGATGGGGTTTGCGCACCCGCGCTGTGGGCGAGAACCCGCGCGCGGCGGATACGTTGGGCATCAAGGTCAATATGAACCGTTGGATCAATGTGATCATCGGCGGTTTGATCGCGGGCTTGGCGGGGGCATGGTTCTCGCTCGAGACCAACGGCTCGTTTGACGACAACATGACCAGCGGGCGCGGCTTTATCGCGCTGGCGGCGATGATCTTCGGCAAATGGACGCCTATTGGGGCATTCGCTGGTGGGTTGCTGTTCGGTTTCTCGGATGCGTTGGGGCAGCGCTTTCAATTTCTGGGCGTACAGATTCCCCCACAATTCTTACAGATGGTGCCCTACCTGATTACGATCATCGTGTTGGCGGGCTTGGTCGGGCGGGCAGTTGCCCCCAAAGCGGACGGCGTGCCTTACGAAAAAGAAGGCAAGTGACACTCCGCAACCGCTAAAGCGGCGCGGCTTCTTGTGGAGTCGTGTCTCTGGCGAGTCTTTCGGCTCCAAATAGCCACGTCACTGACAGCAAGCGATCGCGATTCTCGCTTTCACGGGCTAAAGCCCTACTTCTGTAATTGCGATTGGGCGGACGACGCAAGCGAGTCCGTTGCAAAAGGGTTCTGCGTGCAGCGGAAGCGCCATTGCGCGTCCCTACAAGAGCCGCCATTGTAGGGGCGCAACCCAATGTGGTTGCTCGACTTTTGCAACAGAATCGCAAGCATCGCCCCTGCGAACTTTTGTAGGGACGCGCTTGGGCGTTGTCCGCTATGCCCACACCTTTGTCATCTTTACCCACACAGGAGCCACACCCCATGACCCCGATTTTGCATATCATCACCCGCGAGGCGTGGGCAACCGCCCTCGAACAAGGTGCCTATCGCGCGCCTTCACTTGCCGATGAAGGCTTCATCCATACCTCCACAGCGGAACAAGTGTTGGGCGTGGCGAACACATTTTATGCCGGCTTGACCGACCTCGCGATTTTGGTGATCGATTCGGCATTAGTCGAAGCCGAGATCAAATATGAGGCACCTAGTGGCGACGGCCCCGCCCCTGCCCCCGGCTTATTCCCCCACATTTACGGCGCGCTCAACCTGAACGCCGTCGTCAAGGTGGTCGATTTTCCGTTAGGCGCGGATGGCGCGTTCAGTCTGCCAGTGATATAGGGATTGGGGGTTAGGATTTAGGAGTTGAGGGGCGTTCAGCGTTCACCCCATTTTTCCCTACACCCCAGGGTCAACGCACGAGAGGGTACTCGATATTCACAAAGGGTCACAAAAACACACAATGGGTTTATCCTCGGTAGGGGCATGATATATCATGCCCTTACACGTCCATCTTGACCCGTTATCATCCGTCTGACAGGTTTCATGCGTAAGCCCTACACCCTACACCCTAACCCCTGTCTTTTCCTGCTCCTACTCGTCAAACAGACGGAGCAGCTTGAGCGCCACCTGAAGATTCATGCGTGTGACGGGGTTGCTGAGGTCGGCAGCGCACACCTCGCTGATCCGTTGTAAGCGATAATTGAGCGTGCTACGGTGGATGAACAATTGATCCGCCGTTTGCACGCCATTGCCCCCCGCATCGAGATAGACCTCAAGCGTATGGAACAAATCGGCTTGCTGCTCCGCCCCCAAGCGGCGCAACGCGGGCGCATAGGCATTCTGTGTCAGCGAGTCTTTGCCGGCTTGATAAAGTGTGTGCAGATAGCCCAGTTGCTCAAAGGGGATGGTGGGGTCGGTCATCGCCAGTCGCCGTGCGATGTGCAGGGCATCGCGGCATTGGGTATAGGCGATTGCCACCGTCGCCGCGCTCCGCTGTGCCCCACTGACGCCGATCCGAATGCCAGTGATATGCTGATGAATCGCCGCGATCAGCGTCGGGAGCGCATCCGCCGACGCCAAGACGACAATCTCGCCCGCGAACTGCCCGACGACCGCTTGCCCGTCGGCGCTCAGCCGGTTGATGCGCCGTTGCAGCAGCAAGCGTCCGGTGCTGGAATCGCCCGTTTCAATGACGTTGGCGTCGGTGCGTTCGATCATCAGCATCACAAAGGGCTGGTTGAGATCGACCCGATAGCGCAACGCCTGATCGGTCAGCGCGTCCAAACGGGCGGCGTCACCTTCGATCAGTTGTGCCAGCAAGCCCCCTTTGAGGTTGGCTTCGGCGGTGGCGATCAGCTCTTGGTGCAAGCGCATGAGCGCCGCCACCGTCGCCCCACTTTCGATTGCCATCGCATCCAATTGCGAGAGGGGGCGGTCGTCGGCGATGATCCACAAATAGCCGTAGATGCTGCCATGCACGACAATCGGCGCGAGGATGCGCTCCATCTCCAAGCCGACTTCGGGCATCTGCGGGATATGCACCGGACGCAAGGTGCGCCGAATTTCGCCGAGGATATCGTGATTCTCTAGCGTCTCGATCAAGCGGGGGTTGGTTTGCCCTTTGGTGAGGGTGTAGCGGCGCGCTTCATCGACTGGGGCGATGTTATGGCTCGCCAACGCCTCGAAGCGCTCGTTTTCGATGCTGATCGACTGCCCGATCAAGTCCGCCAACGTGACGGCAAGCTGGTGCAGATCGCCACCATCGAGGACGAGTTGCGTCAGCACGCGGTGAATCGTCAGCGCCCGTTCTAGCAAGCCCATATGCTCGTTGGAAATGCGCTGGTTGAGCGCGCGGGCGATATCGACAAAGCGGGTTTGAAAGGGGATTTCGATCAGCGGCAGGGCACACGCTTCGGCGGCGGCGCGCATCGCTTCGGGGGCGTGATCCATGTGCCGCCCGACCGCCAACATCAGCGCGGCGATCCCTTTATTTGCCATCGCCTGAATATAAGCGCCCTGTCCGGCGGCGTCCGGCGGCAGGTTGATGGGCGTGGTCAAGACGAGTTCGCCCCCGTTCAGCCAATCAGGGGCATCGGGCACGCCGACGACATGCACCCAACTGATCGGGCGATTCAGGGCATCCTGTCCGGTGACGATGTGAGCATGGCGTAGTTCCGCCATTTTTAAGGCGTCCTGCACGGTGATGAGGGTGGGTTTGCTGTGATAGTTCATAGGCGGCATTATAGCATTGGGCGGCGAAAGAAGGGATTCCGTAGCGCGATTATGCCTCTAAACCATCGGTTGCCACACTGTCGGCAATGGGCATCGGTTACTCGTTGATGGCGCGGAGTATACTCGATTTCGCTAACATGCCACAAGAAGGATGGGAACCCATTTCGCCCACAGCCACTACTCATCGCGCACAGCGAAACCCAATCCCGAAACCCTCGAATTCGGGAGCCGTGAAGTCCCGGTTGGCAGCCCGCAAATCATCCGCCACATTGAGGAAGGAACCGCCCCGGAACGTGCGAAAGCCATCCGTTCGATTTACGTCCTCGCGCCCATCCGCCGCATCATAAGGATAGGCGTCATAGCCATAGATCGTACTCGTCCACTCCCACACATTGCCACTCATGTCCAGCGCCCCCACCCACGACGCGCCCGCTGTGCGCACTGCCTCGCCCACCGTCGCCGTTTGCCGGTCAGCATTGCTTTGGTACACCCCGTTGTCTGCGACAAAATCATCCCCCCATGGATAGATCAGCCCATCCGGTCCGCGCGCCGCGTATTCCCATTCGGCTTCGGTCGGCAAGCGGGCGTCTCGGGCGCGACAAAAAGCCAATGCTTCAAACCATGTGATCCGCTCCATCGGGCGGGCGTATCCTGAAAAACCATTTTCGCGCACCTTGCGCCCGCCCAAACGGGCAAAGTCGGCTTGTGTCACTTCCGTCTGGTCAATCCAAAACGGTGCCGTAAAGCACTGTTTTGCCACTGGGATTTCATCGATAAAGCCCGCCTCGCTCCCCATCGTGAAACACCCCATTGGCACCAACATCATCGGCACCCCATCCGCAAACGCCGTCGTGAAGGGCTGCCACGAGTTATTAGTGAGCGCGGGCACATGCGCGCGTTGCAGCGCCGCCGCCAAGTCCAGCGGGATCGGGGTCGCGGTCGAGGTCGGCGTATCTGCGGGTTGCACGGGGTCGCGCACGGCATCGGTGCCCTGCAACACGGGCATGGCATCCACGATGGGCGGGCGAGAGCGATTAACCCCCCCCACAGCTGCCACCACCAGTACTACCATTATTCCCACAACCGCGCCCCACCCGCCCTGCGTGCGTATCGGCGTGGGCGTGCGGCGGTGGGGTTCAAATAATTTCATAAGGAATCCCTTTCACACGAATGCATAAAAGCTGATCGATACCCGATTAATCTTACGAGTCCGCTATGACGAGATGAAATGAGATGAAAGGATGTTATTCGAGGAGGTATTTTTACACGCCCTTCACGGGTGCATTTCACTTTGGTGCATCGCTATGATTTCATAACAGGTAAACGGGCGGATATTCGGCGCGGCGACTCTTGGGGTTGGGGATTTTTCCACGAGCGCCTAATCCGCCCCTACATTTACGTTGA
>Ga0209181_10007531_pt1 | contig 14879 bp, 12 predicted proteins | sample MAT05_FD_187208 | JGI IMG/M metagenome (GOLD analysis project Ga0209181, IMG submission 187208) | Freshwater microbial communities from Lake Fryxell liftoff mats and glacier meltwater in Antarctica - MAT-05 (SPAdes) (version 2) | ecosystem: Environmental > Aquatic > Freshwater > Ice > Liftoff... | reverse complement strand
GATGCTCAAGACCCGCTCCACACGGCCCGCGCAGCCGAGGTCACGTCGCTGTGGCGACTGGTTGTGAAGTAGCTTTGCTGCGATAAATTATTGATGGGTTCAGCTTAGTTCCAGACCCTAGGAGGTGCGCTTAATGAAAACAAAATGGCTACTTTTTTTCTGGCTAGCCTTAGTCGGTAGCGTGGCAAGTGCAGGAACACCCGGTGAGGTGCCTGTCGGTAGCCTACTTCGTGATGCGCCCTTGTACGGGTTTTTTGGCGATTTCAGAAAGCTCTCCGATCTACGCGGCAAGCCACTCATTATCAATGTCTGGGCCAGTTGGTGCGGCCCATGTCGCGCTGAAATGGCCTCGCTAGAGCGCCTGTCACGCCGCTATGGCAAGAAATTCAACGTGATTGGTATTTCAACTGACGACTATGCGGAACCGCCATCTACGTATCTTCTAAAAGCAAAAATCACTTTTGATAACTATCAAGACCAAAAGTTGTTGTGGGAAAACATGTTGGGTGCAAACGCTATCCCTTTAACGGTGCTGGTTGATGAGCAAGGCCGAGTCCTGCAAAAAGTGCGTGGTGCAAGGGAGTGGGACAGCCCTGAAGCCTTGGAAATCATTGGCAAAGCGTTTCGGATCAAAATGTGACCTATGCTGTGTAGGCGTAAATCTGTAAGAGTTAATCTGCTTGGCCCGTCTTCGTTGCAGTGCGATAATCTGCCCTCGCTGCGAAAAACTCGCTTGGAGCCATTAAAGTTAGTTCGAATAAGTATTTGTAGGAAAAATTAAGAAAACCTAGTCAAAGGAGTGGTGGTTTGAAGATTCTAGTTCCGGTCAAACGCGTTGTGGATTACAACGTCAAAATTCGTGTCAAAGCTGATGGTTCAGGCGTTGATTTGGCTAACGTCAAAATGTCGATGAATCCCTTTGACGAAATTGCAATTGAAGAAGCCGTACGCCTTAAAGAAGCCGGTATTGCGACTGAAGTGGTGGCTGTTTCTTGCGGCGCGGTTTCTTGTCAGGAAACACTGCGTACTGCCTTGGCGCTGGGCGCGGATCGCGCCATTCTGATCGAGACAGATGCCGACTTGCAGCCATTGGCCGTCGCCAAATTGATGAAAGCAGTGGCCGATAAAGAGCAACCGCAATTGGCGATTTTCGGTAAGCAGGCGATTGATGACGATGCGAGCCAAACCGGTCAAATGTTTGCTGCTTTGATGGGTTGGCCACAAGCCACCTTCGCCTCGAAAGTGACTGTAGCGGATGGCAAGATCACTGTGATGCGCGAAATTGATGGTGGTCTGGAAACCGTAGAACTTAAGCTTCCAGCCGTCGTGACCACCGATTTGCGTCTGAATGAACCGCGTTATGCGACCTTGCCTAACATCATGAAAGCCAAAAAGAAGCCGTTAGATACCCTTAAGCCAGAGGAATTAGGCGTAGATGTCGCCCCACGCTTGGCCACTTTGAAAGTGGTGGAACCTGCTAAACGCAGTGCGGGCATTAGGGTCGCTGATGTGAAAGAGTTGGTCGCAAAGCTCAAAAATGAAGCGAAGGTGATTGGTTAACTTCAGTGTTAATTGATCTTTATTTTTGATCTTTATATTGGATTCCTAAATAAATAATACTGAGTTCTCGTAGAGTCGAGAATGAAGGAGAAAAAAATGGCAATTTTAGTAATCGCAGAACACGATGGTTCATCAATAAAAGGTGCAACGCTCAATACGGTTTCGGCCGCCAAAAAAATCGGTGGCGAAGTGCATGTGCTAGTGGCCGGTACAGCCTGCGGCGCAGTAGGCAATGCCGCTGCGCAAATTGAGGGAGTTGCCAAGGTGCGCGTGGCGGATGCCGCCCACTATGGCGACCAGTTGCCCGAGAATCTGGCTGCGCTGATTGTGGCGAATGCGGCGGGTTACACGCATATCCTGGTGGGTGCCACCACCTTTGGTAAAAACTTTATGCCCCGCGTGGCCGCTTTGCTGGATGTGGCACAAATTTCGGAAATTGTGTCAGTGGAATCTCCTGATACATTTGTGCGGCCTATCTACGCAGGTAATGCGTTAGCTACGGTTAAATCGGCGGATGCTGTGAAAGTCATTACCGTGCGTACAACGGGTTTTGAAGCGGCAGGCGTGCATGCTAATGCCGCAGCGCCTATCGAAAGCATTGCTGGTGGTAACAATTTTGACGCCGCTAAATTGGTGAGTCGTGAACTGACCAAATCCGCGCGCCCTGAGCTGGGCGCAGCAAAAATTATTGTCTCCGGTGGGCGTGGGTTGGCGAGTGGCGAGAACTACCAAAAACTATTGGAGCCTCTGGCAGACAAGCTGAATGCGGCTCTTGGGGCATCACGCGCGGCCGTGGATGCGGGCTTTGTGCCTAATGATTATCAAGTTGGCCAAACAGGGAAAATTGTTGCTCCCCAGCTTTACATTGCGATTGGTATTTCTGGCGCCATTCAACATCTTGCCGGTATGAAAGACAGTAAGGTGATTGTTGCTATCAACAAAAATCCCGAAGAACCTATTTTCCAGGTGGCTGATTACGGCTTGGTGGGAGATTTGTTTCAGCTTGTTCCCGAGCTAGTTGCGGAGTTAAACGCTGAGTTGGGTTAGTTCGGTTAGTCCATTACGTAACCAACGTAACCAAACGTAACCAAAGTAACCCAATAGCCATGATACGCAAGCAAACATCACTCAAGCGTTTAGCCGGTAGGTTGGGCTTAGAGGTTGGGAGGATGCGAGGAGTGATGCGTAGAATGATGTGTAGAATGATGTGTAGAATGAAGCGTGGAGCGGTGCTTAGTGCGGTGCTAGCCACCGTGCTAGCCGTAGTATTTACCACGTCAGCGACTTCTGTATTTGCCGATAGTGCTGTAGCTGTGACTGGTGCGGCGCGTGCATCCCCTAGTGTGGAGGATTTTCCTGCGCTTCATCTTACTTATGTATTGGTGGAGCCTAATCCGGATGTAAAAGTGAAGAGCGCCGAGCGCGCTTTGTTACGACAGGAATATCGGTTGCTGATCAAGAATGCCGATGTCACCACCAAGCTAGAAAGCTTGAACGAAAAAATCCACCTTACGTCGCTACAAATTCAAACGCTGCGTGCGCAAATTGGTAATCTGACTAAGCAAGCCAGTATGTTGCCTGCTGCGCCTGCGCCTTCTATTCCTTCAATTCCTTCAACTCCCTCTACGTTTTCTGTTCCTACCGCTCCTACCGCTCCTACCGCTCCGCCTGTCGCCTCTAAGCCGATCGTCCCAATTGTCTCTGTCTCTGTCGCGTCGACGCCACCTTCCGAGAAAACAGGGTTTGTACCTGCACTCTCCCCAACCAAAGAGCCTGCGCCGGTTCTGGTTTCACCCACTGTTGAGTTGCCGGCGGCGGCTTTGAGCCCACCTTTGGTGAAAGCGCCTGAAGCTGAAACATCCTCACTCAACCCTGTATCCCCCGTGTTGCCTGCGTTAGTGAATGTGACTAACTTAAGGGATGAGGCCGATGAAAAAAACAAAGCGCTGAAGGAAAAACCGCTACTAGAAAGCCCAGCACGTTTGTTGTCTATTGCCTTGGTTTTGGTGGCGATATTTGGCGTAATGGCCTATGTGCTGCGAAAGCGCACACCAATTTTTGATTACACGTATTTACCCCCAATAGAAACTGAATTACAGAAAAACTCCGGTGTTTATGAGGGGCCAGACAGTTCGCGATTAGATGAAGCCAATGATCTCAAAGCAATCATTTTTAAAGAGCTTAATGAACGTCGGTTTGTCGCCGATGTGACGCATTCGATACAGCCAGCTGAAGAGACTCAATCAATAATTGATCTAACGGTGGCCGATGAAGAAGGGGATGGTGAGCTGGAAGTGGTGACTGTGTCTTCTCAAACGCGTATTCAAAAACCGATTGATTTTGAAACGCATGAACTTGAGACCACGCTGGATTTTGCCGACGTCATGTTGAGTTATGGCCGCACCACCAGTGCCATGCAGTCTTTGCGCGATTACCTTGATAAAACCCCTAAACGTTCTATCAAGCCTTGGCTCAAACTTTTAGAAACTTATCGCTTAATTGGTTTGCGAGATGCTTTTGAACGCGCTGCTGAATCGGTGCACGAAAACTTCAATGTGCAAACTCCCATTTGGAGTGAAGAGGGTGATAAACAATTGGCTGGAGAGCCATTGCCTGCTCATTTTAACGAGGATGGAAATAAAATAAGTACAGATTTAGAGGAGATTCCACACATCTCTGCTGAAGTTCAAGCCAAATGGGGTACGCAGGCGTGCCAAGATTATTTACGCCATTTGTTGGCCGATAACCGGGGCGGCGCACGCAGTGGGTTTCCGGTTTCTGTGATTGCCGATATTTTGTTGCTAGAAGATGTACTGCATGAGTTGCTAGAGGTTGAGTTTGAAGCTGGTGTTGAACTTGCGGAACAAGCTTGAGACCTAGTATGAACGCACTGCAGACAACGGGAGAAACATATGAGTAGCTATCAAGCACCTCTGCGTGACATGCAGTTTGTTTTGCGGGAATTGGCCGGTATTGATCAAGTTTCTCAACTGCCCGGATGTGAAGAGGCGACGGCCGATATCGTGGAGGCGATACTTGAAGAATCGGCCAAGTTTTCGGGTGGTGTGATGGCGCCGCTTAATGTGGTGGGCGATAAAGTAGGTGCGGTTTGGAAAGACGGCGCTGTCACGATGCCAGAAGGCTTTAAAGCAGCCTACGAACAGTTTGTTGCCAACGGTTGGAATGGCATTGGCTGCGCGCCCGAGTTTGGCGGGCAGGGCATGCCCAAGCTGGTAACGGCGGCAGTGCAAGAAATGTGGAAGGCCGCCAACATGGCGTTCTCTCTGTGTCCTTTGCTCACGACAGGTGCGATTGAGGCAATCTCGTTAGTGGGATCTGACGCTCAAAAGAAAAAATTTCTTCCTAAAATGATTGAAGGTTCTTGGACAGGCACCATGAATCTCACCGAACCCCAAGCAGGATCGGACATTGCGTTAGTGCGTAGCCGAGCCGAGCCTCAGAGTGACGGCAGCTACAAAATTTTTGGCCAGAAAATTTTCATCACCTATGGCAATCACGACATGACGGACAACATCATTCATTTGGTGTTGGCTCGCACGCCGGGTGCACCGGAAGGCGTGAAAGGGATTTCGTTGTTTGTGGTGCCTAAGTTTATGGTCAATGATGATGGCTCGTTGGGGGCGCGAAATGACGCTCACTGCGTGTCTATTGAACACAAGCTAGGCATACACGCCAGCCCGACCTGCGTGATGGCCTATGGCGATAACGGCGGTGCAGTAGGCTACCTGTTAGGCAAGGAAAACGAAGGCCTCAAGTACATGTTCATCATGATGAACGCCGCGCGCTTTGCCGTGGGGCTGGAAGGCTTGGCCATTGCCGAGCGCGCCTACCAACATGCATTGGCCTACGCAAAAGACCGGATCCAAGGTCGAGATTTAGTGGAGGGAGCAGGTTCTGGTTCTACTGGAGCGGTCGCCATTATTCGCCATCCCGATGTGCGTCGTATGTTGATGATGATGAAGTCGCAGATACAAGCCATGCGCGCCTTAGCTTACGTGGTTGCGGCGGCGGACGATGCAGCACATCGCCACCCTGATCCATTGGAAAAGAAGCGGCAGCAGGCGTTTGTTGACCTGATGATTCCCGTCGTAAAAGGTTGGAGTACCGAAACTGGTATTGAAGTCGCCACACTCGGTATTCAGATTCATGGTGGTATGGGGTATATCGAAGAAACCGGTGCAGCTCAGCATTTGCGTGACGCACGGATCACGACTATTTATGAAGGCACGACAGGCATACAGGCGAATGATCTGATTGGTCGAAAAATGGCGCGCGAAGGGGGCGCTACGATCAAGGCCGTGATGGCGGCAATGCAAGAAACAAAACAAGCGCTGGATAAGCAAGCGCTGGATGAAAAGATGGGCGAGGATTTTGAGGCAATAAGTGCCTCATTTACCTTGGGGTTACGCGCTTTATCCGAGGCGGTGGATTACATTGTGAGCAACTTTAATCAGGATATTAAAGGCGTACACGTCGGTGCTGTGCCGTTTTTAAGATTGTTTGGCATTGTTGCCGGTGGTTGGCAAATGGCGCGGGCTGCATTAGTGGCACAAGAAAAAATAGTAGCTGGAGATCAAGATTCGTTTTATACGTCAAAAATTAGCACAGCTCGTTTTTACGCCGAACATGTGCTCTCCACTGCAACAGGCTTAAGTTATACGGTGATTTTTGGTGGTTTTTCTGCACTTGCATTACAAGAGGATCAGTTTTAATAACGTTCTGATTTTATTTGAGTTTGTTGAGTTTTTATGAGGTGTGAATTATGCTGCAAAGCTTTAATTGAAAATCTACTTGCATCTTGTGAATAGGGCTGCTAAGTTGATATCAGAAAGTGTGAATTAATTCACAATATTACAAAGAGTATTCAAAAAGAGTAATAAAAAAGTAAAAGAAATTAAGTAGTCTGTTTTAGGTTTTTGGCTCCAGGCCTAAAGAAACTGATCCAGTTGTCGTTAAGTCTGTTGGATCAGACAGTATCTGAAAAAGGTAAACCCACTGAAAAGTGGGGGCACAAAACAACCGGTCTAAGAGGTTTTCGACAAAATTGAAAACTTTATGGCAGCGGGGTCACCAGATAGAGGTCGATTAACAGAAACATCATCGAGCCTTTCTTCTGCCAGCAAGCTACAGATTTTTTGTAGAAGCTTGGTCACTTCCCCGCATTTGCTAGTAGATCTCTTGTTTTATTGCCTGTCGTAGTTATTGACGTTTACCTCTATGCGCTGCTTGCAGCGTGGTCTGGACCGAGTTTGTTAAGTTTGGTTGGAGGTGCATCATGGCTGCAAACATTGCCAATAAAGTAGTTAATCTGAGCGAGCATGCTCGAGCTATCAGTTCGACTGATTCAGGTCGCATGCTCAACGATTGTCGTGATTTGGCGATGCGACGATTAACAGGCTCATTGCGCGACATGCTTGCTCAGGTTGAGGAAGATTTGTTTCAGATGGCTGAAGCCTCTTATGACCGTGAAATGCAGACGGTTTATCTGGATTTGCGAGGTAAGGCTAAAGAAAAATGGCCGAGTATCGAAGCCGCTTTTTCGCGTCATTTCGTCGAGTTTTTCAACCGCAAAATGCGTGGTGAGCTGGGAAGCGCTGTGCAGTTGGTTGCTGTGTCTGCGCTTGAAATGAAGCTGGTGGATGATGAAGAGCTATCTGAAAGCATTGCTGTGCAGAAGGTCGCCGGACACTTTAAAGAACAATGTGAAGATGAACTGTCTATGCTCGGTCAGCGCATGGGCATACTTTTGGGCCAAAAAGACCTGAAAGACGAAGACAACCCCATGAGCCCTGAGTCCGTTTGTTCGGCCCTTCAGGAAGCTTGTAATGAGCTTGACGGGGGCTCCAAAGTCAAATTGATTTTGCTTAAACAGCTGGAGCAGCACGTCTCTAAAGCACTCAACGATGTCTACGCCGATCTGAATACCGAGATGGTGCGATGGAATGTACTGCCTGATTTGAAACACGCTTATCGTCGTCCTGTTAAGTCTTCATCGACAAGTAGTTCGACATCCAAGGACGGCGTTAATGCGCCTCAAAGTGGATCGCAAGGCGACGCACCTCAGTCGGCTCCGGATCTGTTTTCTGCCTTACAGCAACTTATGCAAACGCAGTATGCGGGTGGTAATGGCGGTGGGGCCGCTCAAGGATTTGGCGGCCATAGTGGTAGTCAAGCTGGGCTAAATTCCATGCCCACAGGCATGCCTCCTGTATCAGCCGAAATGGCAGGCGCTTTCTTTGAGTCATTGACGCAAATACAGCGTGGGGGCGTGCCTAGCGGGTTTTCCAATGGAATGCCGGGTGACCAAGCCTCCTCGGAGGGTGTAGCGAACTTCGAGTCCATGCCTGATTTTTCAGGTTTGGCCGATACGGTTAATGTTCTACGCCATATCAAGTCAAGTGGAATTTCCCAAGGCATGGGGCAGCTAGATGCGATCACTATCGACATCGTGGCCATGCTGTTTGATTTCATTTTCGACGACGCCAAAATTCCTGATCCCATCAAAGGATTAGTGGGACGTTTGCAGATCCCTGTGCTTAAAGTGGCGATGCTGGATAAGACATTCTTCTCCAGCAAGCAACATCCAACCCGTCGGCTACTCGACGGTATTTCCCACGCTGCTATAGGCTGGGGCCAAGAAGTGAGTCAGGACGACCCACTCTACAAAGAAATCGCCCGCATTGTTGAAAAGGTTCAAGACGATTTTGATACTGATGTAGAAATATTCAATCAACTGCTCGACGAGCTAGAGGAGTTCTTAGGTCAACGTGACGAACAAGCCAATACATGGGCTGAACGCTCAGCCGATGTAATTCAACAACGGGAAAGTGATAGTCAAGCCTGGATAGTCGCCGGACAAATCGTATCTCGGCGCATTTCATCCACCTTGCCTACGCCTATTAAACAATTTCTGCTCGATCATTGGCAGCAAGTGCTCAAAGAAGTCTGCGCGCGCGATGGCGAAGAGAGCTCCGCTTTTGTTGAAGCCGTCGCCACCATGGATGAGTTAATTTGGAGCATAGAACCTAAACTTAATAGCGATGAACGCAAAAAGTTGGTAGGCAATTTGCCTAAACTACTCCGCTCTGTGCATGTTGGACTTGACCTCATTAATCTTGCGCAAGCTCCACGAAGTAGTTTCTTTGACGAGATGGTAGCACTCCATTCTAAAGCAGTAAAAGCGGGCTTAAAGTCCGAAGATATCGCCTTTGCCGAAGCGCATAGAAGCGATGCGGAGCAGGGTATGGTGAATACTGCTGATACCGCACCTGAAGTAACACCAGAGCCGGTAACACCATCGATAGCAGATCAGTTCCCTGTTAATCCAGTTGGCGAACTCTTCGTTACACGCATCACACAAAACGATGTAGAGATCGAAGAAGTCGCGCTGATAGGTGCTGCACCAAGCGACCTAGATCGTGATATCTATAGTTCGCGCGTCGCTGAGCTTAGAAAAGGCGATTGGGTTGAGTTCCGCCAAGAAGAAGGCCCCACAGCTCGTACTCGGCTGACTTGGATTAGCCCACAACGGAGCATGTATCTCTTCACCAATCCGCAATCGCCCACTGCGCTTTCGGTTTCGCCAGAAGCCTTGGCGCACAAATTCCGCACCGGGCAAGCTGAAATAGTTACGCACGAACCGCTCTTTGAGCGTGCTGTGAATGGCGTGTTGGGGAGTCTGCAGGCAGCGTAAGGAAAACCCCTTACTGGTTCGTTGAGTTAGTATTGAAAATAAATTGCAGTTGCTTTAAAACAAGACGGGCTGAGTATTGATACTCAGCCCGTCTTGTTTTATCTTTGAACAACTGCAAATTAATTAATCAGCGTTAAGGCCTCATTTTCTACTTTAACTTTAGAGCCCACTGAAAAATTGGGACGTTCGTTGTAAGTAATGGTTTGTGAGCCGCCGTTTTCAAGACGCACTACCACCTCGTAATGCTTGGTCGTCTTCATTTTCTTTTCGATTTCGTTACCCACGAAAACACCACCCGCTGCAGCCGCAATCTCCGCTGCTGTAGTGCCACGTCCTTGGCCTACTTGGCTGCCTAATAAGGCCCCAGCTAAGCCGCCAGCGATTTTACCTAGGTACGTACCTTCGCCTTTAACTTCCACTAAGTTAATTGCCTCAACAACGCCGCAGGTAACGCATCGGGCTGCGGGTCTTGTCCTTGAAGAAGAGTTTGCATTTTCAACGAGCGATTGACCCAGCACCCTGCTTTTTTCCTGATCACCTACACGGAGAGTGCCTGTTACTGCGGCATTAGCTGCAATCCGGTCACGACTTTTAATTGTATAAATGCCTTCATAAACGCCCGCGCGGATTTCATTTAATACAACTTTACCTTTAACACCCACGATCTTTGCACTCGCCGTGCCGCCTGGCGTGCCTGTGAGCATGAGAATCAAATCCTCACCCGTCGCAAGACGTGCAGGGGGATCCACGTCAAAGCGGTCGATATTAGGAATAACAGGAGAACGAACAACAGGTGCGGGGTTTCTAGCGGAGCCTACACCTGCTCTACCTATCAACGGCTCATCCAGAATGGCACTGATGACGCGATTTCCCAAACGCAAATTCGCAGTGGCATTGCTCACTGAGTTGATCTTGTCTCGGCGTCTAATTGTATAAGTGCCCTCGTAAACACCCGCTTCGGTTTCAACTAACACTACGCTGCCGGTGGCGCCACCGATCTTAACGGCGGCAGAACCGCCAGGGCTGCCATATAGCGTAAACTCAAGTTCGTTGCCCGGTGTAGGCTCATCTACGGGCTCCACATCAAATCCGTCAATCCTAGGTGTGGTGGCAACGTAGTTCGATTGCTGAGCGTCGGCTTGGCTCGATGGAAGTAAGATGGGAAAGAAAAGTGCGGCTGCAAATAAACCGAGAACAATATTTTTATTCATTTTTATAATTCCTTAAAAATACCAGTTTCGGTTGCGCTGCATAAATTCTTTGAGTTGTTGCTCTGCTTGCTCTTTAGCAATTCCGCTGTGCTGCTGGGTTTTCCCCATGATTTGCTCATGTCTTCCAGCATTCACAAGCTTCGGGTCGTCGGTAAACTCGCCCCATAATTCGTGTACTTTTCCTGCCACCCGCTGGCAGACACCTACGTATTGTTCTTTATTCATCGCCTTCTTCCTTTCCCTCTCCTAGTGATGAGAACAACCGAAAAATCGGCCATTGCGCATCTAGGAACGAAGCTTGAGCTTTGTGGTTTACAGCGTCTGTTCGGCAACGAACACAGGCGAGAGTTAAGTCAGAACCACCCTGAAATCGCCTATAGATGGCACTCTTCACAACGCATGCCGCTTAGGGCCTTATAAATAAGCGTCTTCAGCCTATCTGTTTGAAGATGGGCGTTCCATAAGGCTATCCGCCGTGCAAATATTTGGAGTTTGGTTTAACAGCAAGCCACTTGGAAAGGGCAGAGCAAAGCAGGTAGGAGTACAGCAAGAAAAGGCAGGGAGAGTTAAATTGTCGGAGTAAATAAGGTTACGGATCTTAATGGCTAGGCTAGGCTCGATTGACTCCAACTTCCCATTGGTCATGTTGAGACAATTCAAGCCTAGCCATTTCCATCTTTATTTTATCGACCCACCAGCACAGGTGTGTTGCCCTGAACGATTACGCAGCTTTTACTTTCTTTGCACGCATCGGAATACCGTTTGATGCCCTCCAATTGCACAAACTGCGCCGCATCAAGCTTCATCTGCTCACGGTAAGCATTGTCGGCATGGGCTCGACTCTGCTCGGCTTGCAATCTTGAATCCTCCGACAGTTTGCGTTGTCCTTCCGTCTTCACGCGCTGCTGTTGAATGGCCGTGTTGTTCATCTCAGTTACCACCGCAGGGTCGGGAAGCGCCTTACCCATATTCACGTTGATGAGTGAGACGTGCAGCCCAGTGGATTCGATGTGCTTTCTAAACTGCGTAGCGATTTCCTTTTCTATACTGGCCAGCGTCGCCGGATCAGTCATGATCGCCGTCATCTTGTATTTTTTAGTAACGTCACGCACGATGGTGCGGTATTGCTCTTTCAGGTTGTGCTCATACCAGTCTTTGTAGCCGAACTTCTTCACCAGTTCAGCCGGGTCTTTCCATTGCAGAACGATGTAGCTGGCGTAGTTAATAAAGTTGTTGTCATTAGTCGCTAAATGCTCAAGCGGCTCGTTATATTTCGTCGGCGTCAAAGCGACCGATACACCGCGAGTAGACCAGTCCCGGCTTCTGTGTTTCATCCCGCACCCCACCGTGGCCAAAGAACCAAGGGTTGTCGATGATCACAGTCTCGCTTCCTGGCTCGGTGGTGATTTGAGATCAACCGGAAATTAGTGCAACAAGAGAAATAGCAAGAGCAACTAGTTTTTTCACAGCAAATTTCCTTTGAAGCTACGTGGATAGGTTGGATAGATAGAGTTGTTCGTTAGAGTGTTTTCAATGCCTAGTCTCTATTTGTTCTGAGCTCCAAGTGGTTTGCGAGAAATTCGAACCTGCCCTCTTTTATTCACACTGGATGAAGGCTCTACAAGCCGACCTGACACAAACTTGTGAAGCACACTGGCGATTAAGGTCTGATAGGGCATACCTTCTTCAAGTGCTCTGGCTTGAATATCCATCAAATCTGGCGTGGACAGGCGAATGTTGATCCTCTTTTCTTTGAGAAAAGTAGCCGTGGCGGCAGCTTTGAATTTTGCCAATTTTGCTTTTGAAGGGGAGGTGGGCTTGAGTTCCCCATTTTCATAGGCATCCAAAATATCTTTTTCAAAGGCATCAAGTTTTTTCATCTGGCTTACTCCTCATTAAATAGTTTTTGGTTGCCTTTCTACTAGGGATCACTGTTTTCAAAAAATAGTGATCCGACTCTTCAATATAAGGTACCAAATAAACATAGCCATCAAATGCCACGACCAGGACAGATTGGTTTGGATATTTCTCCGTGTTGGGGTGGCGTAGTTCATCTAGCAAACCATCTGCCTCAATAGCCAGTGTTATTACCTCGAACGAAATATCACGCTCGACTTTCAGAGCCTCATTTTTCTCGTGGTTCCAGCGAAATGGTTTCATGCAGGCAGTGTAACTATGTGTGTGCCTATTGTCACCTTTTGGAGTGGAGTCTAACGCCAGCTAATCAGCGTGGATCGTTATATTTCGTCGGCGTCAAAGCGACAGATACGCCGCGAGTAGACCACCTGTACCAAAAAAGTCCCAATTTCTACGTTTCATCACGCACACCGCCGTGGCCAAAGAACCAAGGGTTATAGATGATCACAGTTTTACTTTCCGGCTCGGTGGTGATCTGAGAACAGCCGGAAATTAGTGCGACAAGAAAAATAGCAAAAGCAACTAGTTTTTTCACAGCAAATCTGGCGTTATTTAATGAACTCAGTTTTCTAAACCAATCTGGACATCCGCATAGAATGGCGATCTTCGGTGTTTCACTTTTGATGGAACCATGAGAGTGTGGCAACTTGAGGAGCAAGCTCGACTGCATGAATGCGCAAGAAGTAATCCTGCCATGGAATAAATTGATCAAATAAAGTATTTGGAATTTCATCGCCGGATGCGGTGCGCATGAAGTCTATGCCAATACCTACTGAACATTTATCGTCATTTAATGGGATTGATAGGATTGTAGTTAGCTGTGGTTTTAACGGAATACCCGCTGGTGGCAGTTTTGTGATTTGTTTTGACACAAATCGAATCCAAGGAATGGAGTTACTTTGGTCTAGCATGATTTTTAAGTCTGTAATAGCTTCAAATAGTCTCTTCCCATCGTTCGCTGTGAGATGAAACCAATTAGGTGGGTGAAAGGTAAGATGTGGGTTACGAATAGATTTGAGAGAGTTTTCCTCAGATGGCACAGCGTAATGGAGAGTTACGCGGTTGAATGCGCTCCAAACGAAGTGTTTTGCTCTGAAGTCTGGAGATACAAAAGCTCTATCTGATAAGCCGATAGATACAGATCCATCAGGTTGTAGGCTAACCCAACACACTCGCCGACTTGTGTTTTTAATAGAAGCAGTGAGAAGAAATATCATAAGTAATTAAAGAATTCTTTCTAACTACATATTCAAATAAACCGGCCCTTCACCACCTTGCGGTACAACCCAGTTGATGTTCTGCGTAGGATCTTTGATGTCGCAGGTTTTGCAGTGCACGCAGTTTTGCGCGTTGATTTGTAGGCGTGGGTTTGTGCCGTCGGCATCACGCAGGATCTCGTACACACCAGCCGGGCAGTAGCGTTGCTCTGGCGCGTCGTAGAGGGCTAGGTTTATTGAGATAGGAACGGAGTTATCTTTTAGCGTGAGGTGGCACGGCTGGTTTTCTTCGTGGTTGGTGTTGGAGAGGAACACGGAGGAAAGTTTGTCGAAGCTGATGACGCCATCGGGCTTGGGATAGGCGATGGGTTTGCAGTCGGCGGCTTTTTTGAGCTTGGTGTGGTCGGCGGTGTTTCTCAGTGTCCAAGGCGCTTTGCCACGGAAGAGGGTTTGGTCGATGCCGAACATGATGGAGCCGACCCAGAGGCCTTTGCTCATCCACGGTTTGAAGTTGCGGGTGCGGTGGAGTTCTTCGTAGAGCCAGCTTTCGCGGAAACCTTGTGGGTAGTCGGTGAGTTCGTCATTAGCACGACCGGCGCTGAGGGCTGTGTTTATTGCCTCTGCGGCCAACATGCCGGTTTTAAGCGCGGCGTGGGATCCTTTGATGCGGGCCGCGTTAAGGAAGCCTGCGTCGTCCCCAATCAATGCGCCACCGGGGAAGATCATTTTGGGTAGGGATTGCAAGCCACCGGTGGTGATGGCGCGGGCGCCGTAGGTGCGGCGTTTGCCGCCTTCGAGCATAGGGCGCAGCAGGGGGTGATGCTTGTAGCGTTGCATTTCGTCGAACGGGGAAAGGTGCGGGTTGCTGTAGCCGAGGCCGACCACGTAGCCGATAGCGACTAGATTTTCGCCAAAGTGATAGACGAAAGAGCCGCCATAGGTATCTGATTCTAATGGCCAGCCAGCGGTGTGCATGGCTAGGCCTTTTTGGTGTTTTTCGGGTTTTACTTCCCAGAGCTCTTTAATGCCGATGCCGTAAACCTGGGGATCTGCGCCATTGCGAAGGTTGAATTTGGCTTCGATCTGTTTGGCGAGGTGGCCTCGGCATCCTTCGGCAAACAAGGTGTATTTACCGTGTAGCTCCATGCCGGGCTGGTAGGCGCTGGTCGGCTGGCCGTCGCGGCCCACGCCCATATCACCCGTGGCGACGCCTTTTACGCAGCCGTCTTCGTTGTAGAGCACTTCTGCACCGGCAAAACC
>Ga0209181_10007526_pt1 | contig 14885 bp, 9 predicted proteins | sample MAT05_FD_187208 | JGI IMG/M metagenome (GOLD analysis project Ga0209181, IMG submission 187208) | Freshwater microbial communities from Lake Fryxell liftoff mats and glacier meltwater in Antarctica - MAT-05 (SPAdes) (version 2) | ecosystem: Environmental > Aquatic > Freshwater > Ice > Liftoff... | reverse complement strand
TGGAAACGTCTGCTGGGCCAAGGTGTGGCGACCACCACACTGGGTCGTACGTGGACGCGCTACGCCACGTCGCAGCGGGATTCGCTGCTCGTGCCTGTGCTCGAGAGCCGTTCGACGGAAGGTGAGAACACGCTGCGCACCGATATCACGTGGCTTGCTGGTCGCAGTGTAGAGATCGAGACCGGCACGATCTTCAAGTACGCGAGTGATCTACGCTACGACGCCACGCTGGCCGGTTTCACGCGTCGCGATGCCGATGGCATTCCGCGGCCGCTGCGCGTGGATACCAGTTTCACCGCGCTCCGCAACGGCACCTATGTGCAGGCCACATGGCAGGCGCAGCCGCGGCTACGCTTGTCGGTGGGCGCGCGTAACGATTGGTACGGATTCCTCGACAACGCCGTGCGATTCTCGCCGCGGGCGAGTGCATCGTTACGTGCTGATGAGGTCACCACGTTCACGCTGGCCGGTGGACGCTACTATCAGGCACCGAGTTATATCTGGCTGGTGGGCGACGCACAGAACTCAGAGCGCCTGAAGCCGTTTCGTGCGGATCAAGCCGTGGCGGGTATCACGCGACTCGTGGGCAGCGATGTCAAGGTGCAGCTCGAGGTGTACGGGAAGCGCTATGCCGATTATCCCGCGCGCCGGTTCCGCCCGCAGGCTGTGCTGAGTCCGAACGGCTTCGATGATGCCACCACCGACATTCCGTTCGGGCTCGAGCCGCTCGAATCGACCGCCACCGGCAACGCCTTCGGCATCGAGCTGTTCGCGCAGAAGAAGTTCGGCGCGTCGCCCTTTTACGGTCAGCTCAGCACGAGCTTCAATCGCACACGCTTTACCGGCATAAACGGCACCGCCACGCGCGGCGCGTTCGATTCACCGGTCACCGCGAACGGCGTGTTGGGATGGCGTCCCAATGCGAAGTGGGAAGTGGCCACGCGCCTGCGCGGTGCCACGGGATTACCGTTCACGCCGTTCCTGAATATGGGATCACTGGCAGGTACGTTGGACTTTACACGCTACAACACCGAGCGTGTCGGAACATTCATGGCGGCCGACCTGCGTCTCGATCGACGCTTCGTCATGCGTCGCACGCAGTTCATCGCCTTCGTCGATCTGCAGAACGTCACGAACCGGCAGAACCAGCAGGCACCGGTGTGGAATCCGAGAACCCGCATGGCCGACAGCAATCCAAACATCGGGCTCTTTCCGTCGATCGGGCTGAACTTCGAGTTCTGAGCCGGGCCGATCGCGATGGCACAGGCTATGCAATCAACTTTCGAGCGGTTCAGCCCGTCGACCAATCTTTACGAAAACAGCGCGCCGATGCTCCGCATGCGGTAGGATGACAGCAACGCAGGCCGCTGCCTCGAACAGCCGGGACGCCTGACCGCATCGTTTTCGTGCGGTGTACGGCCGTCCTGCAAGACCTTCGAGGCGCCGGATCAGAGGAGATCGATGCTAGAGACGGCGTTGCAAGATGACCCGGAAGCGTATGCCCAGGACATCGTGGATACGGTTCGTGAGCCCCTGCTGATTCTGGATGAGACGCTGCGAGTGCGATCCGCCAATCGCGCCTTCTACCGGACATTTCACGTCTCGTCGGACGAAACCGAAGGCCGGCTGATCTACGAACTGGGAAACGGTCAGTGGGACAGCCCGGCCCTGCGTCTGTTGCTCGAAGACATTGTTCCTCGCGACACAGTTTTCGAGGACTTCGAGCTCGAGCACACGTTTCCGGTGATTGGTCGTCGGGTGATGCTACTGAATGCCCGCAAGCTTCAAGAGGGCCAGCATGGCGAATTGCTGGTCCTGGCCATGGAAGATGTCACTCCGAGAAAGCGAGCGGAGGAAGCACTGCTCAAGGCGGGCGCCCTTCAGAGCGCCATCTTCAACAGCGCCAATTTCTCGAGTATCGCCACCGATGCGAACGGCATCATCCAGATCTTCAACGTTGGTGCGGAGCGGATGCTGGGCTATGCCGCTGCCGACGTGGTGAACCAGATCACGCCGGCCGATATCTCGGACCCATTGGAAGTGATCGCCCGCGCAAAGACATTGAGCGTGGAGCTGGGAACGCCGATTACGCCTGGCTTCGACGCGCTGGTATTCAAGGCCACGCGCGGGATCGAAGACATCTATGAGCTGACCTACATCCGAAAAGATGGCAGTCGGTTTCCCGCCATCGTTTCGGTCACGGCCTTACGTGACGCGCAAAGCGACATCATCGGCTATCTCCTCATCGGGACCGACAACACCGCACGGAAACAAGTCGAGGCGGAACGCATGCTGCTCGATCAAGCCGTTCGGGATCAACAGTTCTACACCCGGTCATTGATCGAATCGAACATCGACGCGCTGATGACGACCGATCCTCGGGGCATCATCACCGATGTGAACAAACAGATGGAGGCCCTCACTGGATCGACTCGCGATGAACTGATCGGAGCGCCATTCAAAGACTACTTCACCGATCCTGAGCGAGCCGAGGCGGCGATCCGGCTGGTGCTGAGCGACGGAAAGGTCACTGACTACGAGTTGACCGCACGCGCGCGCGACGGCGAGGAAACGGTGGTGTCGTACAATGCGTCGACGTTCCACGACCGCGACCGGAAGCTCCGGGGCGTATTCGCCGCCGCTCGCGATGTCACCGAACGCAAACGCTACGAACAGTCACTCCAGGAAGCGGACCGTCGCAAGAACGAGTTTCTGGCCATGCTGGCTCACGAACTGCGGAATCCCCTCGCTCCGATCCGAAACGCACTGCAGATCATGCGACTGACGGCACCTCGCGGGAGTCAGCGGCCGGAGGACAAGGCGGTGCAAGCCGCCTCCGCGATGATGGAGCGACAAGTGAGCCAAATGGTGCGCCTGGTCGACGATCTCCTCGACGTGAGTCGCATCAGTCGTGGCAATATCGAGCTGCGACGCGTGCCAATCGAACTGACGTCTGCCGTCTATCACGCCGTCGAAGTCATACAGCCGCTGTGTGTGAACCTGAACATTGTACTTACGGTGGAGATGCCGTCGGAGCCGATCTATGTCTCGGTCGACCCGACGCGATGGGCTCAGGTGTTGGGCAACCTGCTCAACAACGCCTGCAAGTTCACGGACAAGGGGGGCCGGATCTGGCTCACGGTCGAGCGAGAAGCGCAGGTTGCCGTGATCCGCGTGCGGGACAATGGTATCGGGATCGCCGCGTCAGAGTGCCCCCGTATCTTCGAGATGTTCACGCAGTTGGATACTTCGCTGGAGCGTTCAGTCAGCGGGTTGGGTATCGGTCTGACGCTCGTCAAAACGCTGGTGGAGATGCACGACGGTACCGTGGAGGTCGAGAGTGCCGGACCTGGGCATGGAACGCAATTCACGGTTCGCCTCCGGATGCTCGATGAAGTGGAGCCGCCTCCCGCTGATGCGGTCAGTGCGCCGATCTCGCTGCCGCCCCGCCGTATTCTGATCGTCGACGACAACCGCGATGCCGCCATGTCGCTGGCCGGGCTGCTGGAGATCACCGGCAACGAAACGCATACCGCGCACGACGGACAAGAGGCCGTTGAAGCAGCGGCGCGATTGCGCCCCGACGTGATACTGCTCGATATCGGCCTGCCGCGGCTGAACGGATACGAAGCCTGCCGCCAGATCCGCCGACAACCGTGGGGCAAGGCCATCGTGATCGTCGCCCTCACCGGATGGGGGCAAGACGACGACCGGCGCAAGTCCATCGAGGCCGGGTTTGACGGACACCTCGTCAAGCCTGCCGACTATGGCGAACTCACGAGACTCCTCGACGCGTTGCAATCGACTTCGTCGGGATGAGACTCGACGTGGACTGGCCGGCCGAGACTCAACTCCGAAAGAAGTACACGTACTTCGCCAGCAGTCCACCGCGCGACGGTCGCGACCGGGGGGTCAGACGATCCCGTCCCGTGGGCCCAATGCTGTTCCACACCACGAACAGATCGCTGCCCGGTTTCACGGTCCACCGCACGCGCGCGATGACGGAGGCGCGCTCGTATTGGCTGTCCCGCTGCGCGAACAGCGTGTTGTTCAGTCGCGTCGAGAAGGCGTAGTCGCTGCGTAAGCGCACGGTGTTGGCGGTGACCGACGATTGCACCCCCCTAACGCGATAATGCCCGCCCACCGGTGCGGGGATGGAGTTCTGGCTCCACGACGCATTGACGAGCACCACCAGGTTCTGTAGGCCCTGCAGGACGTTCGACGCCTGCTCGGTGTCGCCGGTGCGCATCGCCGACAATCCAACGTGGTTGCCGAGGGTGCGACCCTGCGCGCGCACGCCGAGGGGAATCGTGACAGACGTGCCGTTGCCACCGAGTCCAACGCGCCGCGAGTAAAACCTCTGCGTCTGGCGCACACGCCCGAAGTCGAAGATGCCCGCGCCTTCGGTGAAGAAGGGACGTTGTTCGGGAAAGAAGAGCGGGAAGCGCGTGAGGTTGACGATCTGCCGGTCGGAGTTCGACCTTGGGGCGGGCCGGGAGTTCGGTGAAGCCGCACGTTACTGCTTCCATTTTGGGGAAACCGGCGTTGGTGTGGAGACCGTACCTTGAAAGGCATTTTCCGGCGACTTATTGTGACAAGATCGGTGACGGCTGTAACGCATCCGTAGTTCTATCAGTAGCATTGCCCGACCCGCCGTCTTCTTCGGCGAGTACTCCCTATCGCTTTCCCCTCGGAGGACGTCATTGATGCGACGATTCAGGTTGTCTGCCAGCGCCGGTCGCGCGGCATTGCTCATGCTCAGCGCACTGGTCATCGGCTTCGGCTTCCCCGCACATGACGCGTCCGCGCAAGCGAGCGGAGGCCGTGTGCGTGGACGTGTCACGGCGTTACCGGGGGGCCAGGCGTTGCAAGGCGTCCGCGTCCAACTGGTCGGCACGACACTGGTCACCGGGACCAACGCCGACGGTCGCTACGCGTTCACCTCGGTGCCGACGGGCGCCCAGACGGTCCGTGTCAGTTTCATCGGCTTCGCACCGCTGCAACGGACCGTGACGGTCACGGCGGGCGCGGAGATGGTGCAGGACTTTGCGCTGGCTGTCGCACCGATACAGTTGCAGGCCATCACAACCACGGCCACGGGCGAGCAAGACAAGCGTACGGTGGGTGTCGCCACGACGCAGATCGACGCGGCCAAGCGCGTGGCCGAGGCGCCGATCGCCAACATGACGGATATGCTGACCGCTCAGGCGCCTGGTGTCCAGGTGCTCGGCAGCGCCATCACCGGCGGTGGTCAACGCATTCGTATCCGCGGCACGACGTCGCTTTCGTTGAACAACGAGCCCGTCGTGTTCGTCGATGGCATTCGCGTGTTCAGCGACAACAACTCGTCGTCGATCGGTATCGGCGGAACGAACCCGAGCCGCCTCTCCGACTTCAACCCCGAAGAGATCGAAAGCATCGAAATCCTCAAGGGCCCGACGGCCTCGACGCTGTACGGAACGGATGCGGCCAACGGTGTGATCGTGATCAAGACCAAGCGCGGCAAGGCGGGCGCCGCCAAGTGGAACGCGTACGCGGAGCAGGGCGCCATCCGTGATCTCAATCAGTACCCGTCGGCGTATCGGGGGTGGTCGAGAAACATTCCCGGTTCCACGCCGTCGTCGAGCTTGGGCAACGTGGCGCAGTGTTTCGCCTCGCAGGTGGGACGCGGACTGTGCGCGCAGGACAGCGTGGCGGCGTTCGATCTGTTCGCAGATCCCGAAACGACACCGAACGGGACGGGACGTCGCCAGCAGTATGGTCTGAACGTGTCCGGAGGCAGCGATGTCGTGCAGTACCTCATCTCCGGTGAATGGGAAGATGAAGTCGGGTACCTGCAGATGCCTGGTTTTGCACTCGACCGCATTCAGGCCGCGCGGTCAGCGCCGGCGTTGGGCGAGCAGAGCCGACCGAATGCGCTGCGCAAGACGTCGCTGCGCGCCAATGTCACGGCGCAGCTCAACTCCAAGACCGACGTCGCGACGTCCGTTGGCTTCGTGACCAGTGATCAGCGGTTGCCGCAGACCGACAACAATACCGTCGGTCTGCTCTCCAACGCCTTTGGCGGCTTCGGCAAGCTTGAAGGCGGACGCTTCGGCTATCGCGCGTTCACGCCGGACCAGTTCTTCTCGAACACCAACACCCAGGCGGTCAATCGCTTCATCGGGTCACAACAGGCGAACTACCGGCCCACGTCGTGGCTGCGTATGAACGGCACCGGCGGCATGGACTATACCTCGCGCAACGATTCCGAGTTGTGCCGTCGTGATCAGTGCACGGACTTCAGTCTGCGTTCGCGCACCGGCTACAAGATCAACAACCGGACGGAAAATTTCCAATACACGGCGCAGGCCAACGCCATCGCCACCTTCAGTCCCTTCGAGAGTCTGAATTCGACGACCACACTTGGCACGCAGTACACGCGTCGGAAGTTTGCGCGCAACGGTGCCGACGGCGAGAACCTGCCGCCGGGGGCCATTCAGGCCGGCGCTGGCGCACTACAACAGGTGGCTGAAGTGCAGGACGAGAACAAGACGCTCGGCGTGTACGTGCAGCAGGAGCTGGCGTGGCGCGACAAGATGTTCCTGACCGGTTCTCTCCGGAGCGATCAGTCGAGTGCGTTCGGCACGAACTTCCAGAGTCAGCTCTACCCCGGCGCGCAGCTCTCGTGGATTCTGTCCGACGAGAAGTTCATCCCCAAGGCGTCGTGGCTGAACACGCTCAAGTTCCGCACGGCGTTCGGCACCGCAGGAACACAGCCCGGCACCACGGATGCCCTGCGCTTCTTCGCGGCCGGTACGGCCACCACCGAGACCGCCGATGCCCCTGCCCTCGTTTTCAGCGCGTTGGGTAACACGCAGCTCAAGCCGGAAGTCACGCGCGAACGGGAAGTCGGTCTCGAGGTCGCGCTGTTCAACAATCGCCTGACCATCGACGGTGGCATCTACGAAAAGTCCAGCTTCGACGCGCTGATCTCCCGCATCGTGGCCCCGTCGGTGGGCGCCGCAGTCACGCGTTTCGAAAACATCGGGGAAGTGCAGAACCGCGGATGGGAGGCACTCGTCAAGGCGCGGCTGGTCGATCGTGCCAATTTTGGCTGGGATGTCATGTTCAACGGGTCGCGCAACGTGAACAAGCTCATCGATCTCGGCGGCACCCCGCCGCAGATCGGCGCGACGACGCGTCAGGTGGAAGGCTATCCGTTGGACGGCTACTGGCAGCGACGCATCACGGGATTCTCGGACGCCAACAGCGACGGCATCCTGACCAGCACCGAGATCACGGTTGGTGACTCGGTCGAGTTCATCGGCCCGTCTATTCCGATCAATGAGTTCGCGTTCACGAATGGCATCGACCTGCTGAATGGTCGGCTGCGCATCAACGCGATGTTCGACTACAAGGGCGGTCACACACTGAACAACGGTACGGACCGCATTCGCTGCGAGAGCCGCAACAACTGCCGCGGCGCGGTCGATCCGAAGGCCCCGCTGCGCGAGCAGGCGGCGGCCGTCGCGGTGCGCGAACACCCCAGCCGCACGCAGGCGGGCTTCATGGAGGACGCGGAATTCGTCCGCTTCCGCGAACTGTCCGTGGTGTATCGCATGGGCAGCACGCTGGCGGGCAAGTTGGTGCGCGCCAAGTCGCTCGACATCGTGCTTTCGGCGCGCAACCTGAAGTTGTGGAGCAACTACTCCGGCATCGATCCCGAGAGCAACTTCTTCGGCGGAGCGCGCGGTACCGTCTCTGATTTCCAGACGGCGCCCCCGCCATCCTACTTCACGCTCCGCTTCAACCTGGGATACTGAGCCATGACATTGCGTGCCTTATCCCGCCGAGCGCGGGCCGGACTGTTTCGCACTCTGAGCGTCGGTGCCGTTCTCGGCGCGGTCGGTGGATGCAGTTGGGATGAGACGATCAAGGTGGTCGATCCTGATGTGATCAACCCCGCCGATCTCACGAGCCCGTCGGCGGCCCTGACTCTGCGCAACGGCGTGGTCTTGCGCCTCGCGCAGGCGACGTCGGGCGGCGAGAACGTGCTGTTGCTGGGCGGGCTGCTCGCCGACGAATGGCGTTCTGGCGACACTTTTGAACAGCGCAACACGACCGATCAACGCAATCTGATCCCGGAAAACACGTTCCTTGCGGGCGCGCTGCGGGCTCCGATGCGGGTGTACGTCGAGGCTCAGACGGCGATCGCGGTCACGCGGCAGTTTCAGCCCGTGCCGCGCGCGAACGTCGGGTTGATGTTCGCCCTCGCCGGCTACTCGGCTGTGCTGATCGGCGAACATTTCTGCAACGGCATTCCGTACAGCACGATCAGCGACGGGCAGGTGGTCGACGGCCTTCCCGAACCGGCCGACAACTCGAACATTCGCGCCATTGCGTTCGCCGACTCGGCGCTGCGCGAGACGAGCGGGCCAGTGGCCGACAGCACGCGCGTGTTGTCCTTGGCCGCGCTGGTCAAGGGACGAGCATTGCTGAACCGCGGACAGTTCGCGGCGGCTGCGGCAGCGGTGGCTGCGGTTCCGACCGGCTTCGTGTATCAGACGTTCCATTCCGTCAACAGCACGACGAACGTGAACTGGAATCTGAACAGCAACACGCGTCGCTATGTGTTGAGCGATCGCGAAGGGGGGAACGGGTTACCGTTCCGTACGGCCGCCGATCCGCGCGTGCGCACCGTTGTGGGGACGGGTACACGTCGCCTCGCCTTCGACACCGAGACGCCGTTTTTCGAGACCACGAACTTCGCGCAGTTCGGACCGGTGATCTTGATCTCGGGCATCGAGGCACGGCTCATCGAGGCGGAAGCGGCGCTGCGCGCAGCGAACCCAGCGCAGATGCTGGCCACGCTGAACTTGCTGCGGACCCAGCCGGTTGGTGGCGTGGCCGGACTCGCACCCCTCGCCGATCCGGGCAATGAAAACGCTCGCGTTGATCTCGTGATGCGCGAGCGGGCCTTCTGGATGTTCGGAACCGGCCACCGCCTTGGCGACCTGCGTCGCCTTGTGCGCCAGTACAACCGCCCAGTCGAGTCGGTGTATCCGACCGGCGTATTTCACAAAGGCGGCGGCATCTACGGCACGATGGCGGTGATCCCGGTGTCGTTCGACGAACGCAACAACCCGAACTTCAAGGGCTGCACGGACCTGCGTCCGTAGGGCGACGTGCACGACCTGACACGATGGGGTGGCAACGAGTCTCGTTGCCACCCCATTCGGCTTCAGCGGTCAGCGTCGCGTGCGTTTTGCGTACCAGCCACCAGCCGCCCCGCACGCGATGGCGATCCCGATCGCCATCGCCGCGCCCAGCAGGGCACCCCACAGCTGCATGCTGCCGAGGAGCTGGGGGGTAGGCTCGACGCCGCTTGGCAGCAAAATGCGGGAGGCATCGGGTGGTGCGGCGATCAGGAAGGCAATCGCGTGGCCGATCAGCGCGTCGAGTAGTCCGGCAAAGAGACCGGCCCGCCAACCGTCGGCCCCGAGTCGCGCGGCGAGCGCGCCACCCATCAGGTAGAACGTGCCGGTGAGGAGGAGGTGCGCGGAGGCTACCGGTGTTTCGAGGTTTGGCGACAGTCGGATTGCGACGGCGGCGGCAATTGAAACGAAGGCGGCGGCGAGGCCGGCATAAGTGGCCGGGCGCAGCGGCGTGGCGCTGGGAAGGCTGGGCGGGCGGGAGGTTCGCGACATGCGCGGTAGTGTAGCGTGGGGGTGGTGGGTTTGGAACGTGGCGGTGAAGCGACTCGGGGCTGTGGGCTGTTGGCTGTTGGCTTGGGGTATTGGGTCTTGGGTAATGGGTTGTGGATTTTCGTGCGCGTGTTTTCGACCCATTACCCAAGACCCAAGACCCACCACCCCAAGCCTCACAGCCCATAGCCGTCGGAATGACCGGAGCCCCAAGCCCATCGCCATTGGGTATAGCACGTCGCATTCCCATAAGCGGAAAGTAGATTAGAACAAAAGACAAGGCTGCTGCGTATCAGGTTGTTACCCGGTTTCGTTGTTTGACTCACCCTGTCATCGCCTTCATGCCTTCGTCGCATTTTCGTCATAGTATTATCCTGCCTGTCCTCTTGTCGCTGAGCGCTTCGCTCGCGCTGGCCACCTCCGCGCTCGCACAAGGTGGTCGACCGCCGATGGGCGCCCCCGGTGGCCCGCCGCCGGGAATGATGGGGCGCCCCAGCGCTCCCGATTCGTTGACGCTGCAGTCGCAGGCGATTCGCGTGTTTCTGGACTGCCAGGGCCGCGTGCGCGGTTGTGATCGGGACTTCTTCGTGACCGATGTGAACTTCGTGAACTGGATGCGCGATCGGTTCGATGCCGATGTCCAGATTCTCGTGTCAGGATTGACCAACGGCGGTGGCGGATCGGAGAACACCATCACTTTCATCGGGCGTCGCGCGTTTGAAGGGATGGGCGACACCCTCGTGCTGAACACGCTGCCGAATGACGCTGACGACGTGATCCGTCGTGATCTGGCGCGCGCGTTCAAGCTGGGGCTCACGCGGTACGTGGCCCGGTCGCCGATGGCCAAGCGCTTGATGATTGCGTACGTAGCCCCCATGGGCATGCAGGCGGCGTCGCCGGCCAACCTGAAGGACAAGTGGAACCTGTGGACGTACACGACCAACTTCAATGCGTTCGTGCGCGCCGAGGAGCAGCAACAGTCGGTGAACGGTTCGTTGTCGTTGTCGGCCAATCGTTCGACCGCGACCTGGAAGTTGAATACGTCGCTGAGCGGCAACATCAACACGCAGAATTTCAAGCTCGCTGCCACGGCGAACCGCCCGGCGATCGAGGTCCGCAACGAGCAGCGTACGTACAATGCGAACACGTTGGTGGTTCGGTCGTTGAATGAACATTGGTCAGCGGGCGTCAAGGCCGGCGCCGGCTATTCGGACTTTCTCAATCAGGACCTCGCGCTGCGGTTGCAGCCGGCGATCGAGTACAACGTGTTTGAATGGTCGGAGCAGACGCGCCGCCAACTCACGTTTCTCTACAACGTGGGTCCCAACTACTACAACTACCAGCGTACCACGGTGCTCGATCGCGACACGGAAACGCGATTCAGCCAACAGGCGACTGCGTCACTGGTGGCGCGCCAGTCGTGGGGATCGTCCAACGTGTCGCTGGACTGGTTGAACTACCTGCATGATGTCAGCCGGAACGCGCTTACGCTCAGCGGCAACGTCGATCTGCGCCTCGGTCGTGGCTTCTCGCTGAATATCGGTGGCTCCGCCGCCCGCTTGAACGATCAGATCTATCTTCCGCGCGCCGGTAACACGGAAGAGGAAATCCTGTTGCAGCGGCAGGCGCTGGAGACCGGATTTCGCATCACCACCAACATCGGCATTCGCTACACCTTCGGGTCGATCTACAACACCATCGTGAACCAACGCTTCGGCAGCCTGGGTTCGAGTGGTGGTCGCTTCAACTTCATGTTCTTCTAGGCGCAGGCATCACGATCCAGCCAGCGGGCCGCGCCGTTCGCCGACCCGTTGTGCCGATTCGTTGTCGTTGAAGGTAAGAAAAGTCGCCTATGCTCCCGCATGTGCGACTTTTCTTCGTGATGGCGCCACTGCAGCCACGGAAAAGTGACGGCGTCAATGAGAACTCAAGGCTCAGCTCAGTCGCGTCCTGCGCGACGTGCAGTCGGGCGAGACGGTCTTGGTGACCGATCGTGGTCATGTGGTGGCCGAACTTCGCGCGCCTGATGGCGGCACGTTCGTGGAGTCGCGCGTCGATCGCGCGTTCGCGCGTCTGGCCACCACGGGGACCGTGCGCGTGGCGGAACGTCCACGCGAACCGTATCGGGTCAGCCCGATCGTATCGGCGACCGGTACGTCGGTGGCGTTGCTCCACGCAGGTCGAGACGAACGGTGATCGTGTACGTGGAGTCGAGCGCGGTGCTGACGTGGTTGCTGGGAGAGCCTACGGAGTCGCGCGTGCGCGCCGCGCTGCACGAGGCAGAGCGCGTGGTGACCTCGGCGCTCACTGGTGTCGAGTGCGCGCGGGCGCTCACACGAGCGCGTGTGCTGGGGCGGATCACCGGTGTCGAAGAGCTGGCCGCGCTGCAGTTGCTCGATCGCGCCGAGTCGTCATGGGATGTGTATGCCCTCACCGACGGGGTATTGGAGCGGGCGCGTGCCCCCATGCCAGCCGATCCGGCGGGCACGCTCGACGCCCTGCATGTGGCGACGGCCAGCGCGCTGCGCGACGCCGTCGGACCCGTGGCGTTCCTATCGCTCGATGAGCGCGTTCGGTCGTGCGCGCGCACGCTGGGCTTTGTGGACGCGCCGGAGCTGTAGCGCCATCCTGCAGGGGGTACGCACAACCCGGAACTCGAACTCACAACGCGAGACTCACGTGAGTGGTGGGTTTCGAGTCGGAGTTTCGGATCGGGAGTACTCGTCGTCGCCAACCTCCGATTATCGCCCCCTCGCCACCACCCGTCCGTCGATGACATCAATCGTCCGATCGCAGCGCGCCGCCAGTAGCGGATTGTGCGTGACGAACAAGATGGTCGTTCCGTCCGTCGTACTCACTTCACGCAGGAGCGCGAAGACCGCGTCGGCGCTCTTGGTATCGAGGTTGCCGGTGGGTTCGTCGGCGAGCAATAACGCAGGCTTCATGGCCAGCGCACGCGCCACCGCGACGCGCTGCTCCTGTCCGCCCGAGAGCTGTCCCACCAGCTGGTCACGCCATGGCGTGAGCCCGACGCTGTCGATCAAGGCGGCGGCGCGCTCTGTCATCGCCGCATTCGGGAACCCGGCGTCGCCCAGCATCGGCATCATCACGTTCTCGAGCGCGGTGAACGCGGTCAGCAGGTGGTGATACTGAAACACGAACCCGATGTTATGGCCCCGCAACTGCGTCAGCGCACTGTCGTCGAGCCCCGCCGTTTCCACACCGCTGATGGCGACGGTGCCGGAGGTGGGCCGGTCGAGCAGGCCGATGATGTTGAGTAGCGTGCTCTTACCCGAACCAGACGGCCCCATCACCGCGCAGAAGTCGCCGCGCTGAAGATCGAGGTCGATGCCGTGTAGTACTTCCGTCTGATTCGGCAGGCCAATGGCGTACGACTTGTGCACGCCGCGCAGCTGTACAACAGGACGCGCCGTGGGCAATGGCGCCGAGACGGTGCCGTCACCCATTGATCGCCACGACCGGATCGAGTCGCGCGGCACGTCTCGCCGGCGCGAGGGCCGCCAGCAGGCCGGTGATGGTGGCGAGTGTCAACGTCCACCCGAACAAGGCACCCGAGAACACGAGCGCGAACATCGGCGTCCCGTCGGCCGAGAGGACCAACCTCTGCCACGCGGTGAGCGCGAGCGCGCCGATCACCGAACCGACCACGGCGCCACTGAGTCCGAGCAGGCCGCCTTGCAGCAGGAAGACGCGCATCACCTGGCCGCGCGTGATACCCATCGCGCGCAGGATGCCGATCTCGCGTGACTTCTGCACCACCGACACCACCAATACGCTCGCGATGCCGAACGCCACCGACAATCCCACGAAGAAGCGGATCGACGTGTTGGACATGCTCTGCGCGCTGACGGCGCTGAAGAACTGTGCGTTCGTCTTGATCCAGCTGTCGGCCTGTACGCTCGCCGCACCCGTGATCCGTCGCGCCATTGTTTCGGCGTCGTACACGTCGCGCACCGTCACATCGATCGTCGTCACGCCACCCGGCAGTCGCATCAACGACTGCGCTGTGCGCAACGCCATGAACGTGCTCCGCGCGTTCGCCCCTTTGTTCCCGAGGTCGAAGATGCCGGTGATGGTGAGCGTAGTAGTTACGCCGCCGGCTCCCGTCACACGCAGTTTGTCACCGACGCCAACGCCGAGATCCGAAGCGAGCTCGGTGCCGATCACGATGTCCGTGCTTGCCGCACGCGCGACGCCGCGCACGATCTTCTCCGGCAGCGGGACGATGCGGTAGTAGACGTCCGGCTCCATCCCGGTCAACAGCACCACGCGCGACGCGACGCCACGAAGAACGACCGCTGATCCGGTCACCGATGGCGAGACGGCGACGACGCCCGGCATGGCCCGCACCTGCGCCACGATGCCCTGCCACTGGTCGATGCCCTTCAGTCGTTGCAGCGGCACCTGCAGGATCGCGCCTTCGCGCAGTCCGGGTACGTTGTTGCGCAACGGGCGCACCGTTTCCTTCGGCTGCGTGAGCTGGATGTGCGCCTGGCCGGTGAGGGTGCGACGAATCATGTTGGTTTGCACGCCGCTCATCAATGCCGACATGAACACGATCACGGCCACGCCGATCGCTACGCCGCCCACGATGAACGCCGTCTGGACACGGCCTTCGCGCAGAAATCTGATGGCGACGATCCACTCGAAGGGAAGCCAGCGCCTGAGGGTCGTGAGCGGCGGGGTCATTTTACCGGAGTCGCGCGCAGCCGCGCCCCATCGACGATGGTGGCAGTAGCCACCGGAATTACGCGATCGCTGGCGGTCAGGCCGGTCAGCACTTCACAGAGTCCGTTGCTCCGCAGGCCGAGCGTGACGGTCTGTCGTTTGGCGCGCCCTCCGGCGACCTTCAGCACCCATGGCGACGCCGTGTCGAAATCGTGTACGGCGTCGCTGGGTACGAGCACTGCGTTGGCGCGCCGAGCGATCTCGATGTCCACCGACACAGTCATGTCCGGCTTGAGGTACGCGGGCGGTGAAGGCACGCGCAACTTCACTTCGACCGACCCACGCTGGGCATCGACGCCGGGGTTGATATACACGACTGACGCAGGGAACAGCGCCTTGGGGTAGGCATCGGCCGAGGCCAGCGCCGTGAGGCCGAGCGTGAGCAGTTGCAGGTTCTTCTCGTCGATCTCCACCACCAACTGCGTTTCACCACCAGGGGAAAGCACCATC
>Ga0209181_10007525_pt1 | contig 14886 bp, 14 predicted proteins | sample MAT05_FD_187208 | JGI IMG/M metagenome (GOLD analysis project Ga0209181, IMG submission 187208) | Freshwater microbial communities from Lake Fryxell liftoff mats and glacier meltwater in Antarctica - MAT-05 (SPAdes) (version 2) | ecosystem: Environmental > Aquatic > Freshwater > Ice > Liftoff... | reverse complement strand
ATGCCACACCGCCGGCAACATCTCGCGCACCACCATGCGCGTGAAAACAGCCAGATCGCCCTCGATGCCCTGCGCCAGCAACGCCGTCGGCACCACCGTGCCCGGCCACTCCTGCGACGCGCGAATGATCGCATGCAACAACTTCAGCTCCGCCTCGATCGTGAGCCCGTATCCACTTTTCACTTCCACCGTCGTCGTGCCCGCGCGCAACATGAGATCGAGCCGCGCGCGCAATCCGGCGGCGAGCTGTTTGCGCGTCGCCTCGCGTACCGACCGAACCGTCGCATAGAGACCCCCACCGCGCTTTTGCTGCTCCAGCGCCGACGCGCCGCCCAGCTGTTGCTCCCACTCGTCGAGTACTTCGCCCGCCCAGCAGGCGTGCGTGTGGCAGTCGATAAAGCCCGGCATGAGCACGCGTCCGTCCGCGTCGAATACCTCAACTTCCGTCGGCACCGTCAGCTCTGCCCCGACTGCGGCGATCTTTCCCTCGACCACAAGCACATCTCCACGCGGCAACACGCCAAGGTCGCGCATCGCCACCCCGCGCCGCGGCCGCACACCAGCCTCCGCAGAAGGTTCGGTCTTGGGTTGAGCCAACGTGAGGATACGTGCGCGCCGGATAAACAAGCTCATAAGGAAACATGCATTTTGCACCAGTCGGGTCTGCCATGGAAAGGGTGAAACCCAAACTTTACGCACCCCCATGCCCACTTTTTAAAATCTTGGAAATTTGGTGTAACTTCCGGCACTAGTTTCAGTTTTTGCGGTCCTTACAGCCCGCGAGTGCTAAAACCCATCACTCGCCGAACAACCGATTAAAGAAATAACACCCCGGCATCTGCAAGCCTGCGCCTCACACACAACATTGATCCAGCTTCCCATGAAAACAACCCGTCTCAACAAACATTCAGGTTCGGCCGCTCCGGCCGTCCTTCTCGCCGTCGCCCTCATCCTCGTCACAGCGGTCCTTTGGACCAAAGTTCGCGTGGCTAACACCCGCGCCACCGCCGCCGAAAGCCAAGTAGCTCAAGTAAAGACCGAAACCTCCCAGCTGAACGCCAGCTTGGAATCCGCCAAGACTGAAGCTGCTAGCCTCCAAGCGCAGCTCGTCGAAGCCAAATCCAACGCCGCTCAGATTCAAAGTCTGGCCGACGAAGCCAAGACCAACATCGCCCAGCTCCAGAAGCAGGTCGAAGAATCCATCTCCAGCCAGGCTCAGCTGAAAGCGCAGGCTACCGAGATCTCCGCTCAGGCCACACAGCTCCAGGCCCAGGCATCTGAAGCCGCCGCCCTCGCCACCAAGTTTAAAGCCGAACGCGATCAGGCCAAGACCAGCCTCGTGGCCCTCCAGCAGCAGAACGATGGCGCTAAGAACCAACTCGCCAGCATCCAGACCAAGCTGCAGAGCGCTCAGACCGAGCTCGCGGAAAGCCAGAAGGCCGCCGCCAAGAAGAAGCGCTAAGCGCTCTCCATCGCTCTCTTTTTATTTCTGCAAAACCCGTCGGCCTTGCCCGGCGGGTTTTTTTGCGTTCACTCCGCACCCCCTCATCAACTCGATGAAGACCCACGTCCTGCAACACGCCTGGTTTGAAGGTCTCGGCAGCATCGCCACTTGGCTCGCCGCGCAAAACGCCGCGCTCTCTTACACCCGGTTTTTCGAAAACCCCGCGCTGCCTGAACCGCATGACCTCGATCTCGTCATCGCCATGGGCGGGCCGATGAGCGTCAACGACGAAGCCGCGCTGCCCTGGTTGCACGACGAAAAACGCTTCATCCGCGAAGCCATCAGCCACGGCGTGCCCGTGCTCGGCGTATGCCTCGGCGCGCAACTCATCGCCAGCGCCCTCGGCGCACGAATCTTTCCCAACCGCCAAAAAGAGATTGGCTGGTTTCCCCTCGAGGCGGTGCCCTCCGTCGGCGATGCGTTTCGTTTCCCGGACAAGCTCACGGCCTTTCACTGGCACGGCGAAACCTATGATTTGCCGCCGGACGCGGTCCACCTGGCCCGAAGTGCCGCGTGCGAAAATCAAGCCTTCCAATTCGGCCGCCGAACCATCGGCCTGCAATTCCACCTCGAAACCTCGCCTGCCGTCGTGCGCGCCTTTGCCGAAAACTGCGGTAGCGAACTCCACCCCGCGCCCTTTACCCAAAGCGAAGCGGAACTCACCGCCGCGCCCGCCTCACGCTATACCGAAAACAACGCCGTCATGACCTGCGTGCTAGATTATCTAACGGCAAAACAGTCCGCCTGTCGCTTTCAAGCATTCCCTGAAAGCACGGCCCGAAGTGGGTCAATTTAGCACGGCAGCATTATCGTCCCGGCGGCTTGCCCTTCTTCGTTTCTTCGTAGTTCAAATTGCCCGATGACCGGCCGAGTTGCTAGCCGAACGCCACCCCGCGTCGCACAGATTCGACATTCGGCGGAACACCTATCCCATTCAGCTCGGTCACATTCGTACACCTAAAAACCGCAGCTGGAACCGCTCATTACTGCTAATATCCGCTCATTTAAATTCTTCTAAAAACAGATCGGCTCACTTGCTCCGGACGGGCCGTCCGACCTGTGTTCCCTGCGGCTCAACGGCGCGTTCGCGGCTTATGCAAAATTCCTATTTGAAGCAGCACGTTCATTCGTGGGTTGGCCGTCGCAGAGCTGGCGAGGGGTGTGTTGTTCGGTTTTTCGGCAAAAGAACGAACCACCGACCACAAACATTCGGGTTTGACCGTTTCGGCTGACCTCGCGAAACCACAAAACCTGACCACCTCATGTCTCTTGCGTCACGCACCTCTTGGAAAACGGCGCGGACCTGCGCATGATCGAGGAACTGCTCGACCGTCTCAGCGACGCCATGCATGGCAACGACTCGCCCGAGGAGGCGGCGGAGTGGAACCAACTGGCCTTGCAACGTCTGGCTGCAGTGGAAAGCGGTCGCTCGCAGCTGCGGCCCGGCGAGGAAGTCATGGCCCGGATGCGTCAACTCATTGGCCGGTGAATTCTTGGTGTTTTGAAGAGGGCGCGGAGGCGGATTTCGCCGAAACGCTTGAGTTTTACCGAGAGGAAAGTGAAGACTTGGCGGGCAGGCTTTATGACGAAAGCCACCGCCTGACTGCCGACATGTGTGCCGCACCCCGGCTTTACCGCGTCGTTGCGCACCCGATACGGCGGCATTTTAGCGAAACCTTCCCCTACGCGGTGCTTTATGTGGAAAAGCCCGATCATATCGCGATTTATGCCGTTGCTCACTTCAAGCGCCGCCCCGGTTACGGGCGCAAGCGACTGAATTGACGGACAACCTGAAGAGGGTAATTTCTGCACTCTTGATCGGTGGTGATCAGTTCGTTTCTACAATCCGATCCGAATGGCACTTGACGCGCCACTGCTCGCAACCACGTCGCTCGACGGCTCCGCCTTTACCTGTGTAGTCTGTGGATACCTCTTGGTGGGGTTAAAGCGGCAGGTTGAGGCCGGCGAGCGAAGAGGCGATGGCGTCCATGATGGGCGCGGGGGCGACACCGAGCCAGACGATACCGACCATGAGCGCGACGCACAAAATCTTCGTCGGCCAGTCGAGCGTGATCACGGCGGCCTCACCGGGCTGTTCGCCAAACACACCTTTACGCACGACCTGGAGATAGTAGTAAATCGCGATGGCGGAGTTGATCACGGTGATGATGACGAGCGCGAGGTGGCCCTGCGTGAGCGCGGCGGAAAGAAGACCGAACTTGCCGATAAAACCAACAAAGGGCGGGATGCCGGCGAGGCCGAAGACGGCGACGACGAGGGTGGCGGCGAGCAGCGGCGAGCGGCGGTGCAGGCCGGCGAGTTCGTCGATGGCGACATTGGTGCCGTCGCGGGAAACCTTGCAGATCACGACAAAGCAGGCGGTGACCATCAGCATGTATCCAACGATATAGTACAACGCGGCGGTATAACCGGCGGTGCTGAGAGCGGTGAAGCCGACGACCGCGTAACCGGCGTGCGCGATGCCGGAGAAACCAAGCAGGCGCTTGAAATCTTTTTGGACGAGTGCGATCAGGTTGCCGTAGCACATCGAGAGGATGGCGAGCGCGCTGAGCAGCGTGGCGATGGCGTGATTCTCCGGCGTGGCGAGCGAGACGAGACGCACGAGCACGGCGACAGCACCGAGCTTGGGCAACGAGGCAATGAAGCCGGCGGTCTCGTTGGAAGCGCCTTGATAGACGTCGGGCGTCCAGAAATGGAAGGGGAAAACGGCGAGCTTGTAATAGAACCCGCAGAACGCGAGCGAGAGGCCGACGATGGCGAGCGGCGTGGTGGCGATGGGCGCGAGCTTTGCAAACATCTCGGTCAGGTGCGTCGTGCCCGTCAGGCCGAACAGGTAGCTAAAGCCAAAAAACATCAGGCCGTTGGCGGCGACGCCGAACATGATGTACTTAATGGCGGACTCCATCTGCACGCGCTGGCCGTCGCGTTCGCGGCGCATGGCAACCATCAGGTAGAGCGGGAAAGAGGAAAGCTCCAAGGCGATCACCAGCGAGAGGACTTCGACACTGCTGACGAGCATCGTGAGACCGAGCACGCTGAGATGGAGAAAGAGATGGTACTCGGCCCGGGTTTCGTTGCGGATGTCAGGCAAGTTGCCACTGAGCAGAAGTACGAAGAGGTAGCCGACGGAGATGACGACCTTGAGCCATTGCGAGAAGGCATCGACGCGGTACGCGCCGTCGAAAAGCAACCCGCTCTGCGTGAGGCCGATCACGCTGGCGGCGATGGCCACGAGGGCGATGAAGATCGCGCCGGAACGGGCGCGGGCGCCTTGCGATTCGCCGAGCGTGTCGATGAAGAGCCCGAGCACGCCGGAGAGCAGCACCAACTCGGGAAGAAAGGCCATGGAAGAAAAGGTGGTCATCGGGAAGATGTCGGGAGTCGAAAATCGGAGGGGCCACAAAGGTCACGGAGCTCGGACACAGAGGGCACAGAGTGCGTTTAGTAGGAGAAAGGTGTTAGTGAAAAGTTCGGTCCCAGCGTTTGTTTGGATGGTGATCGTCTCTGTGGCCTCTGTGTCTGGCCTCTGTGTCTGGGCTCTGTGTCTGGGCTCTGTGTGCTCTGTGGCAAAATTTCTGTTTTAGTGGCCGATTTGCTGGAGGAGGTTCACGACGCTCGCGTGCATGACGCGCACGAAGGGCTGCGGGTTTAGGCCGATCCACAAAACGAATACGAGCAGCGGCGTGAGTGTGATGATCTCGCGGAAGCCGAGGTCGTTGACGCCGGAGTGGTCGGGGTTGTCGGTGCCGCCGTAGACTAGGCGCTGGAGCATGCGGAGGTTGTAGGCAGCCGCGGCGACGACGCCGGGGACGGCGCAGAGCACGAGGACGATGGAGACCTTGAAGCCGCCCGCGAGGACGAGGAATTCGCCGATGAAGCTGTTCGTGCCGGGGAAGCCGAGCGACGAGAGACAGAAGACGCCGAGAAACGTCGCGAGGATCGGCATGCATTTGCCGATACCAGCCGCCTTCGCCAAATCGCGGGTGTGCAGGCGTTCGTAGATGATGCCAACGCAGATGAACAACGCGCCGGTGGTGACGCCGTGGTTGATCATCACGAGCGTGGCGCCCTCGATGCCGTTCACGTTCAGCGCAAAAATACCGAGCGTACAGAAGCCCATGTGGCCAACAGAGGAGTAAGCCACGAGCTTCTTCATGTCGCTCTGGGCGAGCGCGGCCATGCCGCCGTAAACGATGCCGGCGACGGAAAGCCAGAGGAGCGCGGGCGCAAAATATGTCGCAGCCCACGGCGTGATCGGCAGCGCGAAACGCAGGAAGCCGTAGGTGCCCATTTTGAGGAGCACGCTGGCGAGGATAACCGAACCAGCGGTCGGAGCCTCAACGTGCGCGGCGGGCAACCACGTGTGAAACGGGAACATCGGCACCTTGATCGCGAAAGAAATGAAGAACGCGGCGAACACCCACGTCTGGAAACCTTCCGCGAGCGGCTGGCCCATCGTGGCGGGCAGGTTGAACGAACCCGTTTGCAGGCGCAGCGCGATGATCGCGACGAGCAGAAAGACGGAGCCCGACATCGTGTAGATGAAGAACTTCACCGAGGCGTAGATCTTACGCGGGCCGCCCCAGACGCCGATCATCAGCGCCATCGGGATCAGCATCGACTCCCAGAAAACGAAGAAGAGCACGGTGTCGAGCGCGCTGAAAACGCCGATCATGGCGGTCTCCATCACGAGCAGCGCGACCATGAATTCTTTGACCCGAACCTTAATATAGGTCCACGAAGCCAGCACACACAGCGGCGTGATGAGTGTCGTGAGCAGCACGAGCAGCAGGCTGATGCCGTCGAGGCCGAGCGTGTAGTTGATCTTGAGCCACGGAATCCACGCGTGGTTTTCAACGAATTGATACGCGGCGGTGTCGGCGTTGAAGGTCGTGTAGAGTTGAACCGAAAAGATCGCGACGACCGTGCTGATGGCGAGCGCCCACCAGCGGGCAATGGTCTCGCTCACGAACGGAAAAACGGCTGCGGAAAACAGCGGAATGAAAATGAGAAGGCTGAGAATGGGCAGGCCCTCGTTGATGGCGGTAAGTGTCATGGCGCGGGACCGTTAAAAAATGAAGAGGTAGGCCAAGAGCAGTGCAGCGCCGAGGCCGAAGGCTGCGGTGAGATTTTGTTGGAGGCCGCCGCGCTGGGCGCCGCGCAACCAACCGCCAAAACTGCGAAAACCGGTGGCGAAACCGTCGACCACGCCGTCGATCACATACTGATCGAAAAGTCCGACGAGGCGCGAGGTGCGCATGAGCGGGAGCAGACCGCCGACGTTGTAGAGCTCGCCGACGAAGGTATCTACAGCCTGGATCGGCTTTTTGGCCAGCCAGAGGAAGGCCGGGCCACCGCGCCGCCAGAGGATGTCGAGATCGAGCGAGATCTTGGCCTCGGGCGTGAGTTTTTTCAGCATCAAGAAGAAGCCGAGCGCAGTGAAGAGGAGAATCTGCAGCGTCTCCATCACATGGCCGGTGTTGTACGGATGATACTCCACCGGGAACGGCAGCTTGTTGTAGAGATAAGGCGTGTAGCAGCCGATGAAGATACAGAGGAACGCCGCGACGCCCATGGCCGCAGTCATGTTCCAACCCGGATCAGAGGCGCGCGCCCACGTCTGCGGCTTGCAGTTGTTTTTGCCGAAGAAAATGAAGTACGGCACCTTCAGGCCGGTGTGCAGGAACGTACCGGCGGAGGCGAGCGTGAGCAGGAAACCGACCCAGAGCATTTTGCTGTCGAAGCCGGCCTGCACGATCATCGACTTAGAAACAAAACCGGAGAACAGAGGGAAAGCCGAGATGGAGAGCCCGCCGATCAGCGTGAGAACAAAAGTCCACGGCATCTTTTTGTAGAGGCCGCCAAGTTCGGTGAATTTGCTTTCGCCGGTCTGGTGGAGCACGGTGCCGCAGCCCATGAAGAGCAGGCCCTTGTAGAGAATGTGGGCGAAGGCGTGGGCGCAGGCGCCGTTGAAGGCGAGACGGCCGAACTCGGTGTCGAGTTGGGAGAGGCCGACACCGGCGACCATGTAACCGACCTGGGAAATGATGTGGTAGGCGAGCAGGCGGCGGCTGTCGTTTTCGAGCACGGCGTAAACGACACCGTAGAGCGCCATGATGACGCCGAGAGGGATCAGGATGTCGAAGCCCGGGACACCGCGCAGCAGAGCGTAGACAGCGGTCTTCGTAGTGAAGGCGCACATGAAGACCGAACCATTAAACGTCGCCTCGCCGTAGGCGTCGGGCAGCCACGCGTGCAGCGGCGGCACGGCGGCGTTGAGCAGGAAGCCGATCGTGATCAGCCAAGTGCCCGCGGTAGGATGAACGACGTCGAGGGCGTTGAAGGCGAGACTACCGGTGGCGCGGTACGTGAGCATGATGCCCGCGAGGAGCGCGACGCCGCCCGCCATGTGAACCATCAAGTAGCGGTAACCAGCGGCGATTGAGCCGTCGCGGCCGCGGAACCAGATGAGGAAGGTCGAGCCGATGGCCATCAGTTCCCAGAAGAGGAAGAGCGTGATGAAGTCGCCGGCATAGAGCGCGCCAATCGAACCAGCAACATAGGTCCAAGCGGCGATGTGCTCGGCGGTGCGCTTGACGTGCAGGCCGTAGAGCGTGCCGATGACCGCCATCAGGCCCATGATGTAACCGAAGACCTGGCTGAGGCGGTCAACGCGACCGAAGGTCAGCGTCCAGTTGCCAAAATGAAGTTCGCCGAACGTGCCCGGGCTCATCGTGACGATCCGGGCGAAAGCCAGAATCGGGACGAGCAGCAGCCAGCTCTTGCGGGCGGCCTGCGGGATGAGCGGCAGCAAGGCGCCGCCGATCAAAAATATCAGCGCGGGATGAATCCAGAGCTCACTCATTGTAGAAATTCTCCCGAGTCATGATTTCCGTGCGGCCGATCTTCAGGTGTCCGTACCATTTGGATATGTAGACGATGATGACGCAGGCGATGAAGCCGAAGAACGACCAGAAGACCGGCCAGGTTTCGGCAATGTGGTAAAGGTGTGCCCAGAAACCGTGCGCGGCTTCGGCATGGGAAGGCGCGGACGCGAGGTCCGGCCCGACGGTTTCGGCGGCGGCTTCGTGTCCGTGCGAAAGGAGCACGCGGACAATATCGGCGACCATGAGCAGCGCCAGCAGGGCGAGGCAGGCCTTGATCACAAGACCCAGGCGGTCGCGCAGGAAATCAATGAAACGTACGAGGGACATCAGAGAATGGAAAAGCTATCTAACCGCAGGGGGCCGGAAGAGGTCACGGAGAAGCAGTAAGTCAGTTTATCCGATCTTACTCTGCGGCCTCTGCGATCTCGGCGGTTAACAGTCATGTTGAGGAAATCAGAAGACGGCTTTGGCCAAGTTGAGGAAGAGATCGGGGAAGAAGCCGATGAGGATGGAAATCACCGCGGTGATGCAGAGCGGAATCAGCATCGAAGGATGCGCTTCGCCGTGCAGGTGGTGCTCGTCCTCGTGGGAAAGTTTGCCAAAGAAGGCGGTGTAGACAACCGGGGCGAAATACGCGGCGTTGAGGATCGTCGAGACGACCAAGATCACGAGGATGCCGATCTGGCCGGCGTCCATCGCACCAACGAGCAGGTACAATTTTGAGACGAAACCACCCGAACCCGGCACGCCAATCATCGAGAGCGACGCGAGGGCAAACGCGCCAAACGTGAACGGCATCACGCGGCCAAGGCCCGACATCTCGGAGATGTCTTTTTTATGTGTGGTGACGAAGATCGCGCCGGCGCAGAAGAACAGCGTGATCTTGGCAAAGGCGTGAGCGGCGATGTGGAAGAGACCACCCTCGACGCCTGCGGGCGTGAGCAACGCCACGCCGAGCACGATGTAGGAGAGTTGGGAAACGGTAGAGTACGCGAGCCGCGCCTTGAGGTTGTCCTTCGAGAGCGCAATGACCGAGGCGGTGATGATCGTGAAGCCGACGAAGTACGCGGTCGGGATGCCGAGGTTAAACGTGTTCATCGTGTCGACGCCGAAACCATAGAGCATCACGCGCGTCGTGGAGAACACGCCGACTTTCACGACGGCGACGGCGTGCAACAGCGCGGAGACAGGCGTCGGCGCGACCATCGCGCTCGGCAGCCACGAGTGAAACGGCATGATGCCGTTCTTGGCGAAACCGAGGATGCAAGCGGCGTAGGCACCCGTGACGAGCCAGCGGTTGGCGTCGCCGAGACCAGCAATGCCGGTGTGCACATTGGTCGGGAAATCGAGCGTGCCGGTGAGCACATAGATCAACACCATGGCCGGCAGCACGAGGCCTTTGGCGGTAGAGGTGAGGTATGTCATGTACTTCTTCGCGCCAGCGTAACCTTCCTCGTCTTGGTGGTGGCCGACGAGTGGATAGGTGACGACCGAAACCACTTCATAGAAGAAGTACATCGTCAGCAAATTGTCGGAGAATGCGCAGCCGATGGCGCCGAAGAGCGAGAGCGCGAAGCAGGTGTTGAAACGCGTCTGGTTCGGCTCGTGGTGTCCGCGCATGTATCCAGCGGAGTAAAACACGGCCAGCACCCAGAGAAACGAGGCCGCGCCCGCAAAGATCAGCGACATGGCGTCGGCGCGCAGCGTGAGACTGAGGCCGGGCAGCAGCTGGAAGAGCGTGAACTTCAGCGTGTGGCCGTCGCGCACGATCGCCGGGTACAGCGAGGCGATGAGGCCGAACATCACCAGGGCGGCAACGAACGAGCAGGCCTCGCGCAGATTGGGTTTCTTGCCCGTGGCCATGACCGCGGCGGCGCCAAAGAGCGGCGCGAGGATGGCGAGGAGCAAACGGGAATCGTGAATCGGCATTTGGCTCAGCCCTTAAGTTCGTTAAGCTCCTTGGAGGAGATGGAGCGGTAGTTGCGGTACACGGCGATAATGATGCTGAGGGCAATCGCGACCTCGGCGGCGGCGAGACCCATGATGAACAGCACCGCGATCTGACCGACCGTCTGGTCGGGCGCGGCGAAGCGGTTGAACGCCATAAAATTCAACGACGCGGCGGCGAAGATGAGTTCGCCGGAGATCAGCATGCCGATGAGCGTGCGGCGGCGGATGAGGCCGAAGATGCCTACGCCGAGCAGGAAGGCGGCGACCACGAGGTACGCGGCGGGCTGAGAGTAAAGTTGAGCAGGGTTCATTCTTTGTTCCTACCGGTGCGGGCGATCACGAGCGCGCCGAGGATGGCGACGAGCAGCACGAGCGAAATTAATTCAAAGGGCACCGAGTAGGTGGTGAGCAACGCGACGCCGATGTCGTGCACGGAGCCGTCGCTCACGGTGCCGGCGGCGGCGGTCTGCCAATCGTGGCCGAGGCTGAGCTTCGCGATGCCGAGAAATACGCCAGCACCAATCGCCAGCGAGACGAGCGGGGCGATGACGGGAAAGGGCTTCACGAAATTCTCCGGCGTGGGCTCGTCGGGTTCAGCGAGCATGACACCGAAGATGATGGTGACGCAGACCGCGCCGATGTAGATCAGCACTTCCATCAGCGCGAGGAACGGGCTGTTAAGAAAATAGAAAAGTCCGGCGAGGCCGAGGCTACAAATCGCGAGTCCGCAGACGCTGCGGATGATGCGCTTGGTGAAAGCGGCGATGAGCGCGCCGACGACGGTGGTCGCGATGGTGACGGCAAAGATGGCCGCGACGAGCCAGTCGGAAAAGGGAAAGGTGTTCATGGCTGGGCGTTCTGGTCTGCGGCGGGAGCGGCGGCGGCAGGCTTTTCGGGGACGAAGGGCGTCTTGCCGACGCGCGTGACCTGGTCCTTGTAGCGCTGGACGAGATCCATATCGTTCCACGGGTTCGGCACGCTGGCGAGGTTGTAACGACCGGAGTGCTGGATGGCGTCGAACGGACAGGCCTCGATGCAGAGCTTGCAGAGAGAACAGAGCGTGTAGTTGAGCTGGTAGTCGGTGACAGTCTTTTTCTTTTCACCCTCGGGCTTCAGGCCATCGAGCACGATGCAGGCGGACGGGCAGGCTTTGGCGCAGATGCCGCAGGCGGTGCAGTTGGCGCGGCCAGTTTCTTCGTTCCACTTGAGCTCGATGTGCCCGCGGTAACGCTTCGGCATCGTCAGCGTCTGGCGCGGGTAGTGAACGGTGATGGTCGGCTTGAAAAACTCCTTGATCGTGATCCGCAGGCCCGTGATCAGGGTCCAGAATCCAGAAATGGTTTCGGTGACGAGATTCATGGCGGGTTAAAACAAGCGAGGCAGTTTGAGCAACACGCTGGTGAGAAGCAGCGTGAAGAGGGAAACCGGGATCAGGATTTTCCAGGAGAGGTTGAGCAAGCCGTAGAACTGCGTGCGGGGAAACGTCCAGCGGATCCAGACAACGCTGAAGACGAGGAAATACATTTTCGCGAGGAAGAAGCCGACGCCGAGCAGCGTGCCGAACAACCCCCAAGAGGCAGGAACGATGCCGACCGGGCTTTGCCAGCCGCCGAGAAAGAGCAGCGTCGCGAGCGAGCAGCCGACGACGATGTTGGCGTACTCGGCCATGAAGAAGACGCCGAAACCCATGCCGCCGTATTCGGTGAAGGCGCCGGCGACGAGTTCGCTCTCGGCCTCAGCCATGTCGAAGGGCGCGCGGTTCGTCTCGGCCAGCATGCAGATGTAGAAAATGAGAAACGTGACCGGCGCGAGGAGGTTGCCACCGATGTGACCCCAGCCGCCACCGCTAAAGTCCCAGATGCCGCGCAGGATGTTCCAATTCCAAAAACCACCCGCCTGCTGGACGATGATTTCCTGGAGGTTCATTGTGCCGGTGACCATGAGCAGCGTGATCACGACGAGCAGCATGGGGATTTCGTAGGCGACGTTTTGCGAGACGACGCGGGCGGCGGAGATGATGGCGTACTTGTTGCGCGAGGCCCAGCCGCCGAGCATGAGCGCCATCACATTGATAGAACCAAAAGAGAACACCATCAACAGGCCGATGTTGACGTTGCGGGCGAGCACGAAGTCGCCGAACGGGATCACCGCGAGGCACACCAGCGGTGGTGCCATCACCATGAGCGGCGCGGCGCGGAAGAGAATCGCATCGGCGCCCGGCGGAACCAGAAGCTGTTTCGAGAGCAGCTTGATGCCGTCGGCGGGCGGTTGAAGCAGACCCCACGGGCCGGCCTCGTCGGGACCGGGGCGGCGTTGGAAGCGGCCCGCGCCCTTGCGCTCGACCCACACGAGGTAGGCGGCGTTGGCGGCCACGAAGGCGCAGATACCCACCAGATACAAAAGACTCCGGTAAGGTTCGCTGGAAATAAGCTCGAGGATGCGTGCGATCATCGTGTGGGCGATCAGAGTTTCCGGAAGGCCACAGAGGTCACGGAGCGCGGACACCGAGGGCACAGAGGGATTTTCGTAAAATAGGTCCGCTCACTTAACAGAGTTGAGGGCTGTGGGCTACCGCACTTGCGAAAAGATTCGCCGTGGGATTCTCCGTGTACTCTGTGTCTGCGCTCTGTGTGCTCTGTGGCGAACATGGGGTGAGAAGGAAAGGGTTAACGGTCAATGTCGGGGATGACGAGGTCGAGGCTGCCCATGAAGGCCAGCGCGTCGGCGAGCATCATGCCCTGGGACGCCTCTTCGAAGAGAGACAAGTTGGTGAAACAAGGCGTGCGTAGGCGAACGCGGTAGGGGTTTTCTTTGCCGTCGCTCGTGATGCGCACGAGGAAACGGCCGCGGCCGGCCTCTGTCGCATAACAGGTGTCACCGACGGGGAGCTTCAGGATGCGCGGAACTTTGCCCATGACGGGGCCTTCGGGAATTTTCGCGCAGGCCTGCTCGATGATGCGGAGGCTCTGCTCGATCTCGTCCATGCGGACGAGGTAGCGCGCCATCGAGTCCCCCTGCGGATAGCAGGGAATGTCGAAGTCGAAATCCTTATAGATTGAGTAAGGTTCGGCTTTGCGGACGTCGTACGCGACGCCGGAGCCGCGCAAGACCGGGCCGCACGCGCCGTACTTGCGGCACATCTCGGCGCTGACCGGGCCGATGCCCTCGAGACGCTTGCGGAGAATGATGTTACCCGTGACGAGCTGCTTGTACATTTTCATCCGCTCGCGCATGTACGGCACGAAGGCCAGCGAGCCCTGGATGAAATCCGCGTCGACATCGTCGCAGACGCCGCCGAAACGGTAGTAACAATACGTGAGGCGTGAGCCGGTGACGGCTTCGAGCAGGTCGAGAATCTTTTCGCGGTCATCGAACGCGTAGAGGATCGGCGTGAAGCCGCCGAGATCCATGACGAACGCACCCCAACCGACAAGATGGCTGGCGATGCGGTTGAGCTCCGACGTGATGACGCGGATGTACTCGGCGCGCAGCGGGACTTCGATCTTGGCGGCTTTTTCCACGGCGCCGACGAAGGCGTGCGTGTAGGCCATGGCCGAGAGGTAATCGATGCGGCTCGTGTTGGGTAAAAACTGCGCCCACGTGCGGTTCTCACCCATCTTCTCGTGCATGCGGTGAATGTAACCGGGCACGGGCTGGGCGTTGACAATGAACTCGCCGTCCATCTCGAGCTTCACGCGCAGCACACCGTGCGTCGCGGGATGTTGCGGCCCGAGATTGATCGTAAACGTCTCGTCGGCGGGATCGCCGACGGGGATGAGAGGGGGAACGTTCACGCTTTGAAATCCTTTAAGAGAGGGTGGTACGTGGAGTCGTCCGGCAGGAGGAACGGCGAGAGATCGCGGTGGCCGGCGAATTTGATTCCGAAGAAGTCGTGCGTCTCGCGCTCGTGCCAATCGGCGCCGGGGAAGACTTTGGAGATAGTGGCAATCTCGGGATTGGTGCGGGCGATGCGGGCGCGGAAGACGGCGCGGGTACCGTCCTGGAAATGCAGGAAGTCGTAGATCACCTCGAGCAAGCCCTGCGCGGGCCAGTCCATGCCGGTCACGGCGTCGATCGCGAAACCGAGGCGGTCCATGATCTGCGCGGCCTCGACGACCTTCGTGGATTCAATCGTGGCCTCGAAGTGGATGCCCTTGTCTTCAAATTTCCAGAGCTGGATTGGTTTCGGCGGTGGCGGCGGAGCAGCCGGGGCTGGCGCGGGCTTCGGAGCGGCGGGCGCCGCAGCTGTGGCGGGAGCGACAGGTTTCGGTGCGGCAGTCGCGGGCGCAGGCGCAGGCGAGACGACGGACGACTCGGCGGGGACGCCTCGCCCTACCACGGAAGCGGGTGACACGGCGGGTTTGGCCACAAGAGCAGCGGCGGCGGCCGGTGTTGCGACGGCTGATGGAGCGGCACCAGTCACGCTCGGAGCGGCAGGCGCGGCGGCAGGCTTGGCTGCGGGCGGCTTCGGCGGCGGAAGCGCGGGCGGCAGTTTAACCATTTCTTTAACGGCCAACGACTCAA
>Ga0209181_10007524_pt1 | contig 14887 bp, 14 predicted proteins | sample MAT05_FD_187208 | JGI IMG/M metagenome (GOLD analysis project Ga0209181, IMG submission 187208) | Freshwater microbial communities from Lake Fryxell liftoff mats and glacier meltwater in Antarctica - MAT-05 (SPAdes) (version 2) | ecosystem: Environmental > Aquatic > Freshwater > Ice > Liftoff... | reverse complement strand
GAGACATGTTTTTCCTTCCTCAAGGCGCGAGGAGGGCGAAATACGGGATATTTTAACCGACGAGCAACGCAGAAGAAGGGGAAATAGGGCGCTGGATTCATACGCCAACTACCGGACGGGGCACTAGGCCCATCAATGCTCGCTTGATGCTCGATTCCGCTCAGTTTGAAAAATCTGTACAAAATTTCCAGTCCACTTTGACTCATGTGCGTGATGTCCGCCAGCAGGAAAAGCCCACAGACGAAGACATAAACCAGACCGTTTACACCATACAACAATCCATTGGCGCGTCATTAGATGCCTTGCCTGCTGGCCGTTCCAACACTGCCCGAAAATTGAATGGTGACTTGTTCGAGCAATTAATACGCCTCATTATCAAAGAATTAGGAATGGACTGTAAGGCCGGGGTAATAAAAGTACCGGTTGTCGTGGATGGCGAAGAGTCCTTCAAAATGTCGTACCAGCACGACTTGATCATTGAGCAAAGTGGCGATGTGAAAATCCTAGGCTCGGTGAAAACCTTCCGTAAAGACCGTTTGGACAAAATATTTGTTGATAAGTTCCTCTACAATCGGCTTACCTCTACCAATATCCCACACATCGCCGTTTTCTTGAACGACGTGCAGCGAAAAAAAGCGAACAAGGAGAACGAGTACGGCATCAACCCTACTTTTTTGCCCGGCCACTTCAAAGGCTACACTGTAAAGTTGAATCCTTTGGACGGCGTGTATTACTGCGATATAAGACCCAATATGGCGACAGAGCCAATCCTGAAAGACCACATCAAAACTTTTGACCGATTGATATTGGAGGATATTTGGAAGTTTTTGGACTAACTGAACAACCTCTTCACGCCGCCTGCACCGCCAGATCCTGCGCCACAGCTGCCCGCCGCGCCGCTTTCTTTTCAGCATACGCCAACGCCGCTTCCCGCACCCAGGCACCGTCTTCGTATGCTTTTACGCGGGCGCGAAGGCGCTGTTTGTTACAAGGGCCATTGCCATTCACCACGTTCCAGAATTCCTCCCAGTTGATCGGGCCGAAGTTGTAGTGGCCGCGTGCCTCGTTCCACTTCAAATCCGGGTCGGGCAGCGTGAGGCCCAGCACTTTCACCTGCTCGGCTACCATATCCACAAAGCGTTGGCGCAGTTCGTCGTTGGTGAATCGTTTGATTTTCCAGGTCATGCTCTGCGCGCTGTTGGGCGATGCGTCGTCCGAAGGGCCGAACATCATGACGGCGGGCCAATACCAGCGATTGATGGATTCCTGCGCCATCTCGCGCTGTTCGGCGGAACCTTTGGCGAGCATTAGCAGGATCTCGAAGCCCTGCCGCTGGTGAAAACTTTCCTCTTTGCATACCCGCACCATCGCGCGGGCATAAGGACCGTAAGAGCAGCGGCAAATAGGAATTTGATTGAGAATGGCAGCGCCGTCCACGAGCCAGCCAATGGCACCCATATCGGCCCAAGTGAGCGTTGGATAGTTGAAAATCGAGGAATATTTGGCTTTCCCGCTATGCAGATCGAGAATCATCTCGTCGCGGCCCGTGCCGAGTGTTTCGGCGGCAGCGTAGAGATACAGTCCGTGACCGGCTTCATCCTGCACCTTGGCCAGCAAAATGGCTTTGCGCTTGAGCGATGGTGCGCGGGTGATCCAGTTGCCTTCGGGCAGCATCCCGACGATTTCGGAATGTGCGTGCTGGCTGATCTGTCGAACGAGTGTTTTGCGGTAAGCGTCGGGCATCCAGTCCTTCGGTTCGATGCGGATATCGGCATCAATCTTGGCCTGAAACTCGGCTTCGAGCGAGTAAGTAGGGGCAGAAACTGTTTTTTCGCGGACTTGCATGTTGTGGCGGATGTGCTGGTCAGGGCATTTTCAAGGGGCTAAGGTCGGTGTTTGAGTGAAAAAACACATAACTCTGCCTTTGGTTTTTACTTGCCGCCATCCAGCAATCAAAAACATGCTTTGACACCCTGTTAATTACCTGAATCCGTCCGCGTTCCAAACAGCGATTGTCGGTTTGGAAGAGGTGTCATCTTTTTATTCCGGTCATCCTGCGCCGGACTATCCTCCCATCCCGTATGAAATCAGCAAAATTTCACGGGAAGCCCACGAAATCGCTCATTCAGGCGTTTTACAGTTCATTTTGAACTCACTTTATTTTTTTACATGAAAAAAAGTACCTTTGCGCCCTTATGAGAAAAATGTTTGGTTGGCTGTCCCTGGCCTTCTTTTTGTGCTTTGTAGTCGCCTGCAAAAGCAATTTTGAAAAAACGCGCACCAGCGGCGACGGAGCGTTGATTTTGAAAAGCGCGTTTGAATACTACGAAAAAGGCCAGTATCAAAAAGCGCAAACCCTGTTTGAACTGGTATTGAGCAGTATTAAAGGTGGTCCGGAAGCCGAAAAGGCAACTTATCAGTATGCTTACACGCATTATTACCTGAAGCAGTACCTGCTGGGGGCCTACTACTTTAGAAATTTTTCCAACACTTTTGTCAACTCCGCGTTTCGGGAGGAAGCGGCGTTTATGTCGGCATACAGCAACTACTCGCTGTCCCCTTCCTACCGCCTCGACCAATCGAGTACCCAACAGGCGATCGAAGAATTTCAGTTGTTTACCAACCTCTTCCCAACCAGCATGCGCGTGGAAGAGTGCAACAAGTTAATTGACGAACTCCGCCGAAAACTGGAAGAAAAAGCGTTTGCCGAAGGCGAACTGTATTTCAACCTGCGGCAGTACCAGTCTTCGGTGATCTCGTTCGACAACCTCTTGCGCGATTATCCCGAAAGCCCCGACGCAGAACGGGTACATTACCTGATTGCCAAATCCGAATTTCTCCTCAGCGAGAACAGCATTTTGGAAAAAAAGGCAGACCGCTATAATGAGACCATCATTCGCTGCAACGATTTTTTTGAAAAATACCCGCAGAGCCAATATACCAAAGAAGTCAAAGACATTCGCCGCGATGCGGAACTTGAACTCAGAGCCGTTCAAAAAAGGTTAAAAACAACTTAACTTAACCAATTCATCATTCAAAAAATATGAGCGATATCAAGACAAAAGCCCAAGGGCTTGACCCCAATGTACAACCCCGCAACGTGTTGGAACTGGTGGAAAAAACCGGCAACATTTACGAAAGCATTGCTATCATCAGCAAGCGCGCCCGCCAGATCGCCAGCGACCTCAAATGGGAAATTCAGCGCAAACTCGAAGAGTTCGCCGTGAATACCGACACCATTGAAGAGGTGCAGGAGAATAAAGAGCAGATCGAAATCTCCAAATTCTACGAGCGCCTGCCCAACACAGCCATCATCGCAGCACAGGAATTCCTGCAAGGCGAGATCCAGTGGCGCTACGTTGATAACAAGGAATAATTTGGTTGGTAGGTTGTTCGTATGAAAATACTGCTAGGCATCAGCGGCTCTATTGCAGCCTACAAGGCGGCACATCTCACCCGGCTTTGGGTGAAACGTGGCTACGACGTTCAGGTGCTGATGACCGATGCCGCAGTGGACTTTATCGCGCCGCTTACCCTTTCCACCCTTTCAAAAAGGCCGGTTTTTAGCAGTGCCCGCTCCGAAGCGGGCTGGAACAACCACGTCGAACTCGGACTTTGGGCCGATGCTTTGGTGATGGCACCGGCTACTGCCAATACTTTGGCCAAACTGGCGAACGGCCTCTGCGACAACATCATAGGAGCCGTTTATCTGTCTGCCCGATGCCCTGTGTTCATCGCTCCGGCGATGGACGTGGATATGTGGCACCACCCTGCTACCCGGGCCAATATCGAACGGCTGCAAGCCCACGGTGTGCACCTGATCCCCGTCGGCACAGGCGAACTCGCCAGCGGGCTGGTCGGCGAAGGGCGTATGGCCGAACCCGAAGAAATCGTGGAATTTGTGGAAAATGTTCTGAGTTCGAACTTCGATGCAACTTCAAACTTCAAACTCCAAACTTCAAACTTCCTAAAAGGAAAACGCGCCCTCGTGACCGCCGGTCCCACTTTTGAGCCGCTTGATCCGGTCCGATTCATCGGCAACCATTCGAGCGGGAAAATGGGGATTGCCATCGCCGAGGAACTGGCTGCACAGGGAGCATACGTGACGCTGGTGCTGGGTCCGACGGATATAAAACCGCAACATCCCGCCATACAGGTTGTGCCGGTGCTGTCGGCGCAGGACATGTACGAAGCCTGCGAACCGGTTTTTGCCAAAGCCGACATTGCCGTACTGGCAGCGGCCGTAGCAGATTACCGTCCAAAGATTTTTTCAGAAATAAAACTTAAAAAACGGGAAGGCGAAATGATCCTGGAACTGGCAAAAACCGTGGATATTGCTGCCACTTTAGGCAAAACAAAGCGACCGGATCAGATTTTTGTGGGGTTTGCGTTGGAGACCAACAACGAGGCGGAGCACGCACAAGCAAAATTAGAGAAGAAAAACTTTGACTTTATCGTGCTCAATTCCATGAAAGATGCCGGTGCCGGATTTGGCCACGACACCAACAAGATCAGCATTTTTCGGCGCGATGGCTCCCGTCAGGATTTTAATTTAAAAAACAAAGTGGAAGTGGCGCGAGATATTGTGGCGGAAATCGTGCGTTCAGCCAACCCGAAAGGCTGATTCGGAGTCTTTGGCTACACTGCTGGACATTTTGTTTCACACGATGACACAACGACACGACCATTTGACTTTAAATGATTTAAGAAATTGACGTTGTGTCGTTGTGTCGTCGTGTGAAACAAAAATGTCCAGTAGTATGGTCATTGGCGCATTTCGTCAACATTTATAAGTTTGAGGTTCGAAGTTCGAAGTTCGAAGTTTGAAGTTTGTTTCCCACACATCAATAGATCCACCATGATACAGCGATTTTTCAAAACGCTCCTCCTGCTTGCCTGCACCTTACCCGTTGTTGCGCAAAATGGCGAGTTCAATGCGACCGTTCGTGTCAACACGCCGCAGTTGCAGAACACTGACCGCAAAGTATTCGACCAACTGGAGGTCGCACTCAAAGAATTCATCAATACCACCAAGTGGACCCAGGATCCTTTCGAACCGGAGGAGCGGATTGTCTGCAACTTCATCATCACCATTTCAGAGGAGGTTGGGAACAACGCTTTCAAAGGGGAATTGGCCGTTCAATCCGTCCGTCCGGTGTTTGGAAGCGATTACAAAAGCCCGATAATGTCGCACCTGGACCGGGACTTTTCGTTTACGTACGACCAAAACCAGCCGATTGAGTTCCTGCCTAACTCGGCCGACAACCAGAACCTGCCCGCCATGATCGCATTTTACTTGTACATCATGCTCGGCCTGGATTATGACTCCTTCTCGCTCTATGGCGGCGACCCTCATTTTCTGACGGCTCAACAACTTGTCACCAATATCCAGAACTCGCCCAGCGCTCCTTCGGGCTGGAAACCGGGCGATGGCGGTAAAAACCGCAACCGCTACTGGGTCATCGAGAACCTGCTCAACCCCCGCGTGAAACCATACCGGGCTGCGATGTACACCTTCTATCGCAAAGGACTGGATATCTTTACGACCAATATTGACCAGGGAAAAACGCAGGTACTGGCCGCGCTCGAAGAAGTGGACAAAGTGAATGTGGCTTATTTCAACTCCATGATCGTTCAGATGTTCGCCAACGCCAAGCGCGACGAAATCGTAGAAATGTGGAAAACGGGCCCTCGTGCGCAGCGCGACCGTGTGGTGCAGATCATGAGTAAAATTGACCCTGCCAACGGACAACGGTATCGGGAAATCGTCAATTAGTCGAGTCTTTCTGTCTTAGGGACGTGTGAAAGATAACTTGGTTTTATAAAATTGCGCCATTAGCGCAGGGCTTCCGTAGTTTTGCCCCAACTTCGGAAGCCCTTTTTTGTTTCGTTTCGTTCATCTGATCATCCACCCTTCTTCCCAAACACACTGCGGGAACGACCACATTAGTACATTGACCACCTTGCATGGATACTGTTATCAAAATTACCCAATTCCTTTTGAGCCTGTCGTTTTTGATTGTGCTGCACGAGATGGGGCACTTTGCGCCCGCTAAATGGTTCAAAATCCGCGTTGAGAAGTTTTACCTGTTTTTTGATGCCGCCCCGTTCAATTCCCTCTGGAAAATTAAAAGGGGGGATACCGAATACGGCATCGGCTGGCTCCCACTGGGTGGCTATGTGAAAATATCCGGCATGATTGACGAAAGCATGGATACCGCAGCCATGAAAGAACCGCCCAAAGACTGGGAATTCCGCTCCAAACCAGCCTGGCAACGACTGATCATCATGATCGGCGGTGTCACCGTCAATTTCATCCTGGGTTTTCTGATTTTCGGCATGATGCTCTGGCATTATGGAGAAGCCTACATTCCAAACAAGGAACTGAAATATGGTTCTGCCATGGACTCCGTGCTGCTGAAACAAGGATTTCAGCAAGGGGATGTCATCACGAAAGTGGGCAATCAAACCTTCGACCGGCTTGACCCAGTCGGCTTCCTCAAAGCCGTCGCGCTCGACAACCAACACCAGGTCACCGTACTGCGCAACGGCCAGGAGCAAAGCATCACCCTTGCAGACGATATGGCCGGTCAACTGACCAATGCCGGTGTGCAAAAGAAACTTTTGCTGGCGGCACGTATCCCATTTTATGTGGAAAAACTGAAAAAAGGTGATCCGGCTGACAAAGCAGGTATATTGGCCAATGACCGCATCGTGGCATTTAACGGCCAAACGGTGGAGTATTACGACCAATTTGCACCGCTGGCCAAAGCGACCGCTGGCCAAAATGCGACCATTACGGTGGAGCGTGGCAGCGAGCGGAAAGATATCGGCATTACAATCAGCGAAGCCGGCACCATCGGGGTCTTCCCCAAAGCGCCGGGCAAGTTTTTCAACGTAGAGCGCGAAAAATACTCGCTGGGTGCAGCCATACCAGCCGGCATAAACAGGGGCGTGGAATTTCTGAACGACCAACTCAAAGCGTTTGGGCAGATGTTCCGAGGCAAAATCTCGGCCAAGGACAACCTGGGCAGCCTCATCAGCATCGGCAACATGTTCCCTTCTTATTGGGACTGGGAGATTTTCTGGAATATCACGGCTTCGCTCAGCATCATCCTCGCCTTTATGAACCTGCTGCCCATTCCTGCGCTGGATGGCGGATATGTCGTGTTCCTGATCTGGGAAGTGGTGACAGGTCGCAAAGTCAGCGATGCGTTTATGGAAAAAGCAGTCACGGTAGGTTTCTTTCTGTTGCTGGGTCTCATGGTTTTTGCTTTCGGGCTTGACCTGATGCGGTTTGTGTTTTAAATTCTAACCGCCAAGTATTATGTAACCGCCAAGTACGGTAAGGAACGCGGCACCAATAACTTGTAAGTTTCAGATAGATTGGTTTTTGCTCAGATGGGCTATCTTTTTGAGCGAATAGTGGGGCTATTTAATCAAAAAGATGGGTCATCTGGGTGAAAAGAAAGCATATCAAATTTACAAGTTATTATTTGCCCGTTCCTAAACACGCAAAAAAAGACCTTTGTGTTCTTAGCGTACTTAGCGGTTATATTCTTTTACTTTGAAAATCGCCGTCAACACCCGCTTTCTCTTACCCGGTCGCCTCGAAGGCTTCGGCTGGTACACCCACGAGATCGTGCGGCGTATGGTGCGGCAGCATCCGGAAGACGAGTTTTTGTTTTTCTTCGACCGCCCGTTCGATCCCAGATTTGTGTATGGGCCCAATGTGACGCCGCTGGTGCTGTTTCCGCCAGCCCGGCATCCGATTCTGTGGTGGCTTTGGTTCGAGCAGGCGGTGCCACGTGTCCTGCGAAAGCACCGCGCGGATGTATTTTTTTCACCCGATTCATATTTGAGCCTGCGCTCGGAAGTGCCGACGGTGATGACCTGCCACGACATCGTACCGCTGCACCAGCCGGAGTCCATCCCGTTCGCTACGCGCAAATATTACCAGCACTACCTCCCAAAATTTCTGCGCCGCGCCGACCATGTGCTGACGGTTTCGGAATATGTTCGGCAAGACATTGTCCAGACGGTCGGGCTTGATCCGGGTAAAATCTCTGTGGCTTACAATGGATGCCGGGAGACTTTTGTGCCCCTGCAAGAGGTAGAGAAACAAAAAATCCGGCAGCAATTCTCCAACGGGCAGGAGTACTTTTTTTATACCGGTGCCATCCACCCGCGCAAGAACATCCCACGCCTGATCCGGGCGTTCGATTTGTTTAAACAGAAAACAGGCGCTCCGGTAAAACTCCTGCTCGCAGGTCGCCTGGCCTGGCAAACATCCGATGTGACGGCCGCCCTCGAACAGTCCCGGTACCGGGCCGACATCCACCTGCTCGGCTATGTCCCGGAAGAAACCCTGCCCAAACTCATGGCTTCCGCGGTGGCGTTGACTTATGTATCGCTGAGCGAAGGTTTTGGCCTGCCGATGCTCGAAGCGATGCACACCGACACGCCGGTACTGGCGGCCAATGCGACTTGCCTCCCGGAAATTGCAGGGGACGCGGCACTGCTGGTAGACCCGATGTCGGAAAACGCCATGGCACAAGGGCTAGAAAAACTGTGGAAGGACCGGGTATTTGGACAAAATCTGGTAGCGCGCGGGAAGGTGCAGCGGGAGCGGTTCAGTTGGGAGGTGGCGGCGGAAAAAGTATATGGTGTGTTAGAGCAAGCTACGTATTGATAAGGAACGCGGCACCAATAACTTAGTCATTTTAGGTCAACCATTTTTCATCAGACAACACTATTTTTCTGCGAATAGTGGGGCTATTTAAAGAAAAATAGCGGCCGTATGATGGAACAAAGGGTGGCATCAAATGACTAAGTTATTGGTGCCGCTTTCCTAAAAACTTTCAACAACATGAATCTAGGTAAAAAGTGGTTTTCGGCAATATTCATTCTAAGCCTTCTGTCGTCGTGCGGATCAAAAAACCGGAATCCGAACGTTTATTTTTTTGCAGGCGAACGGATCAATGGTTATTGGAAAGCAACCATTCGATACATGGAAGGCACGACCCGATACTGTATTGACCTTGATTATATGAATGGGGAGTGCGCTTATACGCTATGGATGTAATCTCTGATCCCCCATGCGCGCCCTCCACCTCTTCGACTTCTACTTGCCCTCCACCTTGAGTGCAGTCGTGCAGCCGCTGGATCATCTGAAAGGTGTACAAATAGAAGTCGGCTCGCCCTGGATTGTGCGAAACCAGTTTTACAACCCCGGTTATCTGTACCACGAGTTTCCACTACAGCAACGGCTGTTTCCCAATCTGACATCTGAATTTCAGCATCCGCACTGGAAAAGGTTGTTCATCGCCTCCCAGCGGTATCTGCCCACTTATCCTGCCTGGCTATACCAGCAACTGAAGTATGACCCACCCGATGTGCTGCACGCGCACTTCGGGCAAATTGGCTGTTTGTATTTGCCGTTGGCCAAAAAACTGCGCCGCCCGCTGGTGGTCACCTTTTATGGGGTTGATTATACCAAACTGCCGCGTCGCCACCCGGTGTTCCTTCAAAAATACCAACAACTTTTTCGCGAGGCAGCCTGTGTCATCGCATCCAGCGAGGTGGGATGCGGCCTGCTCGAAGACATGGGCTGTCCGGCTGAAAAACTGGCCGTCGTCCCATTCTGCCCACGACTGGAACAATTCCCGATGCAGCAACGCCAAAAACCTGCCGGGCAACTTCGGCTGGTGCAAGTCTCCACCTTCACCCCCAAAAAAGGACATCTGACCACCCTTGAAGCCTTCCGGCTGGCCCTGGCAGATTGCCCGAACCTTCATCTCACCCTGGCAGGCGAACAACCCGACAAACATCTGGCACAACAGGTCCGGCAATTTATTGAAACATACCACTTGGGCGACCACATCACCTGGCTCGACTTTATTGATCACCGCCAGATGGCCGATTTTCTCCGCCCATTCGATGCTTTCATCCATCCCAGTTGCCACGCCCCCGACGGCGACCATGAAGATACGCCCGTTGTGCTAATCGAAGCACAGGCAACCGGACTTCCTGTGCTGGCCACGACCCATTTTAACATTCCTGCCCAAGTGCTGCACGACCAAACCGGACTACTCGCTCCTGAAAACGATGCCCTCGCCCTCGCCGACTATATCCGGCGATTTTACTGGATGCAAAATGCTGAATACCAGTTTTTTAGCAAAAACGCGCGGCAGCACGTCGAGACACATTTCGACGTAAACAACAGCGCAGCGAAGCTCGGGATGGTGTATAAAAGAGTTGTTAGTTGTTAGTTCTACTTCGTCAGATTAGAAATAAATAAGATGACTGGTTAGCATTATTTTTAATCTGACAAAGTAGAACTAAGAATTAAGAACTAACAACTGACAACCAAGAACTAACAACGAACACCTCCTTTTCATCCTTCCCTCAGCCGCTGCACCCTTCCATTCACCATCGCATCAATGATCGAGAATACGATTTGCGGCTTTTGGGTCCGCCAGTTGATGTCGTTGTATTCTTCTCCAAAGTGAGCGTAGAGTTGTAACCGCGCATCATGCATCTCCTCCTCCACATGTTGGCGGGTGTTCAGGATGACAATCCAGCCGCTTTCGTCGCGCACTTCTTCTGCCCATTCGGCGTAATAATCGTCGTCGGGAGAGGCGTGAAAATTGAGTACATTTTCACAGAAAAACACATATTTCACGATCCCCTTGTTGTAAAGGTGATCCACGACATTGCGTTTAAGGTACATCACATCATTGTGCAGGGTGTCGTTCCACTCGCCGATGAGTTCGATCAGCGCATAGCCTTCATCGTACTCAACGAACAGGATTTTCCCGTATAGTGTGGAAGAGCCAAACTCGTCCCATTGCGGGTGCAGATAAAAGTTGTAGAGCTGATGGGAGTATTCAAATTCGTTGTATTCGCGCCCAAAAAACGGGGAATACTCGTCTTCTGAGGCGATATATTGGTCGCGCCAACTGAAATGCGGTTCGATATAATGCATCGGGAATTGAGAATTAAAAATGAAAACATAGGTTTTCAAGCGGTGAAACACCCCGCTCGCCCCTCCTAAACTGGCACAAACTAAAAGTCAACGGTCAAAAGTCAACGGTCAAAAGTCAAAAGTCAACAGCCAATCCCCCTCTCAATGACATCCCGAATACTGGCATAAACCAACGGATTGCCCGCCAACCATGTTTCCGGGTTGACCCAGCGAATTTCCTCAATGTCCTCTTCTGTTTGGGGGATGACCTCGCGATCAGTGGTTTGCATCCGGTACCACCAAGTTTTTTTCAGGATACGCTCGCCTTTTTGCTCGTAAGTGTGCCAGGTGTGGACAAGAAATTCGCCAAGCGCCACATGGACCAGCCCCGTTTCTTCCTGAACTTCACGCACTGCAGCTTGTTCCGGAGTTTCCCCGGGGTCAATTTTGCCTTTTGGCATGTCCCAGGAGCCGCGTCGAAAAAACACAAGCAATTCGCTGTCAACATTTTGAACATACCCTCCTGCCGCTTCCAGAATGTTGAAACAGGCCTTGAAATCCTCCCACAGCACCGCTGGTTGATCGGAAAAGATGACCACCGCCGTTACTTTTTTATCCTTGCTCAGCAGGTCCAGGTATTGTTTGAGCATCTTTTTTTTGCCCGTATAAGGCGCAACAAACGTGTTTTTGCCGGGTCGAATGCCCAATTGTTCTGTTTCAGTGAGGTGGGCCAGAAAAACCGGGATACCGTTGACGTAGATTTTATACATTTGCTGCCACTTTTTTGATGGCAAAAGTAGCCGTATTCGCCGATTTTGCTCATCGTTACTAATCGTTCATCATTTTCTATACATGAATATTGCCGCTAAAACCGCCCGGCACTTATTGGAAATAAAGGCCGTTAAATTGAGCCCCAATGAGCCCTTCACCTGGGCATCAGGGATGTTGTCGCCGATTTATTGCGACAACCGCATCGCCCTTTCCCATCCTGCTGTCCGTACTTTTTTGAAACAATGCCTCGCAGAGCAGTCCGCTTCGTTTGGCAAATTTGATGTAGTGGCCGGTGTGGCGACGGCGGGCATTCCGCACGGCACCTTATTGGCTGATGCCCTGGGCAAACCCTTTATCTACATTCGAAGCAGTGCAAAAGACCACGGCCGACGCAACCTGATTGAAGGCGAATTGCAGCCCGGGCAGCGTGTGCTGGTCGTGGAAGACCTGATCAGTACGGGTGGCAGTTGTCTCACGGCAGCGGAAGCCGTGCGTGCGGCAGGTGCTGAGGTAGTCGGCGTATTGGCGATTTTCCAGTACGGCTTCCCGAAGGCAACTCGGGCATTTGCAGAAAAGAATATCTATTTTCAAACCCTTACCAACTACGATGTCCTGGTAGAAGAGGCCGCCCGCATCGGTTATGTATCCGAACAGGATTTGAATACCCTCCGAAAGTGGCGCGAGAACCCGGAAGCCTGGGGAGCATTGTATGCATGAACCATTCAGACCGCCCTTGCACCATCCTAAACCTTTAATCAGATGCAGGTCATCACACCCGAATCAGAATCTTTCCTCCACCGTTACCTCAACAACGCAAGCCCTACAGGCTACGAATGGTCGGGGCAGCGTCTTTGGCTTGAATATATCACGCCGTATATAGACGACTGGAAACTAGACAATTACGGCACCGCTTATGGCATTATCAATCCCGGCCAGGACTTTCGGGTGGTAATCGAAGGACATGCGGATGAAATCTCGTGGTTTGTCAATTACATCACCGACGATGGTTTCATACACGTCATTCGCAACGGTGGCAGCGATTTCCTGATCGCGCCATCCATGCGGGTCTGGGTACATCTGCGCAAAGGCGGCAAAGTAGAGGGCGTTTTTGGCTGGCCTGCTATCCATACGCGTACCGATAAAGATTCCTCTGTGGCGCCCGCCATTGACAACATCACGATTGATGTAGGTGCAAAGGACAAAGAGGAAGTATTAAAAATGGGCATTCACGTGGGTTGCGTCATCACTTTTCAAGATCAACTCACCATCCTGAATGACCGCTACTATACCGGCCGGGCACTCGACAACCGGATCGGCGGTTTCTGCATCGCCGAAGTCACGCGCTTGTTGAAAGAAAATGACATAAAACTGCCTTATACACTCTATGTGGTCAATTCCGTGCAGGAAGAAGTAGGGCTGCGCGGCGCGGAAATGGTCACCGATTCCATCCGGCCCCATGTCGCCATTGTGACGGATGTGACCCATGACACACATACGCCGATGCTCAGCGCAAAAAAACACGGCGACGTGCGCTCCGGCTGTGGCCCCACAGTGACGTACGCTCCGGCTGTGCATCAAAAACTGCTCGACCTGATCATTGAGACGGCCGAAGCGAAGGAGATCCCGTTTCAGCGCGAAGCGGCGAGCCGCATCACCGGTACGGACACCGATGCGTTTGCATACTCTAATGGGGGCGTACCATCGGCACTCATTTCGCTGCCGCTGCGCTACATGCACACGACGGTTGAGATGGCGCATAAAGACGACGTAAACAACCTGATCCGTTTGATCTACGAGTCTTTGCAAAAAATCGAAGCCAATCACAACTTCAAGTATTTCTCCCTATAAAACCCACACACACCGCTCACGCTCGTTGAATACGCCCTGTCGTCTTCAAACTTTCGAACTTCAAACTTCAAACTTCGAACTTTCAAACTTTCAAACTTTCTCAACTTTCGCCGTGAAATACGCTGCCTGCCAAGTTTCTATCGCGCCGCTCCGCGCCCAGCCGTCCGACAAAAGCGAGATGGTATCGCAGTTGTTGTTTGGCGAAACCGTAGAGATTCAGGAATCTAAAGACAGTTGGCGCATGGTCGTATGCGCCTGGGACGGCTATACAGGTTGGGTAGATGTCAAGCAACTTAAAATTTTGACGCCCAGCGAGTTTGATCTCTATGCCGAACACCAGGCCGTGAGTATTTCTCTGGTAGAAGGATTGATGGCCGCCGATCATTTTGTCCCGCTGACGCTGGGCGCCGTGTTGCCACGCTACGACGGCCTGCGCTGCGAATTAGGCGAACAATCGTTTCAATTTTCTGGTCCGGTGGTTACGCCGGGCCTTGCGCCGCTCACACCGGATTGGGTCGTCAAAGTGGCCCGCCGTTACCTCCATGCCCCCTATCTCTGGGGCGGCCGTTCGCCGTTCGGTATTGATTGCTCCGGGCTGACACAAATGATCTTCAAAATCGCAGGCATCCGCCTGTTGCGCGATGCTGCCCAGCAGGTAACCCAGGGGCGACCCATAGATTTTATGGAGGAATGTCAGGCAGGCGATCTCGCTTTTTTTGACAACGGAAAAGGTAATATCACGCATGTCGGGCTGATCCTGCCCGACTGCCATATCCTGCATGCCTCCGGCAAGGTGCGGGTGGACAAACTGGACCACTTCGGCATTTTCAATAAGGAAAACAACCGGTATACGCATCAATTGAGGATTGTGAAACGACTGCTGCCGGATGCGCCGGTGGTAGAGGAAGCGATTGAAGACGGAGGCTCTGGGATGGAAGAACTGGTGGGGCAGGTGGGGCTTTTTGGGTAAGCGACTTTCGCATTGTTTTACACGACGACCCAACGACACGATGAGGATCCGCTTGCCAATCGTTGTATCGTTTTGCCGCAATTCTCAGTTGTCTAAATTTTTAACAAACCCCGGGAGTTGGTAACTATCCAGCCGACTCGTCCCAGCGGGACGCTATCTTTGGTGTGCCGGGCATGCCACTCCTCTAAGAGGTGCGAAGGTAAAACTTCAAGTCCTTTAAGAGCCGTTATGACCGGAATCTTATAGCCGAAGGCAAGGGTGTCCATCGCGAGGCGGAATCTGAAGGAAGCCATAGGCAAACTACTGTTGCGACGCACAGAAACTGGATATAA
>Ga0209181_10007521_pt1 | contig 14890 bp, 11 predicted proteins | sample MAT05_FD_187208 | JGI IMG/M metagenome (GOLD analysis project Ga0209181, IMG submission 187208) | Freshwater microbial communities from Lake Fryxell liftoff mats and glacier meltwater in Antarctica - MAT-05 (SPAdes) (version 2) | ecosystem: Environmental > Aquatic > Freshwater > Ice > Liftoff... | reverse complement strand
TCATGAAAATCAAATTCAGCTTTAGCGCTAGGCCCGTACACTATTGTAGCACCTGTTTTACGAGATAAATCTAAATGTCCGGAAACAAAATCGGCATGAAAATGTGTTTCAAGAACATATTTCAGCTTCGCTTTGCTTTTTCTTAGACGATCTAAGTAAGGAGTGAATTCGCGCAAGGGATCAACGATTGCCGCTTCACCATTAGATTCGATGTAATAAGCACCTTGTGCTAAACATCCGGTATAAATTTGTTCGATTTTCATTTTGTTATTATTAATAGTTTTGAATCATTTAACATCAACAAAAGTAATTGCTTCACTTTGTTTTGTTCGTTACTTATGTTACAATCAATGCATGATTATCATCATTAAAAACAAGAGCGTAAATGACTAAAGTCAGAACATAAAATATATGTCTCTTGGAATTGATTCGAACAGATTCGAAAATCATCCAAAATAAAAAGCCCTTTACAATTCATTTGAATCATAAAGGGCAAATATGTCTTTTATATTACTACGTTAATGTACTCGGACAAACGTAATCTGTTAAATCGAATTTGCCGCTTTCTTTAATGGCATTGTATCCGCCCTTTACATCTATCAAATTACTGTACCCTCTAGCTCTTAATATTGATGTGAAAATCATAGAACGATAACCTCCTGCGCAATGAATGTACACTGGTTCATCTTTGCTAATAGAAGGCATCGCTTCATTGATAAAATCCAGTGGAGAATTCACCACCCCATTAATGTGTTCTGAAATGTATTCTCCGTTTTTTCTAACATCGACAATTCTTGCTTTAGGATTTTCAATTTGAATAGCAGATAACTCATCAGCAGTTATGGATGTGATTCTATCAATTTCTTTTCCTGATGATTTCCATGCATCAAATCCATCTTTCAAATAACCAATCGCATGATCATACCCGACTCTAGCCAATCGAGTAACTACTTCTTCTTCTCTTCCTTTTTCTGCGATGATAAGCAATACTTGTTTCACATCAGGAATCAAAGCACCTACCCATGGAGCGAAACCTCCATCAATTCCGATGTTAATTGAATTAGGAATAAATCCACTTGCAAAAATTTGTGGCTCACGAGTATCTAACAACAAGGCCCCGGTTTCATTGGCGGCCAGCTCAAACTCTTCCGGAGACAATGCTCTATTACTTCGTTCCATTATGGCAGAAATACTATCATAACCTTGTTTATTCATCATCACGTTTTGAGGGAAATAAGCTGGTGGGGGCAGCAATCCATCTGTTACCTCCTTAACAAATTCTGATTTTGTCATGTTTGCTCTCAGCGCATAATTCACTTCTTTTTGATGTCCTAATGTATCGTAAGTTTCTTTACTCATATTTTTACCACAAGCAGAACCGGCACCATGTGCAGGATACACAATTACATCGTTGGGCAATGTCATTACTTTCTGACGCAATGAATCAAACAAAAATCCTGCGAGATCATCTTGAGTAACATCACTTTTTTGAGCCAAATCAGGACGTCCCACATCTCCGATAAAAAGAGTATCTCCGGTAAATAATGCATGTTCTTTTCCCTGCTCGTCCATCAACAAATAACAGGTTGACTCCATGGTATGACCGGGAGTATGTAAAACTTTAAATCGCAATTTTCCTACTTTGAATTCTTCACCATCCTTAGCAATGTGAGAAGCAAAATCAGTACTTGCATTGGGACCAAAAACAATTTCTGCACCGGTTGCATTGGCTAAATCAACATGTCCGGAAACAAAATCAGCATGAAAATGTGTTTCAAACACATATTTAATTTTTACGCCATCTCTTTCCGCGCGATCAATGTAGGGTTGCGTTTCACGAAGTGGATCAATTACTACTGCTTCGTTTTCTGATTGAATGTAATATGCACCTTGTGCTAAACATCCCGTATATATTTGTTCTATTTTCATTTTTTTATTTTTTACAATTTATAAATCGTTTCATTTCAAATTTTATTTTAACACGGTTTCTTTAATGATGATATAAACTCCGGTCACCAATACAAACCATCCAAATCCTTTTTTCAATTTGGCTCCATCGAATTTTTTTGACAAACTATTTCCAACAAAAATTCCAATTACTGCTATTAAAGTTACGCTAGAAAGCAAATTCCAATTTAATTCATAATGTCCGAGATCACCTAGAAATCCTATTAATGACTTAACGGCGATAATCAATAAGGATGTACCCACGGCTTCTTTCATCGGCAAGCCACTTAATAAAACAAGAGCCGGAATAATTAAAAATCCACCACCTGCGCCTACCATTCCGGTTAAAGTTCCAACGAACAATCCTTCTAAAATAATGATTGGATAATTATAAGTGCGTTCGTTTTTAGGCACCGGAATTCTTTCTTTTCCATTACTACGAATCATAGAATATGCTGCAATCACCATTAATACAGCAAATAATAATAACATAAAAAGTGATTTTGACACTACCAAATTGCCTACTGTAAAAACCGTAAGAGGAATGGCTGGCACTAAAAGCAAACGTGTTAAATAAACCGCAATCAATGACGGCACCCCAAACACGATTGCTGTTTTAACATCAATCATTCCTTCCTTGAATTTAGGATAAGCACCAATTAAACTAGTTGTACCCACAATAAACAAGGAATAGGATGTAGACAATACTGCATCCTGATGAAAGAGATAAACCAATACGGGAACAGTGAGAATACTTCCTCCTCCTCCAATTAATCCCAATGAGATTCCAATGAGTGCCGACGCGAAATACCCGATAATTTCTAACATATCCTTATTTGAGAGCTGCAAAGGTGCGACATCAAAAGCTTATTGACAGTAACATTCATTACACAAGAAGATTTTTAAGTAAAATAGCATTTCTACTCAACTTCACTTTCCCTGCTTGCTCCATACTTTTAAGAAGCCGAGACACCACTACTCTTGAGGTAGCCAGATCACTGGCAATTTCCTCATGTGTAATCCGAATTTCATCTGTCTTAAATACAGCACTTTGCTTCTTTAAATAAAATTCCAATCGCTCATCCAATCCTTTAAAAACAGTATGATCAATTAAAGTCAAAAGCTCTTCAAAGCGATTCCGATAGCTCTCCAAAACAAAATAATACCAGGTTTTATAATTAGCCATGAGCGCATCCATCATGGCAATAGGAACTAGAATCATTTCGGTATCTTCTATCGTCTTGGCTAAAAACTCACTTTGCTGCTGACGAGTGGCACATATCATTGAAAGTGCGCAAGCATTACCGGGCTCGAGATAATATAAAAAGAACTCATTCCCTTCATCTCCTTCTTTGTACACCTTCACCTTGCCTCTAGTAATCAGCATGGTAGACTTAAAATACTGTCCAGTCTTCATCAGCACTTCTCCTGCCTTAAATTCTCGAATAATTGAATTCTGAGCAATTTCTTCCATCAATTGTGGCTCAAGGGAGGGGTAAAAAGCCTTTAATTTTTCTAAAATCAAAGCTTTTTCGGGGCTGATCACTTCATTCATTTTACCAATTTACTGCAAATAACTATAATCAAAGGAATACAGCCAATAATTTAGAACAATACCACGTTCAGTTTTGCACAAACACCTGTTCAATAACAAGAGGCGAGACGTGTATTGACTAGAGTGCAAAATAGTACTTTTAACCGCTAAAGCATAGAACAATGGCAGGAAAGGGAAATAGAATAAAAGAACCGGTAATGAAAGAAGAGCCGGCTTTGGAAGAAGAGATGCTTTCCGAGAAACCGCAAAAAAAAATCAGACAAAAAAAAGAGAAAACGAATTCTAACGAGCCGCATGCTGTCACTCAATTTGTACAAAGCGAACGCACTCATAAAATTACAGGACTGTTTTTGCTTTTAATTTCTGTTTATTTATTAATCGCTTTTACTTCTTATTTTTTCACTTGGAAAAACGATCAAAGTCTAGTCAATGGCTCTTGGTTTGATTTAATTCGCTTCTCTGATAAAATTGTTGAAAATTGGTTAGGAAAAATTGGTGCTATCGTTTCTCATCAGTTTATGTTTAACTGGTTTGGTATTTCCGCGTATGCATTTGTGTTGTTATCATTCATCATAGGATTTAAAATTTTATTTCAAGCTTCCTTACTTCCAATCAGAAAATCATTCCGCTACAGTTTATTTTGTTTATTGTTCATCCCTCCGGCACTTTCGTTTTTATTTAGTAGCAAAGCCGATTTATTATTTCTAGGAGGAGGTATAGGATATCAAATTAATATGTGGTTGAATTTATCAATTGGGAAAGCAGGCACCGGTTTTTTACTTGGATTTACCGGACTTTCTTTTTTAGTAGCAGTCTATAATTTCAGTTTTAAATTGCCGAGCAGAAAAGGAAATGTTGCTAATGAAGAAGATTCAATTTTGATTTCTGAAGATGAAGGTTCGAGCGGAAATAAATTAAAAGATTTTGAAGATGATTATGGTGATGATAATATGGAATTGGAATTGCCGGATGATTTCTCTCATCGCGATGAAATTCCTGAAATCGTTCAACCATCTGTATCTGCAATGAGCAGTGCTCCGCAACCAGAGATTCATTTACTCGAGCCTGAAATTCCGGGCAATGAATTAGAATTAGAATTCAATAAAATAGATGATCTTACTTTGGAGATTGAAGCTTTGAAGGAAGGAGAGGAAACTATTAAGCGAGATGGAATTGTAACCAATCCGGAAGATGTTGACTTAGTAGAACAACTTGGAGAATACGATCCTAAATTGGATTTAAGCTCGTATCAGCATCCTACTTTGGATTTGCTAGAGAACTATCAAAGCAACAGATCACAATTGAGTCGTGATGAATTGATGGCCGAATTGGAAGCCAACAAAAAGCGAATCATTGAAACATTGGGGCACTACGCTATAGAAATTGATAAAATAAAAGCGACGGTAGGCCCTACCGTTACACTTTTTGAAATTGTACCAAAAGCTGGTATTCGTATTTCGAAGATTAAAAATCTGGAAGACGATATAGCTCTTAGTCTTGCTGCATTAGGAATTCGAATCATAGCTCCTATTCCCGGGAAAGGAACTATCGGCATCGAAGTACCGAATCAAAATCCGGATATCGTAAGTATGCGTTCGGTAATAGGATCGGAAAAATTTCAAAATACAGACTATGATTTACCGATTGCATTGGGGAAGTCAATCTCTAATGAAATATTCATAGCCGATTTAGCGAAGATGCCTCACTTACTTATGGCAGGAGCTACAGGTCAGGGAAAATCAGTGGGATTGAATGCGATTCTTATTTCGTTACTTTATAAAAAACATCCGGCACAAGTTAAATTTGTATTGGTCGATCCGAAGAAAGTGGAATTAACTTTATTTAAAACCATCGAGCGCCATTTCCTTGCAAAACTTCCGGGCGATGAAGATGCGATCATAACAGATACAAAGAAAGTTGTGAATACCTTGAATTCACTTTGTATAGAGATGGACAATCGCTATGAATTATTGAAAGAAGCGCAAGTAAGAAATATTAGAGAGTACAATGCGAAATTTGTTTCGAGAAAATTGAATCCGAATAATGGTCATCGTTTTCTTCCGTACATCGTCTTAGTGGTAGATGAGTTTGCGGATTTAATTATGACCGCAGGCAAAGAAGTAGAAACACCAATTGCACGATTAGCACAATTAGCACGAGCAATTGGAATTCACTTAATCATTGCTACACAGCGTCCTTCAGTAAATATTATTACTGGTACTATCAAGGCCAACTTCCCGGCGCGATTAGCATTTAGGGTAACTTCAAAAATCGATTCTAGAACTATTTTAGATACCGGCGGTGCCGATCAATTAATTGGTCGTGGAGACATGTTATTGTCAACAGGATCGGATTTAGTGCGAATGCAATGCGCTTTCGTTGACACTCCTGAAGTAGAGGCGATTACTAATTTTATAGGAAATCAACGCGCGTATTCACAAGCTTACCAACTTCCTGAATATGTGGGAGAAGGAGAAAGCTCCGGTGGATCGGGCGATATGGGTGCTGATGATTTGGATCCGCTCTTTGATGAAGCCGCACACATGGTAGTTCAATTCCAACAAGGTTCCGCTTCTCTCTTACAAAGAAGATTGAAATTAGGATACAATCGTGCGGGCAGAATCGTAGATCAGCTTGAGGCTGCGGGTATTATAGGACCATTTGAAGGCAGTAAAGCTCGCGAGGTTCGCTGTAAGGATATGGCAAGTTTGGAACAGTTATTGAAAGGCCTCAGATCCCCAACGGGAGTTTAAGCCAGTAAACTTTATCTTTGCCTTCCAACAAAACTATGAACATTACAAAACTCATCAGCGCAACACTTGTGCTCTTCTGCTTCTTAACTAGCAATGTCATCGCTCAAAACGATGCTAAATCAAACGAAATTTTAAAATCAGTAAGTGCGAAATATAAATCTTATAAATCGCTTTCTGCTTCTTTTAAACTTTCTCGTATCGATCAAAAAACCAAAAGTTCAGAAAATTTTTCCGGATCAATTTTGTTAAGCGGTATAAAATTTCAATTCGTTTTAAATAATCAAACTGTTCTTTCAGATGGTACAAACACATGGACCTATTTGAAAGAATCTAACGAAGTTCAAATCTCCGAAGCGAAATCATCTGAAGGCACCATCACTCCTACCAATATTTTCACAATGTATGAGAAAGGCTTCAAGACAAAATTCGTCGGAGAAAAAACAATTTCAGGATCCGTTGTTCAACAAATCGAATTAACACCTGAAGATACTAAAAAGAATTATTTCAAAATTCTGTTAAACATCGATAAGAAGGGTCAATTTGTAAAAGAAGCTAAAATTTTTGAAAAAAGTGGCGCCATTCTCACCTACTCGATTGTAAAATTCACTCCTAACACCGCAGTTACTGACAACATGTTTGTTTTTGACAAAACGAAGTATGCGGGTGTTGAGGTGATTGATTTACGTTAATGGTCGTTGGTCGTTAGTTGTTGGTCGTTAGTCGTTAGTCGTTAGTCGTTGGTCGTTGGTCTTTGGTCGTTGGTCTTTAGTCGTTAGCCGTTAGCCGTTGGTAATTGGCTTTTTTTAACGCGTTCATAAAAAATCATAATCATCCCGCCACGGCGGGCAGGCAATATTTAATCTGTGGCCCTTTGTTTAGATCGGAGAATGGGTGAATCGGTGAGTCGGAGTATTCGTAAATCCGTAAAAATCGGTATATCCGTAAACCCTTTTGATTGAAACAGAACGAGTGCGAAAAATCAACATATTCGTAAATTCGTATTTATTCGTACATCCGTAAACTTATTTCATAAAAAATCATAATCATCCCGCCGCGGCGGACAGGCAATAAAAAATCTGTGGCCCTTTGTTTAGATCGGAGAATGGGTGAATCGGTGAGTCGGAGTATTCGTAAATCCGTAAAAATCGGTATATCCGTAAACCCTTTTGATTGAAACAGAACGAGTGCGAAAAATCAACATATTCGTAAATTCGTATTTATTCGTACATCCGTAAACTTATTTCATAAAAAATCATAATCATCCCGCCGCGGCGGACAGGCAATAAAAAATCTGTGGCTTTTTTAAAGCTTCAAGCCGCAAGCCGCAAGCTTTTTTTAACATTAGAGGTCACTAAAGAATACAAAAGTGCACAAGTGGTTCTGCCTGTTCTCTAGTGATCTCTTGTGCCCTCTTGTGCCTCTAGTGTTAAGAAAAGTAAATCTTACTGGAGCTAGTACTTCATTATTTTCCCTTGCAGCTTTTCCTTCTCGGTAGATAAGCTCACAATATAAACTCCACTCGCAATTCCATTCATATTTATTTCAGTAGTAAGATAACCACCTGCTATTACATTTAATTTCGCCTCGTACAATACCCTTCCCTGTACATCAAATAAACGCAAAACTCCCTTGCTGCCTTTTAGTTTGGAAGCATTCACATGAATCATATTCCATTCCCCATTATACCAAGCTTGAAAAAAAACATCATTTTTTGCGTTTTCGGAGATGCCTACCGTTAGTGTATCGCAGGGACTCCCCACCCAAGCGCCTAACTCGTAATCGGGATTGTTGGGTAGGCCGAAATATGAACGTCCAGTTCCTAAATTAAAACTGAAGGGTTGGAAATCGCAGGCAGCGCCTAGACTATCGGGATAATTTATTACACTTAAATTATTATTGACGGTGGTAAAGGCCGTACTAGTATCAGGGTAGGGCCATGAATAATTTCCATCGGCGGCAGCAATATAAATTTTACCATCCGGTGCTAATTTCATTGTCCATGGGGCAACTGGTATAACAAAAGTGTCAACAACAAATTTGCTCGCTGCAATATTTGTTGCTAATAAATCATACTGCAACAAATAGTAGGTAGAGTTTGACTGTGATAAATCAATAACATAAAGTTTCGAATCATCCTTAGAATAGGCACAAGTAGTAATAAAATGTGAGTATGGCGAAGAAGGTGGTTCCTGCTCTATTGGGATTGTTGAAGTTATTGTACCTGTACAGCGATCAAAATTGTAGAGTTCGATCAACCCGCGAAAACTAACATTCACAAAACTTGATCCATCACTTGAAAATACAAGATGACCAAGATTTGTTGAATGAGAAGAACCAATATTTTGAATTATTGGAAATGTTATTCCCTGAGGAGTTATTTTAAAAATGTAAAATGAATTAGATGCAATTTGCCCTGAAGGAGGATTCCACCTTTGCGAAATCACCCACCAATCTCTGCCATTACCATGTCGCACCCCCATTAAACCATCAAAAGCCGGAAAGTTATTCCATTGAAAATTTTTCTGTAGTACTAAACCAGAATCATTGTTCGCTTTATAATTGATAGTAGTTGAATATAAGCCATAGTATGGATCATTTGTAACACCAATAGTAAACAAATAAATTATAGAATCATTTCCTGGATGGGGAATGAACAGACTTGAATGGTGCCATATGCCGCCGTTTATTTTTGTCGCATCTCCAATTCTTTGATGATATTTATTCCAGATATAGCAATCAGTAGGAGCCCAATTATTAAATAAACCTGCATAAAGAATGACACCTGTACTATCTCCAATTGATGTACTACCATTTCTAAAATTAAAAGCTGCACTACCGACCACAGGTGTCGAGGGATTACTCCAATTAATATAAGCACTATCTCCAAATACCCAATGATTGTTATTAAATTGAGCGTTCACCTCATTCCCAAAAAATATAAAAAACAGCAAAAGGGCGGGCAGGGTTTTCATGAACTAAAGGTAGGGAAAAAGTAGAAAGGAGGAGTTTGAGGGAGATTATTATTAATTGGTGATGGCGGTCCCTGAGCTTGTCTGATAGCTATCGGACGAAGGGTGAATTGGTGAATTGGTGAGTTGGTGGCCCCTGGTTCCCCTGAGCCTGTCTGATAGATTTCTATTGGACGAAGGGAGCGTCAAGCCGCAGGCCGCAAGCTTTTTAAAAACTAAAGACGCAAGAGTACACAAAAGTGCAAAGAGGTTCTGCCCGTTCTCTAGTGATCTCTTTGTCCTCTTATGCCTCGTTGTTAAAAAATTAAATTCTTTTGAAGTTAGTATTTCATTATTTTAAGATCGCATTTAGAATTATTGTATGAGCTCGAATGCCATTCAATCACAATTTTTATATTTTTATCATCATCTATAAAATATGCGCCTCGTCATTCAAAGAACTCAAAAATCATCAGTCATTATCAACGGAAAGGAATTACGTACTTGTGCTGCGGGCATGATGCTATTACTCGGTATTGAAGTAGCCGACAACGAAGAGGACATCGATTGGCTTTGCCCTAAAATTGCTAAACTTCGAATTTTCCCGGACGAAGCCGGTGTGATGAATAAAGATATTTTAGAGACCGAGGGTGATGTTTTACTCATCAGTCAATTTACCTTGCATGCCTCCACAAAGAAGGGAAACCGCCCATCTTACCTACAAGCTGCTCGACCTGAACAAGCGATTCCACTTTATGAAAAGTTTATTACACGACTGGAAAGAGAACTCGGCAAAAAAATTACAACAGGAGAATTTGGTGCCGATATGCAAGTTGAACTCACCAATGATGGTCCGGTGACCATCATCATCGACTCAAAAAACAAAGAATAAATTATGAAACTCGAGCATGCACAAGCAGCGGTTGACGGCTGGATAAAAGAATATGGCGTACGCTATTTCAATGAACTCACCAACATGGCCTTGTTGACGGAAGAAGTGGGAGAATTGGCCCGACTCATCGCCAGGAAATACGGAGAACAAAGTTTTAAAGCAGGAGAAGAAAATAAAGATTTAGGAGATGAAATGGCCGATGTGCTTTTTGTATTGATTTGCCTTGCCAATCAAACTGGAGTCGATTTACAACTTGCTTTCGATAAAAACCTTGAAAAGAAGTCGAAACGCGATGGAGAAAGGCATAAAAAGAACGAAAAACTAAGTTAAACTTTTGTTTGTTAATTATTTCTGAGAAAGTAAAAGACCACATTCTAATATAAACGTATCTTTGTACCGGATCTATAATCCATCTAATGATTGCTGATATATTAATTACTACAATACTTGTACTTTTAAACGGATTTTTTGTCGCTGCTGAATTTGCAATAGTAAAAGTACGACACGCACAAATCGACCTTAAGGCCAATCAAGGAAATTCCGTAGCGAAAGTGGCTGCCGGAATTTTAAATAATATGGATGGCTACCTGAGTGCTTGCCAGTTGGGAATTACTTTAGCGAGTCTTGCGTTGGGTTGGATCGGCGAACCCGTTGTAGCAAAAATGGTACGCGGCTTTACGGAATATTTCGCAATGAACATCTCAGAACAAAGTTTACACTCCGTATCCATTGTTATTGCCTTCGGATTAATTACTGTACTACATATCGTATTGGGCGAACAAGTTCCAAAAACTGCAGCTATCAGGAACCCGATTACTTTTACCATGTACGTTGCTGTTCCATTACGCGCATTTTATATACTCTTCTCACCTTTTATTTGGGTGTTGAATGGACTTTCAAGAGGTGTATTAAGCATGTTAGGATTGAAAGGCAACGATCAAAGTGACATTCACTCTGAAGAAGAAATTCGAATGTTGCTGACGGAATCTGAAGAAGGTGGAGCCATCAAGCAATCGGAACATGAGTTGATTCAAAATGTTTTTGAATTTGATGATCGTGTGGTGCGACAAATTCTCATTCCACGAACAAAGATTTCTGCCATTGACGTTGAATCAACCAAGGAAGAAGTAGTGCAAAAAATTATTGATGAAGGCTATTCAAGAATGCCGGTGTATCAGGATTCATTGGATAATATCATCGGACTCATTTACTCTAAAGATTTAATCAAGGCTTTACACGAGAAAAATTTTAAAGGGGTGAATGAATTGTTACGTCCTGCCTATTACATTCCTTACAACAAACGCATCAACGAATTATTGAAAGAATTTCAAACGCAGCACATCCAAATGGCAGTAGTTACCAATGAATCGGGCGGTACTGCAGGAATTGTTACCATGGAAGATATCATTGAAGAATTGGTAGGTGAAATTCAGGATGAGTATGACGATGAAAAGCCATTGGTAGAGAAGAAAAGCGAGACGGAATTCATTGTGAATGCCAGTGCTTCCGTGGGTGATGTCAATGATGTTTTACCAATTTCGCTGCCCGAAAGTCCGAATTATGATACGGTATCAGGATTGTTAAATTACATCTATGATAGAATTCCGGCGGTGAATGAAAAACGTGTTTTTGGCGGATATGAATTTACCATCGTAAAACGTTTTAAGCATAGTGTGGATTCCGTAAAAATGATTGTTGTGAATCCGGATCAGGTCAACGAAGAAATTTAGTTTTTTACACAATTTGCAAGAGCACTTTGGCCATCTACGGAATAATTCAAATTCATTTTTTCGTTGGCACCTTGCGTTAAATACAATCCGGAACCTTGAATATCGATATTGGTCACTCCTACTTGTTGTCCGGGAAACACAATACTTTTTCCTGAAACTAGCGCCAATGCCACTGAGCTATTTCCAAGATTCGAAAAATTAGAAACTCGTAAAGAATCACTTTCACCAAAAGTTGTAATAACAATTGTAAAGGCCGATTGGGAGGATCCTATCGTTTCGTCGCAAGTCCACGAGCCTAAAAATTTAATACGATCATCCAAATTAGGATCCGAGTTATTATCATCGGAACAGGCAGCAAATAGAAATATAGCTGCAATTGTTAACAGAAGTTTGTAATTCATAAGATTTTGGCTAAACTAATAGGATGAATGCCAAAAAACAAACGAAAATAGTGCCATATATTTTAATGTTATCAAATACATGCCTTAAAGTGCAAGCATCCTAATAAAGAATTTTAAATTTGTGTAATTGAAAAGCGATGAAGCAATACCATGATCTCCTCCGCCATGTTTTAGAAAATGGCGTTCGTAAAGAAGACCGTACAGGAACCGGAACCCTCAGTGTTTTTGGTTATCAGTTGCGTTGTAATTTGGAAGATGGATTTCCACTTCTTACGACTAAAAAGCTTCATACCAAGTCCATTATTCATGAATTGCTATGGTTTTTAAAAGGAGAAACGAATACTCAATATTTAAAAGAAAACGGGGTTTCTATTTGGGATGAATGGGCCGATGAAAACGGAAATTTGGGTCCGGTTTACGGGAAACAATGGCGTTCATGGCCTACTCCAGACGGCAAAAACATTGATCAGATCAGCTCTTTGATCTCACAAATAAAATCTAATCCTGACTCAAGACGATTACTTGTCAATGCCTGGAATGTGGGCGAAATTCCTCAAATGGCACTTCCACCCTGCCATATACTTTTTCAATTTTATGTAGCGAATGGAAAATTAAGTTGCCAGTTGTATCAACGCAGCGCTGATTTATTTTTAGGTGTTCCCTTCAACATTGCTTCTTATGCTTTGCTTACGCAGATGGTCGCTCAGGTGTGTGGATTAGGCCTTGGTGATTTCGTACATACTTATGGAGATGTGCACATCTACAGCAACCATATGGAGCAAGTAGAATTACAATTGAGTCGTGAAATACGTCCATTACCCACACTCAAAATAAATCCTGATATCAAAGATATTTTCGATTTCAAATTCGAAGATTTCACCATCGAAAACTACAATCCTTGGCCGGCTATTAAGGCGAAGGTTGCTGTGTGAGCTGCAAGCTGCAGGCCACAAGCTGCATGCCACAAGCTGCAAGCAGCTGCAAGCTAAAAAAAGCTTGAGGCATGCGGCTGGAAGCTTGAAGCTCATCTATCACAGCTTTAAAAAAACTTTATATAATCGTTATTTTTCAATTAAACTTTCTAACTTCGATATCCTCAAACCCGCCTACGAAAACAATCAACCAATGAAATTATTCTTACGAAGCGCAGCGCTTTTCGCTGCTTCTCTATTGGGAATTAACACCCTTGAGGCACAAAATCTTCCTTCAGAAATGCACATTACCCCAGACGGGAGAATGCTCATGATCGGAAGCGAACCCAACACCGGCTATTACGATCAAAGCCTTGTCCGTCGCATTGATCTTACGTTTGCAAGTCCGAATTTCTGGACACAGCTTACGGCGAATTACTCTACAAAAACCAATCTTCCTGCCACCTTATTAATTGACGGTAATGCTTACGACAGTGTGGGTGTGAGATTCAGAGGAAACACCTCCTTCAATACAGGTTCCTCTCAAAAGAAATCCTTCAAAATGGAATTGGATTTTTGGAAAAGCGGACAAGATTATGATGGCTACAGCACCTTTAAAATTAACAATGCCAATTCAGATCGTTCAATGATGCGCGAAGTTCTTTACACCACTTTTATTCGACGCCACATCCCTGCTGCGAAAAGTAATTTTATAAAACTTTATTTAAATGGATCGAATTGGGGATTGTATCCGAACATCCAACAGCTAAATAAAGATTATTTAGAACAATGGTATTTGAGCAACGACGGAATATGGTGGAGAGCAGACAAACCACCGGGATCATCAGGAGGCGGAGGTTGGGGCGATGGTACTGCCGCATTGAATTATTTAACGAATGATACCGCTACCTATAAACAGTATTATACTTTAAAAGAATCTTCAGTACCCCAACCTTGGGATTATTTAGTTCGTGTTTGCGATAAATTAGAAAATACTCCATTAACTGTTTTAGAAGACACTCTTGCTAAATACATGGATATTGATCGCACCTTATGGTACCTTGCCTCTGAAATAGCTTGGGCAGATGATGACAGTTATATTTTCAAAGGCAAAATGGATTATTATGTTCATTATGGAATAGAAACCGGATTAATTACCCCTCATGAATACGACGGAAATGAAGCATTTTATATTCCTGGTTTGACTTCCTGGGGAGTGTTTTATAATGCAAACAATGTCAACTATCCTTTGTTGAATCGTCTGCTGGCAGTACCCACTTTACGTCAGCGTTATTTAGCGCATATGCGTACCATTTTGGCTGAAGAGTTTGATACCGCCTATACAAATACAACCATTGATAATTTCCGCAATTTAGTGGATACAATTGTAGCCAATGACACCAAGAAAATTTACACGACTGCTCAATACACGAGTGAAATTCTTGTACTAAAAAACTTCATCAATTCACGCAAATCCTATTTAGGCTCCAATGCAGAAATTTTGGAAGTTGCGCCTACTATTGTTGATGCATCTTATTATATCAATGGCGTGCAGTATCAACAGCCCACCGACATGCAGGCCACTACTATTCTCACCACTGTTTTTTCCACCAATGGAATTGATAATATAAAATTGTTTTACTCCAACAATATTGTCGGGAATTTCATTAGTACTGATATGTTTGATGATGGACTACACGATGATAATTTTGCCGGTGATGGAGTTTATGGTGCCAGCATTCCCGGATTTGCT
>Ga0209181_10007514_pt1 | contig 14904 bp, 15 predicted proteins | sample MAT05_FD_187208 | JGI IMG/M metagenome (GOLD analysis project Ga0209181, IMG submission 187208) | Freshwater microbial communities from Lake Fryxell liftoff mats and glacier meltwater in Antarctica - MAT-05 (SPAdes) (version 2) | ecosystem: Environmental > Aquatic > Freshwater > Ice > Liftoff... | reverse complement strand
TCTTGCAGCCCGCGGAGATCGCTTACCTGGCGGTTTGATTGGGCGCAGCCGAATCCGACGGCATGACCGGCCAGACCCTGCTGCCGGACGGTGGCATGTTGATGGTGTCAGGCGCATGAGGCGCCCCCCACCGCTTCATGCGCTTCAGGTGATTTACGCGGCTGAAATCAGGTCGGCCGGGATCGCGTGGTTCTGCCCGCCACGCTGGGCGATCTTGATCGCGCCCACCTGGTTGCCCAGCGCCACGCAGCGCGCCAGCGGCCAGCCCAGCGACAAGCCGTGCAGTAGCGCGCCGCGGAAGGCGTCACCGCAGCCGGTCGGGTCCAGCACCTCGGTGGCGGCAACGCCGGGCACGTGGATGCACTCGCCGGCCAGCCACAGGTCGCAGCCCTGGGCGCCCAGCGTGACGATCACGCCTTGCAGGTGCGGCTCGCGTGACAGCGCGTCCAGCGTGGTGCCCAGGCGCTCGCACAGCATCGCAGCTTCGTAGTCGTTGACAGCGACCCAGGTGGCTTGCGCCACGAAGGCGCGCAGCTCGTCGCCGTCGAACATCGGCAGGCCCTGGCCCGGGTCGAAGACAAACGGGATCTTGGCCGCGGCCAGCTGCGCGGCATGGCTGAGCATCGCGTCGCGGCCATCGGGCGCGATGATGCCCAGCGTGATGTCGCCACGCTCGAGCGGCACCACCGTGTTGTGCGCCAGCTGCATCGCGCCGGGGTGAAACGCGGTGATCTGGTTGTTGTCCTGGTCGGTGATGATCATGCACTGGGCGGTGTAGGTGTCGCCCGCCTGCAGCACCTGCGAGGTGTCCAGCCCCCAGCCCTGCAGGCGCTTGAGGTAGTCGCCGCCGTCATTGCCCAGCGCGGCCATCACCAACGGCTGCCCGCCCAGCAACTGCAGCGTGTAGGCGATGTTGCCGGCGCAACCGCCAAACTCGCGCCGCATCGTCGGCACCAGGAACGACACGTTCAGGATGTGCACCTTGTCGGGCATGATCTGCTGCGAGAAGCGGCCGGGGAAGTTGGTGATGGTGTCGAAGGCAAGCGAGCCGCAGATCAGGACTGACATGGTGTGGGGGTGCCGACGCAAGCCGGTCCGAAGTTGAATTGAGAAGGGTGGGGGCCGGTCAGGGGTAGAACAGCTCGACGGTGTAACCCTCGACCCGCCGCTCGCCCGTGGCCATCAAGACCTTGATCGGCAATTCCTGGCCAGCCTGTAGCACCGATTGCGGCGCGCCCAGGTCGGCCAGCGCCAGCACACGCCGGGCCACCAGCTTGCCCTGCGCGTCGGTCAGCGACAAATCAAGCGCCGGCGCCAGCACCGCGGTGTCGGCACGGTTGTGCAGCACCAGCTGCAGCCGGTACAGCGTGGAGCCGTCCAGGCGGTTCAGGCCCGAGCTGTCCACCGCCAGTGCGTCGATCCGGCGCAGCGGCTGCACCTGGCAACCGGCCAGGCGGCAGAGGGCATGCAGCGCCGGCTCGCTGGCAGGCAGCCGGGCGGCCAGCGTATCGCGCCAGAGCAGGGCAGCTTGCAGCAGCAGACCGGCGGCCAGCAGCAGCACGGCGATGCCCAGCGCGGCGCGCACGGCCGGACGGCGCCACAGCGCGGCATGGTCGGCGGTGCGCAGGAACGACGGCAAGGGCGGCGCAAGCGTGGTGTCGGCGAGCTCGGCCGGGGCGCTGGGCGAGGGCCGTGACGCGGGCGACCGGGGCGAAGGCGGCGCGCCAGGCCCCTGCGCCGAGGGGGCGGTGAAATCGGGGTCGGCATCCTGCGGGGTGGACGGCAAGGACGGGGCGCGCAGCAGCGGCTCTTCACGCTGGGAGGCACTATTGGGGTTGCTGCCCGCCCAGGGCGTTTCAGGCGGGTCGAACATCGGCTCGGCACGTGAAGGCGCCGACCAGGCCGGGGCCGCGCTGAAGCCCGGCTCCTGGCGCCCCACCGGGCTGGAGGCTGGTTGCGCGGCCGTGACACCGTCCTGGGTGGTTGGCGGCGCTGCCGGTGCTGCAGTCCAGTCGGTGACCGTCGGCTCGGATCCGGTGTCGGCGGCGTCCGGCGGTGCGGGCTCGGCGTTGAGCTCGACATGCACCGGCGCGCCGTTGTCGATGTCGAACAGCACCTCGGCGGCATTGAACACGCTGTTGCAGCGACCGCAGCGCACCCAGCCTTCGGACACCCGCAGCTGATCCCGGACGACCCGGAAAACCGTGCCGCAGGACGGGCAGCGTGTGGCCAGGTTCATGCCGTGTCGGCCGGGCTCAGAGGCTGAGCGTTTTTCGGGCGCGACCGAGCAGCGCGCTCGAAAGGCGTCCGGTCTAGGCACAAAGCGCAGCCATAGCCCGGGCTATGGCGAGCATTTGCAACGACGAGCGGGCGTCTTTGGGCGTGATGAGCGGGCATGAACGAAAGACGCTCAGTCTCTCAGGCCGGCCGTTGCGCCGTCATCAGGATCCAGCCGTCCTCGCTGTCGCTGACCTCCAGCGCCAGCCAAGGCGCGTAGGCAGCCTTGATCTCGTCGGCCTGGCGCGCCAGGATGCCGGCCAGCACCAGGTGGCCGCCCGGCGCCACATGGCCTGCCAGCAGCGGCGCCAGCAGCTTGAGCGGCGAGGCCAGGATGTTGGCCAGCACCAGTGCGTAGCGGCCGGTGGCCGCCTCGGGCAGGCCGGGGTTCAGCGTCACGCCATTGGCCAGGGCGTTGGCGGTGGTGGCCGTCACCGCGGCCTCATCGATATCGACGGCATCGATGCCTTTTGCACCATGCAGTGCCGCGCCAATCGCCAGGATGCCCGAGCCACAGCCGTAGTCCAGTACCCGGGTCCAGTGGGCCGACAGGGCTGCGGCCTGCTGCGCCGTCCAGCGCAGGCACATGCGGGTGGTGGGGTGGGTGCCGGTGCCAAAGGCCAGGCCCGGGTCGAGCCGGATCACCGTGCTGGCGGCGGCGGGTGCCTCGTGCCAGCTCGGCACGATCCAGAAGCTGGGCGTCACCTCGACCGGCGCAAACTGGGATTGCGTCAAGCGCACCCAGTCCTGGTCCTCCACCGCGCGCAGGGCCAGCACGGCCAGCTCGGTGGCCCAGTCCTGCGCCCGCAGCAGCGTGGCGGCGGCGGTGGCCTCGGCCTCGGTGGCAAACAGCGCGGTGATGTCCGAGCGCTGCCAGCCCGCCTTGGGTGCCGGCATGCCGGGCTCGCCAAACAGCGCCTGCTCGGCGTCGGTGCCGGCATCGGCGTCGGCCACCGACACGCTGAGTGCGTCCAACTCATCGACCAGCGCCTCCGATACCGCTTCGACCAGAGACTCGGGCAGCCGGACGACCAGTTCATGCATCTTCGAGGGCGGCGTCATGACATCCGGGGCCATCAGCGCTTGTGGCGCTCGAGCCAGCCTTCGAGGTAGTGGATGCTGGTGCCGCCTTCGACGAACTTGGCGTCGGCCATCAGCTCGCGGTGCAGCGCGATGTTGGTGTGGATGCCCTCGACCACCGTCTCCGACAGCGCGATGCGCATGCGTGCCAGCGCCTGCCCGCGGGTGTCGCCGTGCACGATGATCTTGCCGATCATCGAGTCGTAGTTGGGCGGCACGGTGTAGTTGGTGTAGACGTGTGAATCGACCCGCACGCCGGGGCCACCCGGCGCATGCCACATCGTGATGCGGCCCGGCGATGGGGTGAACTTGTACGGGTCTTCGGCGTTGATCCGACACTCGATGGCGTGGCCGCGCATCTGGATCTGGCGCTGGGTGAACGGCAACTTTTCACCGGCCGCCACCCGGATCTGCATCTGCACGATGTCCACGCCGGTCACCAGTTCGGTCACCGGATGCTCGACCTGGATGCGGGTGTTCATCTCGATGAAATAGAACTCACCGTTTTCGTACAAGAACTCGAAGGTGCCGGCACCCCGGTAGCTGATCTTCTTGCAGGCCGCAGCGCAGCGGTCGCCGATGCGCTCGATGGCGCGGCGCGGGATGCCGGGCGCCGGCGCTTCTTCGATGATCTTCTGGTGGCGGCGCTGCATCGAGCAGTCGCGCTCGCCCAGCCAGACCGCGTTGCGGTGCTCGTCGGCCAGGATCTGGATCTCGATGTGGCGCGGGTTCTGGAGAAACTTCTCCATGTAGACCGCCGGATTGCCGAAGGCAGCACCCGCCTCGGCCCGGGTGGTGGCCACCGCGTTGAGCAGCGCGGCCTCGGTGTGCACCACCCGCATGCCACGCCCGCCGCCGCCGCCCGAGGCCTTGATGATCACCGGGTAGCCGATGGCACGCGCCGCCTGCACGGTGGCCTTGGGGTCGTCGTTCAGCGCACCCTCCGAGCCCGGCACGCACGGCACACCCGACCGGATCATGGCCTGCTTGGCCGACACCTTGTCGCCCATCAGGCGGATCGACTCGGAGGTGGGCCCGATGAAGGTGAAGCCGCTTTTTTCGACCCGTTCGGCAAAGTCGGCGTTTTCGGCCAGAAAGCCGTAACCCGGGTGGATCGCCTCGGCGTCGGTGACCTCGGCGGTGGCGATGATCGCCGGCATGTTGAGGTAGCTCTGCGCCGACGGCGCCGGACCGATGCACACCGCCTCGTCGGCGAGCTTGACGTACTTGGCCTCGCGGTCGGCCTCGGAGTAGACCACCACCGACTTGATGCCCATCTCGCGGCAGGCGCGCTGGATGCGCAGTGCGATCTCGCCTCGATTGGCGATCAGAATTTTCTTGAACATCTTGCTTCCGACAACCGGCGTCATTCGACGATGAACAGCGGCTGGCCGAACTCGACGGCCTGACCGTTTTCGACCAGCACCTTGGTCACGGTGCCGCTCTTGTCGGCCTCGATCTCGTTCATGATCTTCATCGCCTCGATGATGCAGATCGATTCGCCCTCCTTGATCGTGTCACCGATCTCGGCCAGCGACTTGGCGCCGGGGCTGCTGGCGCGGTAAAACGTGCCGACCATCGGCGACTTGACCACATGGCCAGTCTCTTCGGGCTCGGCGACGGGCGCCGGGGCAGCCGCGGCCATCGGGCTGGCGGTCATCGCTGGTGCGGGCGCCGGCGCCATCATCATCATCGGCGCCGGGGCCGCGGCGGCACTGGCCTTGACGATGCGGACCTTGCCTTCAGCCTCGGTGATTTCCAGTTCCGAGATGTTCGATTCGGACACCAGGTCGATCAGCGTCTTGAGCTTGCGCAAGTCCATGTGGGGCACTCCTTGGGTCTGGGCAGCGGTATACATCGGGCAAGGGCCCGTGGGCCGCCGATGCGTGATCGGTTGATATCCCGCTGCCGGGCTGGATTAAATGGCGGCTTTCAGCCGGCAAACTGCGTGAATTGTGTCACAGCCATTACGCCGCGACCGGTTTGCCGCCAAATCAGGGTGTGGCCGGCGTTCAAGCCGCGATCAAGGATGATCGGTCGAAGTTGGCCGCATTTTCGCCGAACTTGACGCGGGCCCTGGCATCACGCCTGGGCCGCCCAGCCGGCCAGTTCCTCGAACGAGGTCTCGCCCATCTTGCGGTGCAGCACCTTGTCTGTGGCGCTGATCATCACCGAAAACGGCAAACCGCCTTGCGGATTGCCCAGGCTGTGAACCAGGTCGGTGCCGTCCAGCCCGGCCAAGCCGATCGGGAACCCGATCTTGACCCGGGCCAGAAACGCCCGCACCGGTGTGGGTCCGTCGATGGCCAGGCCCAGCACCTGCCAACCGCGAGGTGAAAACTCACGGTGAAACCGGTCGATCTCGGGCATCTCGCGCAGGCAGGGCGCGCACCAGGTGGCCCAGAAGTTGATCAGCAGGGGTTTGCCGCGCAGGCTGGCCAGCACGATTTGCCCGCCTTCAGGTCGGGCCACCTGCAGGGCCCACAAAGGGCTCAGGTCGTCGCTGCCACCCGGTGCGGCCTGGGCGCCGCCGCGGCGTTGCTGCCATACCGCCAAGCCCATGCCCGCCAGCGCCGCCGTACCGGCTGCACCGACCAGCAGCCGACGGCGTGACGCGGCGACGCGGGTGTCGGTGGCAGGGTCGGCATCGGGCTCGGTGGGTCGGGCGGACTGGGTCATGGCTTGGGATCGGTGGGGTCCAGCAGACGGCGCAGCGCCTGGCTGTCGCCGCGCCAGGACCGGCCTTGCGGGTCGGGTTTGAGGGCGCCACGCAGGTCGTCGTGGTCGAGGATGGTGAGGATCAGCGTCACCGTCTCGCCCCACTCGGCGCAGCGCGCCGCGATGCTCAACAGGTCGACCGGCTCGCCGCGCGCACCCGGGCGGCTGCCGACGTCGTAGTCAACCCCCTTGTTGATCAGCATGATCTCGGCCGACTTGGCGTCGTCGCAATACAGGTCGAGGTGGATCGCCGACAGCCGGGTGGCCGTGCCGCGCCAGACTGCGCCGCCCAGGTGCGGGCGAAACTCGGCCAGGCGCTCCATCCAGGTCAGGGCCAGCCGGCGCAGCACCTGCAATTGCCCCGGCTGGGTGTCGGCGCAGAACAGTGCCAGGTACTCGCGAACTTCGTCTTCGACCTGCCCGTTGCCGGGCATCCCGCCGCGGCCGGCGCCCGAGCGGCCGAGTGCACGCAGGGCCTTGTGCTTTGCGGTGCCGTACTCCATGCCTTCGTCCACCACCAGCCGGGCGGCGGTGGCGGCGATTTCCTGGGTCAGGCTGAACGACATGGGGTCATTGTAAGAATCGGCGCCGGGCTTGTGCACCAGGGGGTTCTGGGCGAGCGGGGCGGGCGGCTTCCGCCGGGCAACGCGGACGGGCCAGCGCTGGGTTCAGGGCAGCGCCACGCCGCCCATGCGCGCCGCGATGGTGCCCGCCCGGCCGCTGACGTAGGCCGAGCCGGGGCTTTTCTCGAAGCGCTTGGGCGCCGGCAACATCACCGCCAGGCGGGCGGCGGACAGCGTATCGAGCCGGGCAGCGTCGGTGCGGAAGTAGTGCTGCGCCGCGGCCTGGGCGCCGAACACCCCCTCGCCCCATTCCACGCTGTTGAGGTAGATCTCCAGGATGCGGCGCTTCGGCAGCAGGGCTTCGAGCGTCAGCGTCAGCATGAACTCCTGCGCCTTGCGCAGGGCCGTGCGCTCACCCGACAAGAACAGGTTTTTGGCCAGTTGCTGGCTGATGGTGGACCCACCCACCACCTTGGGATCGACCCGGGGCTTGGCCGCGGCTCCCGGCTTGCCCAGGGCCGTAGGCTGATCGCTGTGCTTGCTGCCGCCCTTGCCGCTGCCCTTGTTAGGGTCGGGCGCGGCGCGTTTGTCGAGTTGCGCGTTGCGGCGTGCAGCCACGGCCTCGGCGCGCTGGTTTTTCTCCCAGGCTTGTTCCAGCGCGTCCCATTCAACGCCGCTGTGGTCCACAAACCCCGCATCCTCGCTGGCGATCACCGCACGTTTCAGGTTGGCACCGATGCGGCCCTGGTCCACCCAGTCCTGGCGCCAGTCGATACGGTGTTTTTCCACCAGCAGGCGCCAGGCCTCGCTGCGCTGAAAGCTGGTGGATTGCGGCGCCAATACGGCCATCAAAGCGATGCGGGCGACAAAGTAGAGCTGCAGCGCGGCGGCGCACAGCAGCAGCAGCGCAATCAGGCGCACGGTGTGCTGGCGCAGGCGGGCGCCGCGACCGGCACGAAGACCGGCGCCGCCGGTCTGGCGTTTGTGCCCGCCACCTTGGGCTGCGGGGGTCGCGGAGGTTTTGGCCACGGCTGCGGCGTCTGGCGCTGTGGGCCTCAGCCCGGGGCGGCCAGCCGGGCGCGCAGCGCGGCCAGCACCGGGGCGGTGTGTGGCCGCACGCCGCGCCACAGCGCAAAGGCCTCGGCGGCTTGCTCCACCAGCATGCCCAGGCCGTCGCGGCCCACAGCGCCGTGCGCCCCTGCCCAGGTCAGAAAGCCCGCAGCAGTCGGGCCGTACATCAAATCCACCGCCAACGTGCCCGGCCGCAGCACCCGGGCGTGCACCGGCACGTCACCGCCGGCCAGGCTGCTGGCGCTGCTGTTGAGCACCACGTCGAAGACCTCGCCGCAGTCGGCCAGGCCGCTGGCCTGCAACTGCGTGCCGTGGTGCTGCGCCCAATGCTGGTGGCGCTCGACCAGCGCTGCAGCCTTGTCAGGTGTGCGGTTGGCCACGGTGATGTGGGCGCAGCCGGCCTCGATCAACGGCCCCAGCACGCCGGATGCGGCCCCGCCGGCGCCGATCAGCAGCAACCGTTGGCCGGCCAAGCTTCGGCCGGCAGGGCCCTGGAGGTCGCGCACCAGGCCGATGCCGTCGGTGTTGTCTGCCGTCCAGCCGTCGGGCTCCAAGCACAGCACGTTGGCCGCCTGCGCCAGCGCGGCGCGTGGCGTCACGGTCTGGGCCAGCGGCAGCACCTGAAACTTGAACGGCACGGTGATGTTGCAGCCCCGCACCGGGCCCAGGCCGGCGGCCGGGTCAGCCGTGGCGATGAAGGCCCGCAGCGTGGCCTCGAAGGCCTGCAGCGGGCATTCGATGCGGCCGTAGTCCAGCCGCTGGCCGGTCTGGCGCGCAAATTCGGCATGGATGAACGGCGACTGGCTGTGCGCCACCGGGTGGCCGAGCACGGCGTAGCGGTCGGGTGGTGGCAGCGTGGCGTGGGGGCTGGTGCGGGCAGATTCGGCTGTGACGGCAGGCATGGTGCGGGCGATTGTGTCAGCGTGGCGCATGGCTCAAGGTTGCCTCCAGGCCGTCGTCGCGGGTGAAGCGGAAGCGCGAGGTCAGGATGATCTGGTCGGCCTCCTGGCGCATCGGCGCACTGAAGCCGCCAAACGGTGCGGCGGCCTGCAGGATCGCCAGCGCCCGGGCGTCCAGCATCTTGTTGCCCGATCCCCGCACCACGTCGGCGTCGACCAGCCGGCCATTGGCATCGACCGTGATGTTGAGCGTCAGCTCGCCGTAGAGCTTTTTGCCCAGGTGCTCGGGGAAGTCGCGCGTGCCACGGTCCTCGATGCGGCGGCGCAGCCGGTCGTAGTACAGCGCGTAGGGCACCTCCTGGGTGGCCGGGCTGATGTAGCGCCGGCGTGGCTGGGCGCTGTCGTCGTTGATGCGTTTTTCGATCTCGGCCAGCAGCTTGAGCAGCTGACGGCGACGCTCCTCGGTCTCGCGCTCTTGCGGCGTGCCGGCGTCGCGCCTCGGATCGGGCGGCGGCAGCAGCGCCATCTCGCGCCGGATCTGCGCCAGCAACTGTTGTTGCTGGTCCTGCAGCTGATCGACCCGGCGGTGCGCCTCGTCGCTGGCGTCGCCCATCTCGACCTGGGCGGTGGCGGGCAACGGTGAGGTGGCGCGGCCGCTGGCCAATTCACCACCGCCGGCCAGCGAGGCCTGGGCCAAGGCCAGAGCCTTCGCCGGCGCCTCGGCGGTGCGGGCGTTGACCAGGATCACCTCCAGCGGGCTGTCCCGGAAAATCCGGTCGAAACCCGCCGGGTCGATGAACCGGAAACCCAGCACCGCGCCGTGTGCCGCCAGCGACAGGCCCAGCGCCCAGTGCAATGTGCTCGGCCGGCGCCAGGCCATGCGGGGGGCTCAGATCAGCCGGGCGAGCTGTCGGCCAGCGGCGTGCCGCCGGCCGTGGCGGCATGCGGCGCCGGGTCGGCCGGGGCGGGATCGCCCAGGTCGAACGCCAGCGCGAGCGGCGTGGCGGCCAGCGTGTCCTCGTCTTCGTCCTCGGCCGTGCTGTCGGCGCTGCCGTCAGTGGGCGTCGCGCCGGCCGGTTTGTCCGCCGCGTCGTCCAACCGGGTCGCCAGGTTGGCATGCAGGTCCAGCGTCAGCAGGTCCATGCCGGTGATGCGCACCCGCACCCGGGTGTTGCGCGGCAGCGCCTCGCAGCCCAGCGCCTTGAACACCAGCGGCAGGGTGTCGGCCCGCACCAGGCCGTCTTTCAGCACCGCGGCGTCCAGCTCGGTGATGTTGTTTTGTTGCAGCCAGCGCAGCGTCCAGAAGCGCTCGATGTCGCGCTGGAAGTCGTTGTAGGCGCTGTACGCCGCATCAAACAGCGAGATCACCGAAAACAGCGTGACGTCCTTGGGCTTGAAGGGTGCTGCCAGCGCGGCCGTGTTGCCATGCCGGGCAACGGCGATGATCTGCCACTGGTTGACCAGGTCCACATAACGCCGCAGCGGCGAGGTGGCCCAGCTGTACTGCGGCACGCCCATGCCGGCATGCGGTGCCGGCCGCACGCCCATGCGCACCTTGACACCCGGTGCCATGCTGGCCTGGCTGCGGTAGATGCCGGGCACACCGGCGTTGGCGATGAAGCCGCCCCAGTGGCTGTTGGCCAGGATCATGGCCTCGCTGACGATCAGGTCGAGCGGCGCGCCGCGCTTGCGCTCGCTGATGCGCACGGTCTCGTCACCGCGCGGCTCGCCGCCCTGGGCAGGCGACTGTGTGTCCGCCGCGGTGTCGAGCCTGAAGTTGTAGTCCGGCCGGTTGAAGTTCTCCGGCTTGCCGCGCACCACCTCGCGCTGCGCCTTCAAATGCCGGGCCAGCCGGAAGGCAAACGCCAGTTCGGGCGCAAACAGGTACTCGGCCACGGCTTCGCCGGTCAGCGCGGCCTCCGTCACCACCTCGTCGAGCTGGTCGTGGCGCAGGTTGGCAGCAATCGGCACCCGCTCGATCCGGGTCTCGGTCTTGAGCACGGCCAGCGTGGTTTCGTCGTACGTCACGTACAAGCTGACCGCCGGGCAGTCGCGGCCCTCGATCAGGGTGTAGGCCTGCACCACCTCGTCGGGCAGCATGGTCAGCTTGCCACCCGGCATGTAGACGGTGGACAGGCGCTCACGCGCCAGCTTGTCGATGGGCGAATCGGGTGCGATGGCCAGCGCGGGCGCGGCGATGTGCACCCCGAAGATGACGCTGCCGGTCTCCAGCCCGTTGACCGACAGTGCATCGTCGATTTCGGTGGTCTGGGAGTCGTCGATCGAAAACGCCTGCACCGGCGCCAGCGGCAAGTCGTCTTTGATCGCCGGTGCAGCCAGCGCCGGGAAGCCGGTGCCCTTGGCAAACTGCTCGAACAAAAACCGCTTCCAGTGGAACTGGTAGGGTGAATCGATGGCGCCGGCGCCCTGCAGCAGGTCCAGCGGCGCTTTTTGGGACCGTTTGGCGGCCTCGACCACCGCTTTGTACTCGGGCCCGTTTTTGTCGGGCTTGAACAGGATGCGGAACAACTGCTCTCGCACCGGGCCCGGGCAGCGGCCTGCCGCCAGCTCGACCGCCCAGCTCTCGATCAGCGCGGCCTGCTCGGCTTTGCGGGCGATGCCCAGCAGGGCGGCCTTGACCGTCTCCTCGGGCGCCTTCTTGAACAAGCCCCGGCCGGCGCGGCGAAAGTAGTGCGGTGCCTCGAACAGCTTGAACAGCACGGCGGCCTGCAGATCGCACCCCGCCTTGGCTGAGAAGTACTCAGCAGCCAGATCACCGAAGCTGAACTCGCCCTCAGGGGCAAATTCCCAGGCCAGGTCGAGGTCGATCTCGGCGGCGGCGGCGTGGGCCGCGGTCATCAGGGCGGCCGGCTCTGGCTTGGCAAAGCGCAGCAGCACGTTGGCGGATTTGACCTTCACGCGCTTGCCGGAATCGAGCTCGATCTGCACCGAGGCGTCGGCCTCCGACATCACACGGCCGGCGAGGAATTTGCCGGCATCTTCAAACAGGGCGTAGTTCACCGGGCGGATTGTCCCATCCCGCTCAGGTCGGTCGGTTTGGCGGGCGGTTTGGCGGGCGGGTCGGCGGGTGACCAGCGGCGCTGGCAGGGGCTGCAAGCAGCGCGCTGTCCTGTACGGCGGCCGCGCCGTCCAGCCCCTGCGCGGCAATCCAGCCCGGGGTAAACAGCGTGTCGTGGTAGCGCTCGCCGGCGTCGCAGATCAGGCTGACGATGCTGCCGGCCTGGCCGCGTGCGGCCATCTCGCGCGCCAGGTGCAGCACGCCGATGAAGTTGCAGCCGGTGGACGGCCCGACGCGCCGGCCGAGCCGGGCGCTCAGGTCGAGTGCGGCGGCAAAACTCTGCGCATCGGGCACCCGCAGCATGCGGTCGATCACGCCGGGCAAAAAGCTGGGCTCGACCCGCGGCCGGCCGATGCCCTCGATGCGGCCGCGCGTGGTCGATTGCAAGTCGCGCCGGCGCTGCACAAAGGCGTCGAAAAATACCGAGTGTTCCGGGTCCACCACCGCCAGCCGGGTGATCGCCAGGGCCTCACGGCGGTAGCGGATGTAGCGCCCGATGGTGGCCGAGGTGCCACCGGTGCCCGCGCCCACCACGATCCAGCGCGGCAGCGGATGCGGCTCTTGCTGCAGTTGGGCAAACAGGCTCTCGGCGATGTTGTTGTTGCCGCGCCAGTCGGTGGCGCGCTCGGCATGGGTGAACTGGTCCATGTAGTGGCCGCCCCGGGCAGCCGCCAGCGCCTCGGCCTCGGCATAGACCCGGGACGGCTCGACCTCGATGCATTCGCCACCGTAGAAGTTGATCTCTTCGAGCTTGCGGGCCGCCGTGCCGCGCGGCACCACCGCGACAAACGGCAGGCCCAGCAAGCGGGCGAAATAGGCCTCGCTGATGGCGGTAGACCCGGACGAGGCCTCGACCACGGTGGTGCTGGGCCCGATCTGGCCGTTGCACAGGCCGTAGAGAAACAGCGAGCGCGCCAGCCGGTGCTTCAGGCTGCCCGAGGGGTGGGTGGATTCGTCCTTCCAGTAAACGGTGACGCCCGGCGCCTCGGGCAGGTCCAGCGGGATCAGATGGGTGTCGGCCGAGCGGCGGGCATCGGCCTCGATGCGCTGCAGGGCCTGGGCCAGCCAGGCGCGGTGTGAGGTGTCGCTCATGGGTCGTTCCGGGTGGAGGCTTGCACGGGGTCAGCCTGAAGGTTCAGGAAGTTCAGGATGAAGGGTAAATGGGTGTCGAAATCAGAAATCGCGTGGTCGCTGCCCGGCAGCAACCTGACCGTGGCGTGGGCGTCCCCCGCCGTCGGCGCTGCGCCAGCAGCAGGGCCGAACAGCCCCAGCATCTCGCGCCAGTCCAGCACCTCGTCGCCCTGCGCGATCACCGCGCCGTAGCGGTCCAACCGGGTCAGGGCCGGCATCCGCATCGCCTGCAACTCCGCGATGTACTCGGGGCGAAAGAAAAACGACTCTTCGGGGCGGTGAAACTGGGTCTGCTCACCGATGTAGCCCGCCAGGTCGCGGGCCGGGTCCACCGCCGGGTTCAGCAACATGGCGCGGCAGCCGGTGGCCTCAGCCACGGCGGTGGCATAAAAACCGCCGAGTGAACTGCCCACCACCGCCATTTGCGCCTTGGGCCAAGCGGCTATGCCCTGGGTGATCAGGGCCCAGGCGGCGGCAGGCGAGGGTGGCAACTGCGGACACCACCACACCACATCGGGCCGGTAGGCGGCCAGCCAGGCCTGCAGGTGCCGGGCCTTGAACGAGCCGGGCGAGGAGCGGAAACCGTGCAGGTAGAGCAGGTGCATGGCGCCGATTGTCGGCCTGAGCTGGCCATGGTTCATGGCGGCGCTGCGGCGTCGGGCCCGGCGTCAGTTTGCAGGCGGTCGGGGTCGATGTTCGGCCCGTTACCTGACGCGTTTTGCCAATCCCTTGAAAAGGTCCGTCATGCGTTCACATGCTCAATCCCTGTCGTACGCACGCGCAGCCGTGGCAGCGGCTGTGCTGCTGCTGGCTGCCTCGCTGGGCGCACCAGCCCAAGCGGTGGTCCCGACGCTGAATTTCAACAGTCAGGACGGTCTACAAAAAGCTGCTGTTCCAGTACGGCACCGCGTTCAACATCGGCTTTTCGCAGTACGCGGGTGTTGGCAACAACGGCGCGACAGACTTCTTCAACACCGGGCGCATCACCTCGATCGAGGTGCCGTTTCAGGCTACGCCGGAGAGTGGCGCGTCGCAGGCCAGCCTGGGTTCACTGGCCGAGTTGTACGGCAACGTCGCGCAGTCGGCGACCGTGGACGACGAAAACACCAACCGGGACTTCGGCAATGGTGGCGGTGGTTTCCATTTGCCGGTGCCCGAGCCCGAGACTTACGCGCCGATGCTGGCCGGTCTGGGTGCACTCGGCGTTTTGGCGCGGCGGCGTCGTCGGGCCTGATTGCCTGGGCCAGCCTGCGCTGCCGATCTCAGGGCCAACGCGCCCCGGTCGCCCGCATGAACTCCTGGCGCAGCTGGTCGCAGCCGTTGAAGCAGCCCGCAAAGGCCTGGGTGTAGACCCGCTCGTCGCCGCGCCGGTCTTCGCCCAGCAGCAGGCACAGCTGTTCGGTCTCGATCACGCAGGCGGCACCTTGGGCCCGGCCGTGCGTGACCAGCGCGTCGGCAATGTCGCGGGTCATCCATTCCTGGTAGGTGAAGCGGTGGCCGATGGCGTCCACCAGCCGGGCGATGCGGCCAAAACCGTGCAACCGACCGCCGGGGATGTAGGCCACGTGGGCAACGCCGCGAAACGGCACCAGGTGGTGCGGGCATACCCCGTGCACAGCGATGCCGCGCACCACCACCATGTCCTGGCGGGTGTCGGCAAAGCCCTCGCCCAGTACCTCGGCCGGGTCCAGCGCATAGCCGCCCAGCAGGCGCCGTTGCCACAGCTCGCGCACACGTTGGGGCGTCTTGCCGGTGTGTGCGCCGTCGGGCGCGACGCCGCAGGCCCGCAGCAGGTCGGCAATCGCCTGCTCGAAGGCCGGGCCGTCGAAGTGGCCCGTCCGCGGGATGCCGATGGCGCCATCGCCCGAGCCTGCGGGCGCAGGTGTGCCCGGCCCGTGACCCTGGTCGCAGTTGTCGGGCTGGGCGTGTTCTCGGGGCTCGTGCATCGGGGTCTCCGGTGGGGGGATGGTGAGGGTGCTCGGTGCGGCAGATTGGCGCAGGGGATCGGTCCAGGGGATCGGCCACTTACCTTGGCGCACTGGCTCAGCGGCACGACCGGCCGCCGGGTGCTGCACGCCAGCGTGTG
>Ga0209181_10007513_pt1 | contig 14906 bp, 11 predicted proteins | sample MAT05_FD_187208 | JGI IMG/M metagenome (GOLD analysis project Ga0209181, IMG submission 187208) | Freshwater microbial communities from Lake Fryxell liftoff mats and glacier meltwater in Antarctica - MAT-05 (SPAdes) (version 2) | ecosystem: Environmental > Aquatic > Freshwater > Ice > Liftoff... | reverse complement strand
TTGCCCAGTGCGGCCCAGGCCTTCACCGCCACATGGCCGTTGGTCTCGGGCGCCAACTGCAGGATGACCTCGCAGGCGTCGATGTCGGTCACGATCTTCGGCATGCCCTGGGTCACGCCTTCGGTCAGCGTCTTGCCGTTGAGCTGGCCCAGTTGCTCAACTTCCGTGCCGGTCTTCCAGCCTATGCCTTTGCCACCGTTGCCCAGCTTGTCCATCAAGGGGCCCAGCGCGGTGAAGCGCTTGAACACATTCGGGTAGTCGCGCTCGACGACGGCGATCTGCGGCGCAGTCTTGCCGGGGATCAGCTCGCACTCGCCCTTTCTCCACTCCTTCACCTCGAAGGGCTGCGCCAGTTCGCCGGCGGTGTCGTGCATGATGGGCGTGAGCACCATTTCCTTTTCAACGCCCAGGTGGCCGACGCAGACTTCGCTGAAGGTCTTCGCGAAGCCCTTGTAGATCTCCCAGTCGCTGCGGCTCTGCCACACCGGGTCCACCGCCGCACTCAGCGGGTGGATGAAGGGATGCATGTCACTGGTGTTGAGGTCGTTCTTCTCGTACCAGCTGGCAGTCGGCAACACGATGTCGGAGTACAGGCAGGTGGTGCTCATGCGGAAGTCGAGCGTGACCACCAGGTCGAGCTTGCCTTCCGGGGCATGTTCGTGCCATTTCACTTCGGTGGGCTTGGCGTCATCCTTGCCCAGGTCCTTGCCCTGGATGCCGTTCTCGGTGCCCAGCAGATGCTTGCAGAAATACTCGTGGCCCTTGCCCGAGGAGCCCAGCAGGTTGCTGCGCCAGACGAACAGCACACGGGGCCAGTTCTGGGGCGCGTCCGGGTCTTCGCAGCTCATCTGGACGGTGCCGTCCTTCAGCCCGCGGACAAGGTAGTCCTTGGGGTCCATGCCGGCCGCCGTGGCGTCCTTCACCACCTGCAGCGGGTTGGTCTTGAGCTGCGGTGCGCTGGGCAGCCAGCCCATGCGTTCGGCGCGCACGTTGTAGTCGATCATGCTGCCGGCGTACAGCTTCTTGTCGGCCTCACTCAAGGTTGGCGAGACGATCTCTTCCATGCCGAGCTTTTCGTAGCGCCACTGGTCGGTGTGGGCGTAGAAGAAGCTGGTGCTGTTCATCTGCCGCGGCGGGCGGATCCAGTCCAGCGCAAAGGCCAGGGGTGTCCAGCCCGTCTGCGGACGCAGCTTTTCCTGGCCCACGTAATGCGCCCAGCCGCCACCGCTCTGGCCGATGCAGCCGCACATCATCAGCAGGTTGATGACGCCGCGGTAGTTCATGTCGGCGTGGTACCAGTGGTTCATCGCCGCGCCGATGATGACCATCGACTTGCCCTGCGTCTTGTGTGCGTTTTCGGCAAACTGCCGCGCCACGGTGATGATCTGCGCGCGCGGCACACCGGTGATGCTTTCGGCCCAGGCCGGTGTGTAGGCGGCGTCATCGTCATAGGTTCGCACCGGGCGGCCGGGCTTGCCGGCCGCGTCCCGGTTCTCCAGGCCGCGGTCGATGCCGTACTGCGCCACCTGCAGGTCGAACACGGTGGCGACCAAGGCCTCGCGGTGTTCACCTTCCTTGCCCAGACGCAGGCGCACGGCCGGCACCTTGACGTAATTGATCTCGCCGTTCTGGGTGTTGGACTTGAAGTGAGGTGTGCTCACGCCACCGAAGTAGGGCAAGGCGATGTCGACGACTTCATGGTCCTGCGGGTTCGCTGACTCCGCGTCCTCGATCACCGACAGCTTCAGCTTGACCTCGCTGCCGTGACGCGCTTCCTTGCTTTCCAGGTTCCATTTGCCCTGGTCCACGCCACCTTCGGGCGTCCACCGGAAACCGATGCTGCCGTTGGGCAGAACGGCGCGGCCGCCGGTGTCGAAGGCCACGGTCTTCCATTCGGGGTTGTTGTCCTGGCCCAGCTTGCCGTTGAAGTCCGACGCGCGCAGGTAGCGGTCGGGCACCAGGGTCTTGCTGCCGTCGGGCAGGGTGTGCTCCTTCAGCATCACCAGCAGGGGCAGATCGGTGTAGCGGCGCGCGTAGTTGTCGAAGTACGGCGAGCGCTCTTTGAAGTAGAACTCGTTCAGCGCCACATGCCCCATGGCCATGGCCAGGGCCGCATCGGTGCCCTGCTTGGGGTGCATCCAGATGTCGGCGAGCTTGGCCACTTCGGAGTAGTCGGGCGTCACAGCCACCGTTTTCGCGCCCTTGTAGCGCACCTCGGTGAAGAAGTGGGCGTCGGGGGTGCGCGTCTGCGGCACGTTGCTGCCCCAGGCGATGATGTAGGTGCTGTTGTACCAATCGGCCGATTCGGGCACGTCGGTCTGCTCACCCCAGACCTGCGGGCTGGCCGGCGGCAGGTCGCAATACCAGTCGTAGAAGCTCATGCAGACGCCGCCGATCAGCGACAGATAGCGGCTGCCAGCGGCGTAGCTGACCATGCTCATGGCCGGAATGGGCGAAAAGCCGATGATCCGGTCGGGCCCATGCTTCTTGATGGTGTACACGTTCGACGCCGCGATGAGCTGGTTCACCTCGTCCCAGCTGCTGCGCACGAAGCCGCCCATGCCGCGCACCTTCTGGTAGTCGCGCCTGGCCTCGGGGTTCTCGACGATGGTGGCCCAGGCGTCCACGGGCGATTCATTCCGAGATTGGGCCGTCTTCATCGCGGCGCGCCAGCGCTCGAGCAGGCGGCCGCGCACCATCGGGTACTTCACGCGGTTGGCGCTGTACAGGTACCAGCTGTAGCTGGCGCCACGCGCACAGCCGCGCGGCTCGTGGTTGGGCATGTCCCAGCGGGTGCGTGGGTAGTCGGTCTGCTGCGTCTCCCACGTGACGATGCCGCCCTTGACGTAGATCTTCCAGCTGCAGCTGCCGGTGCAGTTCACGCCATGCGTGCTGCGCACGATCTTGTCGTGCGCCCAGCGGTTGCGGTAGGCGTCTTCCCAGGTTCGGTCTTCGCCCGTGGTCAGGCCAAGGTCGCCGGAGAAAGCCTCCTTGGGCAGCGAGAAGTGGGTCAGGCGGTCCAGGAAGTGGCTCATGGTGGGGTCCTTGGGGAAATCGATGTCTGTTCGGCCGGTGTGGGTGGCTCAGCAGCTCAACAGCTCAACAGGGATGGGGCGCGTTGCGGCGGCTGCAGGTCCACCAGGTCAACGCGATGCACGACAGATAGAAAAGGATGAACAACGCCAGCGCTGCGGCCGGGCTGCCCGTGAGCGCCAGCGAGGTGCCGAAGCTCTTGGGGATGAAGAAGCCGCCATAGGCCCCGATGGCGCTGGCAAAGCCCAGCGCGGCGGCGGCTTCCACGGCGCCTTCGCGCGCGGCTTGCGCCTGGGCCGAAGGCAAGGCATCGACCGTGCGCAGGCGCCCAGCCACGAACAGCGTCGAAATCATGCGGAAGGTGCTGCCGTTGCCGGCGCCCGCCGCCGCAAAGATGAGGCCGAACGCGGCCAGGAAGCCTGCGAACGAGCCCTGCGGCCCGGTCAGCCGCGCACCGGGCAGACATTCGAGCGCGAGGCCGGCGCCGAGCGCCATGACCACGAAGGACCAGAACGTGACACGGGCACCGCCCCAGCGGTCGGCCCACCAGCCGCCCAAGGGGCGCAGCACGGCACCGATCAGTGGCCCCAGCCAGACGAGTTGCAACGCGTCGGCGCGCTGGAACTGGCTTTGCGTCAGCATCGGCAGGCCGGCCGCAAAGCCGATGAAGCTGCCGAAGGTGCCCAGGTACAGCCAGCACATCAGCCAGGTGTGCTTGCGCGTGAAGATCACCGCCTGTTCGGCAAAGCCCGCCCTGGCGTCGGCCAGGTCGTCCATGCCGAGCGCAGCGGCCACCGTGCTGGCCAGGATCAGCGGCACCCAGATGAAGCCCGCGTTCTGCAACCACATCGGGCCTTGCGGCGTGGCCTGCGCCGGCCCGTTGAAAACGCCGAAGACGCCCACGCTGATGGCCAGAGGCACCAGCCACTGCGCCAGTGCCACGCCCAGGTGCCCGAGCCCCGCATTCATGCCCAGTGCATAGCCCTGGCGCTGGCTCGGGAAGAAGAAGCTGATGTTGGCCATCGAACTGGCAAAGTTGCCGCCGCCCAGGCCGCACAGCAGGGCCAGCACCACCATCCACTCGAAGGGTGTGGTCGGGTCCTGCACCGCCAGGCCCATGCCCACGGCCGGCAACAGCAGGCTGGCCGTGGCCAGCACGGTGAAGCTTCGGCCGCCGACCATCGGCACGGCAAAGGCATAGAAGATGCGCAGCGTGGCACCGCACAGGGCCGGCAGCGCTGCCAGCCAGAACAGCTGGTTGGTGGAGTAACGAAAGCCGGCGGCCGGCAGATGCACCACCACCACCGACCACAGCATCCACACGGCGAACGCCACGATCAGCGCGGTGATCGACAGCCACAGGTTGCGAGTGGCCACCGAATGGCCGGTGGCGGCCCAGAACCCGCGGTCTTCGGGGTTCCAGTGGTGAACGACTGACATGGTCGACATGGCCTGGCGCGTCGGCGTTCGGGGGGCAGCAATCGGTGCGGGAAACGATACGACTCAGGGGTTCTTCACGTAGGCATTGCCACGCAGATAGAACCACCAGTTGATGACCAGGCACAGCGCGTAGAAGACGGCGAAGCCGTACATCGCGTATTGCGGCGTGCCGGCCTTGATCTGCTCGCCGATCACCACCGGCGCGATGAAGGCGCCGTAGGCCGCCACTGCCGAGGTCCAGCCCAGCACGGGGCCGGCCTGCAGGCGGTCGAAGATCACGCCGATGCTGCGGAAGGTGCTGCCGTTGCCGATGCCGCTGGCGGCGAACAGCACGATGAACAACAGCATGAAGGGCATGAAGTACTGCTCGGGTGTGGCCGAGCCATAGGCCAGCAGCATCACATAGCCGACAGCCGCCGATGCCACCACCATGACGGCCGAGATCCACTGCGTGACGATGGACCCGCCCACCTTGTCAGAGATCCATCCGCCCAGCGGCCGGATCAGCGCGCCGACGAAGGGGCCGATCCAGGCGTAGGTCAGCGCTGACGGGGCGTTGGGGTTCTTCAGCGTGTGCGTCATCAGGCCGGCGGCGTCGGGCACATGCTGGAAGCCGAAGATCACCGTGATCGACAGTGGCAGCGCCATCGAGAAGCCGATGAAGGAGCCGAAGGTGACGATGTACAAAGCCGTCATCGCCCAGGTGTGCTTGTTGTCGAAGATCGCGAACTGCGACTTGATGTGGTCCTTCATCGTGCCGAAGGCGGCCAGCTTCATGATCATCAAGGTGCTGATGATGATCAGCGGCATTGCCAGCCACATGTTGAGCACGCCCAGCCCGGTGGGCGCCGGCAGATACAGATACAGGCCCACGCCTGCAGGAATGAAGGACAGCGTGTACAGCCAAGTGATCTTGAGCCACGCGACGACTGGCGAGCCGGTGCTGGGCGAGATCGTCTTCAGGTTGTTCATGCCGAAGAAGCACAGCAGCGACAGCGGCACCAGCGACAGCACCCAGGCGAAGCCGGCGTTCTGGATGTAGGTGGGCGTGCCCGCGGCGATCTTGCCGAAGATCCAGCCGCTGTCCTTGACCAGCGTCGTCGGCTCGCCGCCGAAGCTGCCCAGCAGGCTTACCGTCATCACCAGCGGGATCACGATTTGCATCGTGGTCACACCGAAGTTGCCCAGCCCGGCATTCAGGCCCAGCGCGGTGCCCTGCAGCCGCTTCGGGAAGAAGGTGCTGATGTTGGACATGGACGATGCGAAGTTGCCGCCACCCACGCCCGACCACAGCGCCAGCAGCTGAAAGACCCACAGCGGCCACTCAGGATGTTGCAGCGCCACGCCGGTGCCCAGCGCCGGGGCCAGCAGCATGGCGGTGGTCAGGAAAATGGTATTGCGGCCACCGGCCAGGCGGATCAGGAACGAGGCCGGAATGCGCATGGTGGCGCCGGCCAGGCCAGCGATCGCCGTCAGCGTGAAGAGTTGCGCCTGGGTGAAGGGGAAGCCCAGGTTCAACATCTGCACGGTGATGATTCCCCACATCAGCCAGACCGCAAAGCCGCACAGCAATGCCGGAATCGAGATCCATAGGTTGCGGTAGGCGATCTTCTTGCCGGTGCTTTCCCAGAAGGCGTCGTCCTCGGGGCGCCAGTCGGCGATGTCGGGGCCACTGGGCGCGCCGGGGGCGGTTCTCACGCTGGTGCTTGTGTTCATGTTTTTCTCCTTGTGCCGCGAGTGGACCGATCAACGGCCCATGGCGCTGGACAGTGGCGACGCGGGCGCGTTCCCACCCATCATTTCGGTCTTGCGCACCTCGGTCCAATACATCCAGATCAATGACACCCAGACCACGCCGTACATCAACATGAAGGCGCTGGAGCGAATGCCGGTGAGGTCCATGAGTGCACCAAACAGGATGGGCAGCACGAAGCCGCCCAGTCCGCCGGCCAGGCCGACGATGCCGCTGACGGTGCCGATGTTTGTGGGGAAGTCGTCGCCGATGTACTTGAAGACACTGGCCTTGCCGAAGGCCCAGGCAATGCCCAGCACGAACATCAGCGCAGTGAACAGGTAGACGTTCAAGCCGATGTGAAAGGTCTTCGGACCGTTGACGGTGAGCACCGTCATGTCGGTCGGCGGGTAGCTCAGCAGGAACAGGCAGATCCAGCTCACCCAGAGCACCCACCAGGTGACCTGGTGAGCGCCGTACTTGTCGGACAGGATGCCGCCCACGGCGCGCAGCACACCCCCGGGCAGCGAGAAGCAGGCCGCCAGCAGCGCGGCGGTCTGGATCGACAGGCCGAACTCGCCCACGTAGTACTGCACCATCCACAGCGCCAGTGCCACATAGCCACCGAACACGATGCTGTAGTACTGGCAGTACTTCAACACCTTGGGGTCCTTCAACATCTTGAGCTGGTCGCTGAACTTGGTGTGGGACGGCACCAGATGCTTGGGGTCGCTGCTGCTGCCGAACCAGAACAGGACGACGGCGCCCAGCATCACCGCGGCATACACCTGCGGCACCAGCGTCCAGCCACCCACCAGCAATAGCGCCGGTGCAATGAACTTGTTGACCGCTGAGCCGGAGTTACCCGCGCCGTACACACCCATCGCCATACCTTGGCGATTGCGGGGGAACCAGCGCGCGACGTACGGTGTGCCGACCGAAAAAGAACCGCCCGCCAAGCCGACGAACAGCCCGATCACCAGGAAGTGCCAGTACGCGGTGGCGTAACTCATCATCCAGATGGCGGGCACGGTGGCGGCCATCAACAACGTCATCACGATGCGGCCGCCGTAGCGGTCGGTCCAGATGCCCAGCGGCACGCGAATCAGCGAGCCCGTGAGCACCGGCGTGGCCATCAGCAGGCCGAACTCGGTAGCGTTGAGGCCCAGCGTCTTCTTCAGCGGAATGCCGATGACGCCGAACATCATCCACACCATGAAGCACACGGTGAAGGCGATGGTGCTGACGATCAGCACCGACCAGGCTTGGCGCGGGATGGGGGGGGTCGAAGTGGCCATGGAACGGACTCGTCTTGGGTTTGACGAGACTGTCCCTCCATCAGCCTTGGGCGAACATCCGTCCGGTGGCTATCGGCGGCTCGGCAGAAGAACGATGGCCATGCTCGCGCCCATAGTTCTGAAGGACTACAGCGTGTGCTTTCGGCGCGGCACTTGCGCTGCATCAAGGCCGTTCGTCGGGAGCGCCGACCAGATTGCGCCTGGTACCAGCAGTCTGCGCACGCGTTGTGGCAAGTGCCCCAGCAGGTCATCGCCTGTGAAGCGCGCGTCGATACGGCGCTTGACGATCACGCTCTTCGCCAGAGCGCGTGGACCGCACTCAGCGTGGAACGAAGTAGGTCGACTTCTCGTGCCGGGTGCTGGCGTGGCCGTCCTGCGTTGTCGTGATCTCGAAGACGATGGCGTTGGCTCGTCCGCGGTAGGCCTGTGCAGCCTCGGGCGCCAGCGCCAACGTCAAGGGTAGCGCCTGGATGCGGGTGCCTGCTACCGTAACTTCCGCGGCAGTGACGATGCGCAGGCCCGGCAGGCCGTCCACGCTGACACGGTACTGCCGGGTTTGTTCGGTGCCGTTCGAGATTTGCAGGCGATAGGTGTTCTCGACGACGCCATCCTCGACAACGCGTGCCAGGGCGCCACGGTCCTTGATCACATCGACCGAAAAGCCGGTGCGCAGCGACAGGCTGGCCACGAAAGCACCCGCCACGGCGAGCAATATCACGCTGTAGATCAGGACCCGCGGCCGCAGCGCGCGCCGAAACATGCGGGCACGCGACCACCCGTTGACCACGCCGTTTTCGGTCGAATAACGGATCAGGCCGGGCGCATAGCCCATCTTGCCCATCACGTCGTCGCACACGTCGATGCAGGCCGCACAGCCGATGCATTCGTTCTGCAGGCCGTTGCGGATGTCGATGCCGGTCGGGCAGACCTGCACGCACAAGGTGCAGTCGATGCAGTCGCCCAGGCCCAACGCCTTCGGATCGGCCTTGCGCGAACGTGACCCGCGCGCTTCACCACGGCCGGTGTCGTAGGCGATGACGAGCGAGTCCTTGTCGATCAAGGCACTCTGGAATCTGGCATAGGGGCACATGTACTTGCAAACCTGCTCGCGCAGGTAGCCCGCATTCCCGTAGGTCGCGAAGCCGTAGAACAGGACCCAGAACCATTCCCATGGCGAGAAAGCCAGTGTGGCCGCCTCGAGTGCCAGTGTCCGGATCGGTGTGAAGTAGCCGACGAAGGTGAATCCGGTGATCAGGCCGATGCCCAGCCAGACCGCTTGTTTGCCGCCCTTGCGAACCAGCTTGTCGGCGCTCCACGGCGCCGCGTCGAGCCGCATGCGGGCCAAGCGGTCGCCTTCGAAGCGCCTTTCGACCCACAGAAACATTTCTGTGTAGACGGTCTGCGGGCAGGCATAACCGCACCACAGCCGGCCTGCGACGGCGGTGAACAGGAACAAAGCCAGCGCCGCGATGACCAGCAGGGCGGCGAGGTAGATCAGGTCCTGCGGCTGCAGCACCAAGCCGATCACGAAGAACCTGCGTTCTTCCAGATCGAACAGCAGGGCCTGGCGGCCGTTCCACTGCAACCAGGGCAAGCCAAAGAACACGGCCTGGGTCAGCCATACCATCGTCCAGCGCCAGCGTGCGAACCAGCCGGTGACGGCACGCGGGTAGATCTTGGCCTGCTTTTCGTACATCGACACGGTCAGCACCGCGTCCGCGTCGGCAGGAACGGCGCGGATCGGGATCACGGTGGATGCGGCGAGGGGCTTCACGGTGTCGCAGGACGGGCGGGCCCGGTTTCAGAGTGCATCGAAGGGATAGATGGCCGAGAGGGACAGGTGTTGGTGGGCTTGTGACATGGTGGAATCCTGTGTGAGAGAGGGTGGGGAAGGGCGAGGGCGAGTTGCTGTAATTAGATGCATGCACTCTGCATCTTAGGTATCTCAGGCGCCGCGGGCCGTCGCTGGCCCCTGCGCGACGGCGGTGATACCGCGCCGCTCGCGCATCGCCTTCCCGACGCGATCCAGCGCCTCGTCATCCAACAGCCGGGCTGCCATTGGAAGCAGTTCGCTCTCTTCGCGGGCGATGTGCTGCTCATACAAGGCGACGAATGCTTCGACTTCTTCGTCGGCCAGCGGCAGCGCCGTGCCCGCTGCGAGCTGCAGCAAGACGACGCGCAGGCGAGCCCAGTGCGATTCGAGCGCACGGTGGTCGACGGTCAAGGCGTGGACCAGCTCACGGATGCAGACCGCGTCCGACCCGGCCATCGACTCGATGAGCGCGGGGAACAGGTCGGTCTCTTCATCCGCGTGGTGGTCCTTCGCTGCGGTGTCGAAATAGCGCAGCACCGCTGCAGCAGCGATGCCCGCGTTCTCGTCGGCGCCGTGCCTGGCCAGATGCGGCACCAGTCGACGCAGCGTTTCACACTGATGCAGTACGCGTCCGTGGCAGGCCGAGAGCATTTCCAGCGGCACTTCGAAGCCGGCGGTCGGGGCAGAGTGCCCAGGCATGCGCTTGTTCATGGTGATCGACTCAGGTCTACGGGGTGTGTTTGGCGGGCGCGCGTCGACGTGTCACCGGCGCCCGTACCAGCACCACGGCCCTGGCGCCACGCAACGCTGCCCCCGCGCCGCGGGCTGGCTGCAACGGGACGGTGATGTCGTCCAGGGTCACACTGTCCAGCTCCTTGAAGTAGGCCTGCAGAGCAGCGTGAAACACGCCCTTCAGGCGACACGAAGGTGTCAGTGAACAGCTGTTGGTGTTGCCGTCGAAGCACTCGACGAGGCGGAAGTCGGTCTCGGAACTGCGCACGACGTCGCCCACCCGGATGTCGGCAGGCTGTTTCAGCAAGCGCAGCCCGCCGCCGCGCCCGCGCGTGGTCTCCAGCACCCCCTGGCGCGCCAGATCGTTGACGATCTTCATCAGGTGGTTCTTCGACACGCCATGGTGCTCGGCCAACTCCGCGATGGTGATCTGGCGCTCAGGGTGCGCGGCGCAATACATCAGCACGCGCAGGGTGTAGTCAGTGTATTCGGACAGTCGCATACGGATTCCTGAAGATGCATGAATGGTATTGCTTTGCGTTCGTCGGCGCTTTAAGATGCACGAACAATGCATCTTAAAGCATGTATCTGCAGCGTGTTTTCACGTCACGCAGCATCCTTTCAAAACCCCTTCCAGCCATGAAGCAGGCCGCCATTCCCATCGCCCCAGCGGCCACAGCGGCTGAAGCGGCAATAGCGGCAGTACCTGCGCTCCAGCCACGGGGCTGGCCGCTGCTGCGCTTGGGCTTCCGTCCGTTCTACCTCGGGGCGGCGGTGTTCAGCATGCTGGCCGTGCCGCTGTGGCTGGCCCTGTTCCTGGGGCAGGTGTCACTGGACTTGAGCGTGGCGCCGCTGCTGTGGCATGCCCACGAGATGCTGTTCGGCTTTGCGGTGGCAGTCATCGTGGGTTTTCTGCTGACGGCCGGCAAGGCCTGGACCGGCCTGGCCACGCCGCGGGGTGCCTTCCTGGGTGCGCTGGCAGCGTTGTGGCTGGCTGCGCGCATCGCCGCCATCGCGGGTCCTTACGCGTTGTATGCCGTCCTCGACCTCATGTTGCTGCCGGTGGTGGCTGCGGTGCTCATCAACGTGCTGCTGCGCGCGCGCAACCGGCGCAACCTGCCGCTTGCCGGCATCTTGCTGCTGCTGTCGCTGGCCAATCTTTGTTTCCACCTGGCGGTGCTCGGGCTCATCGACATCGCGCCGATGCGTGCGCTGCACGCGGCGTTGGCATTGATCGTGATGATCGAGTGCGTGATGGCCGGTCGCGTGCTGCCGGCGTTCACGAACAGCGTGACGCCAGGCCTGAACCTGAAGGCGCAGCCGCGCTTCGAACAGGCCACGCTGGCCCTGACAGCCATTGCGCTGCTGTCATGGGTCGTGACCGCGCCGGCCGGGTTCACCGCCGTTGCTTTCGGCCTAACGGCTGCGGCACACCTGCGCCGCCAGTGGTCCTGGCAGCCGGGCGTCACGCGCAGCCGTCCGATCCTGTGGATCTTGCATGCCGCCTACGTGTGGCTGCCTTTGGGTTTCGCATTGCTCGCGATGGGCCAGATGGGGTGGGTGGCCGCGTCGGCGGGTGTGCATGCGCTGGCCATCGGTGCGACTGGCGGATTGATCATCGGCATGCTCACGCGCACGGCACGCGGCCACACCGGGCGGCCGCTTCAAGCGTCGAAGGCTGAGGTGGTGGCGTACGCGCTGGTGATGGCGGCGGCGGTCCTGCGCGTGCTGTTGCCGATCGTGGCGCCGCAATGGTTCGTGCAGTCCTTGCTGGCTGCTGCGCTGGCCTGGAGCGCCGCCTTCGCCATCTACCTCGTCATGTACACGCCATGGCTGATGTCGACCCGCCTGGACGGCAAGGACGGTTGAGGCTGCGCGCCCCCGGGCGAGCGCTGCGCTACTTCGTGTAGTCGCCGCTGGCTTCGGGCTGGAAATGCAGGGTTACCACTTCTGCCGCACCGTGGCCCCCGCTGGGTGTTTGCCACCGCGCGACGGAGCCGATGCGCCGCCCGATAAGGCTGGCACCGACAGGTAAAAGCACGGAGACGAAGCCCATTGCCCGCCACGCGTTACGCCGAGCCAGCCAGAAGGCTGCTCGGGTAACGATGTCGGTTCGGGCGGTCGAGGACGCGTTGAAACTCATTTCATAACCATTCCCGGGCCCTTGTACGCCAGCGACTCTCGGCGACAGTGGCCTTGTTGTCATTGCCGATTAGCGTGAACCGCCACGTCGCTGTCGGTCAACTCCTCGAGGTTGCGCATGCGTTGGTGCGCAAGCAGGAGATTCAAGCCATGGCAGATGCTGGCGATGGCCCTCCGGACGGCGGTGTCGGTGCAGTCGTCGGTGCAGCCTTCAGCAGCATGAGGCCCGCTTCGCCGACGCTGAACACGCCGGCCTCAGTGACGATGAAGTCCATCGCCACGTCATGAGCCTGCGGGTGGATCGTCGGCAAGCGCGAGATTTCGAAGCCGACCCCGATCTTGAGCGGCTGCGGGCGCATCGCGGCAAGTGTGCGGTCGAAGTAGCCGCCGCCATAGCCCAAGCGGTAACCGTGCTCGTCGAAGCCGACCGGCGGAATGAGCAGCACTTGCGGTACGAGCACCTCGGTGCCGGTCGGCACAGGCAGGCCGAGCGCAGCTTTCACGGTCGGCGCACCGGGCCACCATTCGCGGAACTGCAGCGGTGTGTTCTTGCGCACCACCACCGGCAGCGCGAGCCGGGAGCCGCCGTCGCGCATCTGGCGCATCAGAAAGCGTGGATCGAACTCGCCGCGAAACGGCCAGTAGCCGCCGACCACCATGCCCTGCAGCATCGGAAAGCACGTCGCCAGTTGCTGTGTGACAAGCTGGTTCCACTGGCGACGCTGCGGCGTCGGCACAGCGTTGCGCGTCGCCAGCAGTTCGGCCCGCCGGGCGTCACGCCAATGCTGAACCTCTGGCGCAGTGCCGATGAACGACATCATCACCCCTGTCTACAGCGAGAGCCCGCCCCACGCAGTGCTGCCAGACGCCAGCTGCCCGTGGGCTCATGGAGTCGATGATGGGCATGGTTGCACTTCCATTCGCACGGCTTCAAGTGTATCGGCGCATGGTCAAGCTTCGACTTCCAGCAATTGGCACCCGCGTGCTCGGCCGGCTGGCCGACGTACCCCGCCATGAACTGGCACGGCAACCGCTCAGGGGCTGACTCGCACAGGAGAAGAGCATGTATAGCTTTCAGATTTACCGCTACGACCCCGGCATCGACGAGCGGCCGCGCATTGCAGTCGCTGCAGATCGAGGTCGCCATCGATGACGGCATGCTGATCCTGGAGCGGTCGCAGGGCGGGTCGAATACGAAGTCGCCGGTGACTTCGCCAACGCGCGGCAAGGCCTGCCCCTTGTCTGCGATCGCTTCTGCCAGGGTCTTCGCGGCAGCGCTCGAGAACGCAAGGACCCACGGCTGGACCGCAAGCCCCTGGCCGGCCTCCTGGACAAGCCGACTGTCCCTGATCACCACCCGACGGTTCCGAAGGCCAGGCCTTGGCGCGGTGTCCAACGTCGAGCGCGTTGGGCAATTCCACCGCGCGCGCCCGGGCTTCGCCGTTGGGCCGACCGGCCAGCATCGGCAGCCGCGCGACGTTGTAGGTGACGTCCAGGAACGGGATCAGGTACGGCGCCTGGAAGACGAAACCAATGCCGTCGCGCCGCAGCGCGCGCAGGTCAGGGATCTTGCAGCCGTCCTCAAAGATGGTCTTGCCGCCCAGCACCATGCGGCCACCACTGCGCTCGATGACGGCGACCAGGCATTTGAGCAAGGTGCCCTTGCCCGACCCGGACGGCCCGATCAGGCCGACCACCTCGCCCGGCGCCACCACCACGTTGACGTCTTTCAAGGCGTCCACTGCGGTGTCGCCTTCGCCATAACGCTTGTGCAGGCCTTCGATGCGGATACCGTTGTCTCTGCCCTTGCCCATACCCATGTCCACGCGATCAAACTCCGATCGCCGCGGCCGGGTCGACCTTCAGCGCTGCCCGTAGGTGCGGTTGCGGGTACCGATCAGTTTGAGCACTGCGATCTCGCGGATTTTGCCCAGCGTCATCGTGTAGATGATGAAGGCCACGATGGCCGCGCTGACGGCGGCCAGGATGACCAGGAACATGCCGATCTGCCTGGCCGACGTGGCGATCAGCTTGGCCAGCAGGATCTCTTCCATCTGCGCTCGCGTGTACGCCTCAAGGTGCTTCCAGCGGCGGATCGGCGCGGCCACCGTCTCGGCGTCGAAGCCCGGCTTGAGTTGCACCAGCACCGTGTTGACGTTGCGGTTGCTGGCCCGCGAGGCAAGGATCGCCTACAGCAGTGCGGGTACACCAGGCCGGTTCAGGCCCGGGTTGGCGGCGGTGCGCGCGTGGTCGTTCAGGATGGCGTCGTTGTCCTTCAGGAACTGCGCTTCCTGCGCGTCCTTGAGCGGGATGAAGACCATCGGGTCGCCGCCCGAAGACACCATGCGCCGGGTTCCAGCCGAGCCACCTTCCCGGATAGCAGCAGCGCCGGGTTGGGACGCAGGGCGATATCGGCGTGCAACCCGGCCGCCGATCCCGTGGATCGGCCCGGGTCGAAGCGCACCTTTAGCCTCGTCGGACGAGGCTGCGCTCGACAGTAGCGACCGCGCTTAGAGATGCTCGCCACGTTGATCGACCTCCTGTTTGAAGAAGGACATCAGTCTTTGGCAGTGGCGAATCTGTGGCAAACACTCGTTCTATAGAATTTTCACCCGCAAAAAGGGACTTGCACTTACGTGCAAGTCCCTGATCTGCTTCGGCCTTCTTTGGCTCCTCGACCTGGGCTCGAACCAGGGACCTACGGATTAACAGTCCC
>Ga0209181_10007509_pt1 | contig 14912 bp, 11 predicted proteins | sample MAT05_FD_187208 | JGI IMG/M metagenome (GOLD analysis project Ga0209181, IMG submission 187208) | Freshwater microbial communities from Lake Fryxell liftoff mats and glacier meltwater in Antarctica - MAT-05 (SPAdes) (version 2) | ecosystem: Environmental > Aquatic > Freshwater > Ice > Liftoff... | reverse complement strand
GGAGACGCCGCGGCCGACCCCCCATTGGAGACTGCTCACCTCCATCCACTTCTCATAGCCCTTGGCGGTGACCTCGCCGTCGAGCGCGCCGTATTTGATGAAGATCGCCATGGTCCGATTCCTTCTTGCTGCCTGTGAAGCGATACCCGCGAGCGTCTTGCTCGGCGGCGGGCTAGCGGTAACCGATTCCGGAGCACGCGCTGCGTCCAAACGGCTGCAGCGTGCTCCAGTCAGCCGAGGTCGTACCGGAAGCCGCCGCTCGCCTCATCGACGGCAACGCGCACCCGGCTGATCTCCTCCCCCTGCGCGAGCCTGCCCAGGATGCCGGCGGAGAGTTCCGGCAGCAGGGTGCGGCTGAGGATGTTGTCGATGTTGCGAGCGCCGCTCTCGACCTCCTTGCAACGCGCGACGATGCTGTCGGGCACGGCGTCGTCGAATTCCAGCGGCACCCCGTAATTTTCAGCCACGCGCCTGCCGATGCTGCGCAGCTTGAGCAAGCATATCTTCCGCATGATCTCATCCGCCAACGGGTAGTAGATCACGACATTGCAGCGGCCGAGGAAGGCTGGCTTGAACACTTTCAGAAGATCGGGCTGCAACGCATCGCGCAGCGGCTCGGGATCGGGCGCGGTGTCGGGATCGGCGCAGAGCTTCGCGATGGTGTCGGTGCCGGCATTGGAGGTCATGATGATGACGCAGTTGCGGAAATCGATGTCCCGCCCCTCGCCATCCTTCATCTGGCCCTTGTCAAAGACCTGGTAGAACACGTCCTGCACACCAGGATGCGCTTTTTCCATCTCGTCGAGCAGCACGACCGAATAGGGGCGGCGTCGCACCGCCTCGGTCAGCACGCCGCCCTCGCCATAGCCGACATAGCCGGGCGGCGAGCCCATGAGCAGCGAGACCTTATGCTCCTCCTTGAACTCGCTCATGTTGATGACGGTGAGGTTCTGCTCGCCGCCATACAGTAGGTCGGCGACGGCCAGCGCGGTTTCGGTCTTTCCCACGCCAGAGGTGCCCGCCATCATGAACACGCCGATGGGCTTGCGCGGGTCGGTCAGCCCCGCGCGGCTCGTGCGGATCGCCTGCGCGATGGCGTCCAGCGCGTGATCCTGGCCAACCACGCGCTCCATCAATTTTGCCTTGAGGTTCAGCACGGTCTTGATCTCGTCGGAAACCATGCGGCCCACCGGAATACCGGTCCAGGTCGCGACAACCTCCGCCACCGCCTGGCCATCGACGACGGGAAACACCAGCGGCTCCTCGCCTTGCAGCGCGCGAAGTTCCGCGCCGGCTTCGGCCAATTCGCGCTTCAGCGCGTCGAGATCCTCGGCCGGTGGTGGCGAACCTTCGGGCAGGATGGCAACCGTTGCGGCCTCGGCGCGGTGGCGCAGGCCGCGCAGCTTCGCGACCAGCGCCTTCTCCTGCTCCCAGCGCGCCGTCAGCGCCGCAAGCTCGGCCTCGGCCTTGTCACGATCCGCGACCAGCGCGGCGTTGCGGGAAGCGTGGTCGGTGCCAGTCGCGCTCTCGCGCCCGATGGCGCCGAGTTCGGTCGTGATCTGCGCGATGCGTCGCGTGCGATCCTCGACCGGTGCGGGGATCGAAGCCTGGCTCATGGAAACCCGCGCGCAGGCGGTGTCCAGCAGCGACACGCCCTTGTCGGGCAGTTGGCGCGAGGGGATGAAGCGCGCGGAAAGCTTCACGGCCTCCGTCACCGCCTCATCCAATATCCGTACGCCGTGATGCTTCTCGAGCGTGGCGACCAGACCGCGCAACATGGCGCAGGCAAGTGGTTCGGAAGGCTCGTCCACCTTCACCACCTGGAAGCGGCGGGTGAGGGCGGCGTCCTTTTCGAAATACTTCTTGTATTCGGCCCAGGTCGTGGCGGCGACGCAGCGCAATTCACCGCGCGCCAGCGCAGGCTTCAGAAGATTCGCCGCATCGTTCTGCCCGGCCTGGCCGCCGGCGCCGATCAGCGTGTGCGCCTCATCGATGAACATGACGATCGGCGTGGGCGAGGATTTCACCGCATCGATCACGCCCTTCAGGCGGTTCTCGAATTCGCCCTTCACGCCCGCACCGGCCTGCAACAGGCCAAGGTCGAGCGACATCAACTTCACGCGCTTGAGCGCATCCGGCACGTCGCCGGCAGCGATGCGCAGCGCGAGGCCCTCGACCACCGCGGTCTTGCCCACGCCGGGCTCGCCGGTGAGAATCGGGTTGTTCTGGCGACGGCGCGTGAGGATGTCGATCATCTGCCTGATCTCGGCGTCGCGCCCGAGGATCGGGTCGATCTTCCCCGCCTTCGCCTGCGCCGTCAGATCGGTACAGAACTGGTCGAGCGGCCCGCCGCCACGCGGCGCTTCGCCCGCCGCCGGTACGGCGCCGGGCGCGGCCTCGGCCTGCGTCGCTTCATCGCTGCCGGCGGCAAGCTCGGCAAGGTTGCGCCGCACGGCATCGCCGGGAAGTGCGGCGATGGTCGGGCTGCTGTCGCGCACCGCGCGGCCAAGCGATTCGTCGCCGAGCAGTGCAGCAAGTAGATGACCGCTGCGGATGCGCGACGCACCGGCTTCGAGCGAGGCGATCATCCAGGCCTCGCGCAGCCAGGTGACGATGTCGGGCGAGAGGGCGGGCGCACGCGCATTGCCAGTGCGCAGCTTGTCGAGCGCGCGGGTGAGTTCATTGGCGACGCGCCCGGCATCCACCTCCTGCTTGCGCAGAATGGCGGCGACATCGCTGCCCGGCATCTCGACGAGCTTGAGCAGCACATGCTCGACCTCGACATTGTAATGGCTGCGAGAGAGCGTCAGTCCCGCGGCGGCCTCGACCTGCCGCCGGCAGGTGTCGTTCAGTCGGCCGATCAAGGATTTGAGATCGATCGCCACCATCTGATGCCGAACTCCTTAGGTGGGCGGAGGCTAACCGAGGCGTTGCAACCCTGTCCATCGCACTCGGCTCGCACTAGGCTCCCTGCGAAACAGGCTGAAACAGGATCTGGCGATGGCGGACGGGCCCCTCGATCTGGAAGCGTTGCTGGCACCGCTCGATGCAGGCGAAGGCGGGGCGGGCGAAGACTTGCGCGCGGATTTCTCGCCCAGTGCCCCCTATCAGCGCCTGAAGGATGCGCGCTTCGCCGCGCGTGCCGAAGAACGCGCACGCGATGGCGAAGGCGTGCTCGATGGCCCCCCGCCGGAGGCGTGGCGCGAGGTCGCCCGCGTGGCGCAGGAGGCGCTGGCCACGCGCGCCAAGGATTTCGAGATCGCAGCCTGGCTCACGGAAGCCATCGTGCGGCAGGCGGGCTTGCCGGGCCTGACGGCGGGCGCAGAACTCATCACCGGATTGTGCGAGCGATTCTGGGATGGCGGCCTGCCACTGCCCGATGAGGAAGGGCTCGAAGGTCGCGCCGCGCCGATCGGCGGGCTCGCCGGCAGCGGCGCGGATGGCACGATCATGCAGCCGCTTCGCCTGCTGCCGCTGTTCCGCCGCGCGGATGGTGCCGCGCTGACCGTCTATGTCTGGAACCAGGCGGAGGAGACCGCCGCACTCTCCAACGTCGAGCGCCGCACCGCGCGCTACGAGGCCGGCGTGCCGGAGCTCGGCGCGCTGGAGGCCGAGGCGCGGCTTGACCGTGCCACACTCCAAGCCACCGCGCAGGCCGCGGCAGCGGCGCTCGCCGCCTGGCAGGGGATGGATGCGGCGCTGAGCAGCCGCTTCGGCTCGGAAGCGCCATCGACCCGCAACGTCACCAACATCCTCGAGCGCATCATCGAAGTCACGCATCGCCTCGGCGGCGCGGTGAGCGCGGTGACGGCGCCGGAGGAATACGCCCCCCCCCTGGCAGGCGCGCCGTCCAGCGCCACCGCTTCGGGAGGCGGCAACGGCGCGCTGCGCTCGCGTGAGGACGCTTTTCGCGAACTGGAACGCGTGGCCGAATTCTTCCGGCGGACCGAGCCGCACTCGCCACTTTCCTACACGCTGGAGGAGGCGGTGCGGCGCGGCCGGATGACCTTGGCCGAGTTGCTGGCGGAGGTCCTGCCAGATGAGGAGGCACGCAACGGCCTGCTTTCGCGCCTGGGCATCCGGCCAGAGGCCACGCAATAGAGTGAAACGGTGCGGCGGTTGACGCCGCCGCCCGCAAGGGCGCTAAGCTAGGCCAACTGGCGGCGGACCGGCGGCTCGTTTGCGCATGGGGCGCAACGCGTTCCGATTGGAACCATCCCCGCCTCAGCGACGGCGAGGGGCCATGAGCAGCGTCCACGACAAGCTTGCCCGGGTGCGCAAGCCGCGCGTCCACATCACCTACGAGGTCGAGACCGAAGGCGCGGCCATCGTGCGTGAGCTGCCCTTCATCGTCGGCGTCATGGGCGATTATGCAGGCGATCCCTCCGAGCCGCTGAAGCCGCTTGCCGAACGGAAATTCGTGCAGATCGACCGCGACAATTTCAACGACGTGATGGCCCGCATCGCGCCCGGCCTGAACCTCAAGGTAGACAACACGCTCGCCGGTGATGGCAGCCAGATGGGCGTGAACCTGAAATTCCGCTCGATGGATGATTTCGACCCGGCGAAGGTGGCCGAGCAGGTGCCCGCGCTGAAGGCGATGCTCGACACCCGCGCCCGGCTGCGTGACCTGATGAGCAAGGTCGATCGCTCCGAGGAGTTGGAAGGCCTGCTTGAGCAGGTGTTGCAGGACAAGTCGAAGCTCGATGCGCTCTCCGCCGAGCTCGGCCTCGACAAGAAGGAAGGCTGAGCCATGAGTTCGACCCAGGGCTCCGGCGCCGCGACCTCGACCACCACCACCGAGACGGGCCTTAGCCTGCTTGACCAGGTGATCGGCGCAACCAAGCAGACCGAGCGCGACCGCGCTCAGGAACTGATCAAGGCACTGACCGAGGAGGCGCTGAAGGGCACCGTCACCTTCAGCCGCAACCTCAGCCAGACCTTCGACCGCGCAATCGCCGAGATCGATCGCAAGGTCTCCGAACAACTCAATGCCATCATGCACAACCCGCGCTTCACGCAGCTCGAAGGCAGTTGGCGCGGGCTGCACTATCTGGTGTCGAACAGCGAGACCGGCACGGGTCTGAAAATCCGCATGCTCCAGGCGAGCAAGAAGGACATCTCGCGCGACCTGCAGCGCGCGGTGGAGTTCGACCAAAGCCAGCTTTTCAAGAAGATCTACGAGAACGAGTTCGGCACCCCGGGCGGCGAACCCTACGGTGCGCTGGTCGGCGACTATGAGTGGTCCGCGCATCCGGATGATGTCGAGACGCTGCGCCTGGTCTCAAACATCGCGGCCGGCGCCTTCGCGCCCTTCATCTCGGGCGTCGGTGCCGGCATGTTCGGCTTCAGCGACTGGCGCGAGATGTCCAAGCCACGCGACCTCGCCAAGATTTTCGAGACGCAGGAATACGCGAAGTGGCGCAGCTTCCGCGAGACGGAGGATGCGCGTTTCGTGGCGCTGGTCATGCCGCGCGTCATCGCCCGCCTGCCCTATGGCGCCGCCACCAAGCCGGTGGAGGAATTCGCCTATGAGGAAGCGCCGCGCAATGCCGATGGCAGCGCGAAGGCAATGGACCACAACGAGTATTGCTGGATGAACGCGGCCTATGTGAAAGCCGCGCGGCTCACCGACGCCTTCGCGCAGTACGGCTTCTGCACGGCGATCCGCGGCACGGAGGGCGGTGGCAAGGTCTCGAACCTGCCGAACCACACCTTCACCTCGGATGATGGCGACGCGGATGCGAAGTGCCCGACCGAAATCGGCATCACCGACCGGCGCGAGGCCGAGCTTTCGGGTCTCGGCTTCCTGCCCTTGTGCCACTACAAGAACACGGATTATGCGGTGTTCTTCGGGGCGCAATCGGTGCAGAAGCCCAAGAAGTACGACCGCGCCGAAGCCACCGCGAACGCCGCCATCTCGGCCCGGCTGCCCTACATGATGGCGACCAGTCGCTTCGCGCACTACCTGAAGGTGATGGCGCGCGACAAGATCGGCTCCTTCATGGAGGCGTCGGATTGCGAGACCTGGCTGAACCGCTGGATCCAGAACTACGTCAACCCGATGGAGGGCGCGGGCCAGGAATCGCGCGCGAAGTATCCGTTGCGGGAGGCGAAGATCGAGGTGAAGGAGGTTCCGGGCAAGCCAGGCGTCTACAACGCCATCGCGCATCTGCGGCCCTGGTTGCAGATGGAGGAACTCACGACCTCCATGCGGATGGTCGCGCGCATCCCGCAAAAATCCTGATCGCGGGCATGGCGGCGGCGCAAGCCGTCGCCGCACTCCGATGACGCTCCGCGACGTTGTACTCTCCGGCCGGATCGTCGGTCCTGGCGGCGCGGGGGCCGAGCTTTCGACGCTTGTTGCGACCACCGATCCGGGCGAGGTGTTGCGCGCCTGGTTCGGCGATGCGCGCCTTGCCGAGATGGCGCGCGCACCGCGTGCGACCGACGTATTCCGGGCCGCGCTGGACCGTGATGTCGCGCGGCTCGATGCAATGATCTCCACCCAGCTCGACGCCGTGCTGCATCACGCAAGGCTGCGCCGGCTGGAAGGGGCGTGGCGCGGCCTCGCCTGGCTGGTGGAGCGCCTGCCGGCGACGGGCAGCCGCGTGCGGCTCAAGCTGCTCACGGCGCGCTGGTCGGAGCTCTGCCGCGACCTGGAACGCGCCGTGGAGTTCGACCAAAGCCAGATTTTCAAGAAGATCTACGAGGAGGAATTCGGCACCGCCGGCGGCGAGCCCTTCGGCCTGCTCGCCTGCGACTACGAGGTGCGCCACGCCCCCGCGCCGGACCATCCGAGCGATGATGTGGCGGCGCTCACCTCGCTCGCCTCCGTCGCGGCCGCGGCCTTCGCGCCGATGATCTTCGCCGCCTCCCCCGCGCTGGTCGGCCTCGACAGTTTTGCCGAGGCCGGGCCGGCCTTCGACCTCGCCGATGTGCTGAAGCGGCCCGAACACGCGCGCTGGCGCGCCGCCGCGGCGGCCGAGGATCTGCGCTTCATCGGTGTGGCCCTGCCGCGCCTGCTCGCGCGCCCGCCCTGGCCCGATGATGGCGCGCGCGCCGACCGCTTTCGCTATCGCGGCCATGCCGCCGGCCCGGCGCAGCGCGTGTGGATGAGCGCCGTCTATGCCCTGGCGGCGGCCGCCATCCGCGCCTTCGACCGCAACTCCTGGCCCGGCGAGGTGCGCGGCGCCGAGCCGCAGGCGGAAGCCACGGGCGGCGTGATCGAGGCACTGCCGGTGGAGCATTTCGCTTCCGACCCACCACGCGGTGCGGCCCCGCGCGCGCCGCTCGATCTATGCCTGACCGACGAACAGGAACGCCAGATCACCGAGGGCAACCTGATCGCCCTTTCGGCGCTGGAAGGCCTCGCGGAGGCGAGCTTCGGCGCCCTGCCATCACTGCATCGCCCGCCGCGCCTGAGCAGCGCGGTTGCGGAGGCGAATCAGGTGCTCTCCACGCAGCTCAACACGCTGCTGTGCGTCAGCCGCTTCGCGCATTGCATCAAGCTGATGGGCCGCGACATGGTCGGCTCCGCCCGCGACGCCGAGGAGATCGAACACACGCTGCAACGCTGGCTTGAAGGCTTCGTCAGCGGGCTCGGCAGCGGCGGGCCGGAGGTGACGGCGCGCTACCCCTTGCTCGAAGCGCGCGTCGAAGTACGGGAACGGCGTGGACGCCCGGGCGTTTTCGGCTGCACCGTGCACATGCGCCCGCACCATCAGCTCGACGAACTCGGGGCGGCCTTCCGCCTCGTCACCGAATTCACGCCGCGGCGCGCTGCCGCATGAGGAGCGACCGCCGATGACCACCCCAGGGGATAAGACCACCCCAGGGGATAAGACCACCGCAGGGGATAAGACCACCGCAGGGGATGCCTTCCGCGCCGGCGACCTCGACGCCGCGCTCACTGCCGCCACGGCCGCCGTGAAAGCCGCGCCGGCCGATGCTGATGCACGCTGGTTGCTCGCCGAACTCATGCTGTTTGCCGGCGAGGCCGAGCGCGCGGACCGCATGCTCGATGCCGCCGCACTGCGCGAGCCCTCGCCCGTCGTGCTGGAATTCCGCAAGCTGCTGCGCGCCGAGGTCCTGCGTGGCCAGGTGCTCGGCGAGGGCCGCGCGCCGAAGTACCAGGGCGATGATGCAACCCCCGCGCAACAGGCGGCGCTGCGCGCGCGCGTGCTCCTGCGCCTGGGCGAGGCGGAGGCCGCGCTCGCCACCGCCGCCGAGATCGAGGCGCTGCGCCCGCGCGCGCCGGGCCGTGCGGATGACACGCCCTTCGACGATTGTCGCGACATCGATGATCTGTTCGCCGCCGAGGTCGAGTTGCTGACCACGGCGGGTGAGCACATGCTGGTACCCGTCGAGCGCATTCGCAGCCTGACCTTCGACCCGCCGCGCCGCCCGCGCGACCTGTGCTGGCGGCGCTGCACCATCGACCTGAAGGATGGTACGGAGGGTGTGGTCTTTATGCCCGCGCTCTACCCCGGCGCCGCGCAGGAATCCGACCGCGCGCTGCGCCTCGGCCGCGCCACCGAATGGACCGATCCCGAGGCCGGGCCGGTGCGCGGGCGCGGCCAGCGCATGCTGCTGCTGGGTGATGAGGCGGTGACACTCGCCTCCCTCACCACGCTGGTCTTCGATTGAGCATGAGCGAACGCTGGAGAGCGGGCCAATCTGGCGTGGCGCGCGCGCCCCAGCGCGCGAAGCTGCCGCTGCTCGACCGGCTGCTCAATGCCGATCCGGATGAGCCGGAAGGCCCACCGCCCTCGGCCGCGCTGGCGCTGGAGCGCCTGCGCGCGGCGGTGCGACGCGACCTGGAATCGCTGCTCAATGCGCGCCGCCGGCGCCAGCCTTTGCCGCCGGAGCTGACCGAATTGCTGACCTCGCCGGCGAATTACGGCATCCCCGATGCGACCTCCGGCGCCTATGCCGTGGCCGCGCGGCGCGAGGCGCTGGCGCGGGAGGTGGAGCTCACCATCCGCCGCTTCGAGCCGCGCCTGATGGATATCCGCGTGACCCTTCTCAGCGGCGGCGATGACCTCGGCCGCGCGCTGCGCCTGAAGGTGGAGGCCGTGCTGCGCGCCGATCCGGTGCCGGAACCCGTCAGCTTCGAGACGCTGCTGGAACCTGTGACGCGCGACGTGACGGTGCGAGAACGGTAGGGTGCATCCCCAATGCATCTGCGCGGCCATCCGTCGCGTTCTGTGCGTCCTGGCGCCGTCAGCGCCTTGGCCCGATGAGCCACATCGGGCCGGCGCCGCTTCCTGGCCAGCCCGCACAGCCCGTCGGCGGCCAATCCGCGATCCGCATGGGGATTCACCCTGATGTCCGACGAATTGCTGCCATATTACAACCGTGAACTCGGCGCGCTCCGCAAGCTCGCCGGGGAATTCGCGGCGGCCAATCCGAAGGTCGCGGGGCGGCTGCGGCTCACGCCGGACACGGTCGATGATCCTCATGTGGAACGGCTTCTCGAAGGTGTCGCCTTCCTCGCCGCGCGCGTGCAGCACCGCCTCGACGACGAGTTGCCTGAGCTGACGGACGCGCTGCTGGAATTGCTCTGTCCGCATCTGCTCGCCCCCGTGCCCTCCATGGCCACGCTCCGCCTGCTGCCCAAGCCCGAGGCCACCGGCGCCTCGCGCGTGCCGCGCGGCACGACGATCGAGACCGAGCCGGTGCGCGGCGAGACGCTGAGCTATCGCACCTGCCATGAGGCCGTGCTCTGGCCGATCGCCATCGAGCAGGCGCGCCTCGCGGGCCTGCCGCTGCCCGCGCCGGCCAACCCGCTGGCGCCGGGGGCGGTCGCCGTGCTGCGCCTCACGCTGGCGACCACCCTGCCTGGCCTGAGCATCGCCGAGACCGGGCTCGACCGGCTGCGGCTGTATCTGCGCGGTGCCGGGCAATCCGCGACGCAATTGCTGGAGCTGCTGTGTACCGCGACGCTCGGAATCGCGCTGGCCGATGGGCCGGGTGATCCGCGCCCCACCTTCCTGCCGCGCGAATCGCTGCGCCATGTCGGCTTCGCGCCGGAGGAAGCGGCCCTGCCCTGGCCGCCACGCGCCTTCACGGGCCACCGCCTGCTGACCGAGTATTTCGCCTTCCCCGAGAAGTTCCTTTACCTGGAGCTCGACGGGCTGGAAGCGCGCAGCCTCGTGCAGCGCAGCGGCCGGATGGAGGTTTTCCTCTACCTATCCCGGGCGGTCGGTGAGTTGGAGCGCAGCGTGACGGCCGAGAGCTTCGCGCTCGGCTGCACCCCGGCGGTGAACCTGTTCCCGACGCCGTGCGAGCCCATTGCGCTGGATGGCACGCAATCCGACTGGCTCGTCGTACCCGATGCGCGCCGCCCCGCGGCCCTGGAAGTGTATGACATCCTCCGCGTACGGGAGAGCCGGCCGGAGGACCCTCACCCGCGCCGCATCCCCGCCTTCCATCGCCTGGCGGAGGAGGATGGCACGGAGAGCAGCGGCGGCGGCATGAGCTGGCTCGCGGCACGTCGCCCCGCGCCGGGCATCCTGGGCGGCAGCGAAACACGCCTGATGCTGCGCGATCCGCAATTCGATCCGGTGCGCCCGGCCGATGGCGTACTCGGCATCGATGCGCTGTGCTGCAACCGCGACCTGCCCTCCCTGCTGCCCTTCGGCGGCGGGCAGCCTCGGCTGCGCATCGCCGATGCCAAGGCGCCGGCCAGCGCCGCGATTTGCCTCTCCCCACCCACGCCCACGCTGCGGCCGCAGTTGCGGGAGCGCAGTGGCTGGCGCCTGGTCTCGCACCTCGCGCTCAACCATCTGGGCGTCACGGGCGGGCCGCAGGCGGCGGCCAGCCTGCGCGAGATGATGCGCCTGCACGATCTGCGCGACACGCCAGAGACGCGCCTGGCGCTCGATGGGCTGATCGGCGTGACGGCGACGCAGGGCGTCGCCCGCCTGCCAGGCGCGCGGCCCGGCAGCCTGGCGCGGGGCATCGAGATCGGCCTGCAATTCGAACCCCAGGCCTGGACGGCCGGCGGGCTGTTCCTGCTGGCGGCGGTGCTGGAGCGGTTTCTCGCGTTGCAGGTCTCGATCAACGGCTTCGTGCGCACCTCCGCCAGCCTGCGTGGCCGCAGCGGCACGGTGGCCAACTGGCCGGCGCGCAGCGGAACAAGAGTGTTGCTGTGAGTGAAAAGCCTGCCCTTTCCGCCTTGGACCGCCTGCAGCGCGAGCCCGCGCGCTTCAGCCTCGACCGCGCGGCGGAGGTGCTCGCCCCCGGCCTGGACCCCGCCGAGATCCGCTACCGCACGCCGGCCCGGCTCGGCGCGCCGGGCGGCGAGGTGGCTGCGCCCAAGCCGGCCACGCCCAACGCCCCGCCCGAAATGGTCACGCCGACCTTCGGCCTGATCGGCCCGGGCGGCGTGCTGCCGCGGCACTATACCGCCCTCGTCGCCGCCGAGGCACGCCGGCGCTCCACCGCCCTGCACCAGTTCCTCGATCTGCTGGCGCGGCGCTTCACCGGCTTCTTCATCACCGCCGGCGCGAAATACCGCCCGACCCGCAACCCTGCCCCGGCCGAGCGCGTGCTGGCCGCCGCCGCCGGGCTCGGCACGCCCCACCTCGCACCGCGCCTCGCCACGCCGATGCAGGCGCTGCTGTTCCATGCCGGCACGCTGGCCGCGCGCAGCCGCAGCGCCGACCGGCTGCGCGGCATGCTCAGCGAGGAGACCGGCGGCCCGGTCGAGATCGTGGAGTTCACCGGCGGCTGGATCCGCCTGCCGCCCGGCGAGCAAACGCGCATCGGACTTGGCGGCCGCCACGCCGGGCTCGGCGTCGATGCCGCGCTGGGGGCCGAGGCCTGGGACCCGGCGGCACGCTTCCTGATCCGCCTCGGCCCGCTCAGCCTGAAGCGGTTCGAGGCGCTGCTGCCCGGCGCGGCGCTGCATGGGCGGCTGGTGGAACTCACGCGCCTGCATGTCGGGCTGGAGCAGGATTTCGCTTTCAACGCGGTTCTGGCCGCCGGCGAGGTGCCGGCCGCGCGGCTTGGCGCGGGCGGCGCGCGGCTCGGCTGGACGAGCTGGCTCGGCACACCCAGGCCCCGCGCGCGCGATGCCGATGAGGCGAAGCTGGCGCCCAAAGCCCCGCTTCCAAAAGTCTCTGGGCTGGAACCGACCGCATGACCGAAACCGCCGCCTGGGGCCGGGGCTACCCTGTGCAGCAGCTCTACCCGCCCGCCTGGCACCCCTTCGTCGCACCACCGCACCTCGCCGCCATCTGCGCGATGCAGGGCGTGGCGTGGGAGGTCTCGCCGGACCAGCCCATGGCGATCGCCGATATCGGCTGCGGTACCGGCTATACCGCCGCCGTGCTCGCCGCGGGAAACCCCAACGCCAAGGTGCTGGGGCTCGACTACAACCCGGCGCATATCGCCGAGGCGCGCTCGCTCGCCGCCGAGGCGGAGCTCGCCAACCTGCATTATCTCGAAGCCGACCTGGCCGAGATGCAAACTGCCGAGATCGACCGCCTGCCGGAGTTCGACCTCGTCACCGTGCATGGCCTGTGGTCCTGGGTCGCCGATCCGGTGCGGGAGGGGTTGCTGCGCCTGCTCGCGCGGCGGGTGAAGCCAGGCGGGCTGGTGATGCTGAGCTACAACGCCCTGCCCGGCGCGGGCGGTGCGCTCGGCCTCGCGAAGCTGGTGCGCGGGGCGCTGATGGCAGCGGGCGGCAGCGCAGCCGGGTTGCCGGCCGCACGAGAACTGGTGGCGGCGCTGCAGGCCGCGCAGGCGCATCACCTGCCGGCAAGCTCCTGGCTGCGCGCCCTGACCGACCACAAGACCCCGCGCAGCGAAAGCTACCTGGTGCATGAATTCCTCACCTCGCATTGGCGCCCCGCCTTCTTCGCCGATGTGGCCTTGGCGCTGGGGGCGGCACGGCTCGAGCATGTCGGCAGCGCGACCATCGCCGAGAACCTGCCGGCGATGAACCTGACGCCGCCGCAGCAGGCGCTATGGCACGCCGCACCTGATGCCGGGTCGCGTGAGCTGATCACCGATCTGTGCGTGCAGCGCGCCTTCCGCCGCGACATCTTCATGCGCGGCATCCGGCACGTGCCGGCGGAGGCGACAACGGCCGAAGTGCTGCTCGCCAGCGTCAGCGACAGCGCCGAGACGCCACAGCTCGTCACCCAGGCGGGCATCGCCGAATTGCCGCCCGCGCTGATCGGGCCGATCCGCGCCGCGCTGGCAGCCGGCCCGCGCCGCATCGCGGAGCTGCTGGCGCTGCCCGGCTGCGACAAGGTGCGGCCGAGCGAGCTGCTGTGCCTGCTGCTCGGCTCGGGCCTGGCGCAGCCGCTTTGGCGGATGCCGGGCGGCGATGAGGGGCCGGCGCGGCGGCTGAACGCGGCGGCGGCGCGGCGGCTTGCGCCGCACGGCAAGGGGCAAGGACAATTGGCGCTGGCCTCGGCGGCGCTGGGCGGCGGGCTCTCGGCAGAGCCGATGGAACTCGCCGTGATGCAGTTACTGGCACGCCTCGCTCCCGACCACGCCGGGCAGCGCGCCGTGACGGCCGATGTGCCGGCCCTGGTGCGCGCCCTGGTCCCGCCCGGGCTGCCCCCGCCGCCGGAGGTGATGGAGGAACTGCGGAGCGTGATCGGGCGCCTTCTCGCCGAGCGGCTCCACGTGCATCAGGCGATGGGCGTTGTGTGAGTCGCGAAACACCGTGCAGCGCCCGCGCCGACCGGCCATGCTACAAGCCGCGCCGTGACCCGCCTGGAGACCCGATTCATGTCCCGCCTGTGCCTCGCCCCTCTTGGCCTCGCCGTTCTCCTGGGCCTGTCCGCCCCCGCCGAGGCGCAGATCGACCCGGCAGCGCAGTCGCTGATCGAACAGCTCCGCCCGCGTGGCGAGGGAGCGGCGACGCGCGGCATTCGCCTACCCTCCGCCACCCCGGCGCCGGAGCCGGCTCCAGCCCCCGGCGCCGCACCCTTGGTCGCCAACCCGATCCTGCCCGGCAGCCCGCCGAGCGCGCCCGCGCCGCCGCCGCGAACCACCGCGCCGCCGGATGTGGCGGCGATCTCGATGACGGTGAATTTCGCGTCCGGCTCGGCTGTGCTGACACCGCAGGCGGAGCAGTCGCTCGCGCCGCTCGGTCGCGCCTTGTCCTCCGAGGCGCTGGCGCCCTACCGCTTCCGGATCGAGGGCCACACCGACACAGTGGGCGACGACTTGAGCAACCAGCGCCTGTCTGAACGCCGGGCGGAGGCGGTGCGCGCGTATCTGGTGCAGCAGCACGGCGTCTCGGCCTCGCGCCTGCAGGCGGTGGGCCTCGGCGAAACCACGCCGCTGGTCCCCACCGGCGATACGGTGGCCGAGCCGCGCAACCGACGTGTCCAGGTGCTGAATCTCGGCGGCTAGCAGGCGGTGGCCGGCGAAGAGGACGAGACGATCCGCCTGGTGCGTCCGGCGTCGGTCAATTCCGTGCCGCCCCCCAAGGCGCCAGCACCGCGAACGCCGCCGGCCGGGCTCGGCCAGGGGTTGACTCTCGGCCTCGTCGTGCTGGCGTTCTTGGCCGCGGGCGGCAGCGCGTGGTGGTTCTGGCCGCGCGGCGCACCCCCGCTCACGGGCTGGGCGACGCCGCGCGAGATCACCCCCGCCCCCACCCGTGAGCCTGCGCCCGCACCGCCCCCCTTGGCGGAACGCCTCAGCGGCCTGCCGCCGCTACTGGACGAGGCCGCCATCGCCGAGCACCGCGCCGCAACGCCCATCATGCTGCGCTATGCCGGCAACGGGGCGGTTTTCGTGCTCGATTTCCCGACCCTCGAGGCGCAGGGCGCGGCGCTGAACAGGGTTGCCGCCTTGGTCGAGAAGGCTGGATTGCCGCGGGATCGCGTTCTGACAGAGGCCGAGATGGCCGAGGCGATTTCCCGCGCCGACGACACGCCGGG
>Ga0209181_10007507_pt1 | contig 14913 bp, 12 predicted proteins | sample MAT05_FD_187208 | JGI IMG/M metagenome (GOLD analysis project Ga0209181, IMG submission 187208) | Freshwater microbial communities from Lake Fryxell liftoff mats and glacier meltwater in Antarctica - MAT-05 (SPAdes) (version 2) | ecosystem: Environmental > Aquatic > Freshwater > Ice > Liftoff... | reverse complement strand
AACAGAATAAAATAAATAGGGAGGCATGAAGATGTGAAGAAAAACAGGAAAATACCCCTCGAAACGTGGATGTAAGGGTGGACTAGGCGCTTTTAAAGCGTTCGTTAACATGAAAGTCAGCGCGCCGAATATCCGCCCGTTTGCCGCCAACGGTCATTTCTTCCTTTATTACTGACCGTTTTTCAGCCTGAGCAGTTACTATTTTTTTAAGGAGCATAGAGTAGATGGCATCCCCGCTCAATATTGGAAACGTATCGGTCATGCCGGGCGAGATGAAGCGCGGCGGCATTCTCATTGGCGGCGACATGTATCCCCGCGAGCGACACCTGCCGATTCTGGTGTATCGCGGCGCACAGGACGGCCCGATCCTGTGGCTGAACGGCGCGACGCACGGGGACGAGCCGGAAGGACCGTTCTCGATCTTCAAAGCGCTGGCGCACTTGAACCCGGCAACGATGAAGGGAACCGTCGTGGCGGTGCCTGTCATGAACGTCGAGTCATTCACCGCTGGGACGCGCGGCGATCCACTGGATACGTTCTCGTATGACATGAACCGGCTGTATCCGGGCAAGGCAAATGGCTACCCGACCGAGCGCGTGGCTTGGGCACACTGGCAGGCGATGAAAGACACCTGCGACCTGCAGATCAACATCCATTCAGGCGGCGAACACTCGTATCTGGCGCACATGATCTTTGCCTCCGACAACCCGCCCAGTCTGGAACTAGCGGCGGCGATGGGCCCGAACTGGACGCTGGTCTTTCGCAGCGGCACTGGCGGCGGCAACCCCAGTTCACAGATCGGTGCGCTGGGCAAAGCTGGCGTGACGGTTGAACTGGGGGGCAACTGCCGCACGCTGACCAGTGATTTCCACGCCATCGCTGACGATCTAGCAGAAGGCTACTTGAACGTGATGAGGCACTACGGCATGATCGACGGCGAAGCGACATATGCCCCAGCGTGGCGCATGGGCTTTCAAATTCCCCTGCTCGCACCGGCTACCGGCATGTTCGTCGGCACAAAAGATATTCCCTTCGAGACGCACCTCACCAAAGACACGGTACTGGGCACGATCTATGACTTGTATGGCGATGTCGTTGCGGAAGTGCGCGCGCCACAGGATGGTGTCATCTTTGGCTTGCGCTCACGTCCTTCGGTGCTGGAAGGACAGTGGTGTTGCTTCTTCGGCGTGGTGGAAACCACAGTCGATAACCTGATTCCGGCACAGTAGAAAAGAGAGAATTCATGTATCAAACTGCCCCCCCCGTCAGCGCCCAGCGCGGACTGATTTCCGAAGACCTGTTCCGCTTCCGCTGGCTGGATGAAATCGCGCTTTCGCCGAACGGCACGCAGTTAGCGTATACCATCCGGCAGCCGCTGGCGCAGACCAACAGTTACAGCGCCCATGTGATCGTGCGCGATCTGGCAGCAGGTACGACGGTCTCCATCACGGACGGTCACAGCATAGCGTCGTCGCTGGCATGGAGCCGTGACAGTAACAGATTGGCTTATGCCTATGCGCACGGTGACACCCAAAGCGTGGGCGTGTGGAGCCCCGAAACAGGCGAGACGCAGACGTTTGCCATGGAGGGCGAAGCGATGGGCGGGCTGGACTGGTCCGCCGACGGGAAGATGCTGGCTGGTGTGCGCTGGACGCCACTGCCCCACCCCGAAGATCGCAGTGCCGCGCCGGGCATTCCCGCGCCGACGATCCGTGTGGTGCGCCGCCTGCGCTACAAGCAGGACGGCAGCGGCTGGGTACATGACCGCTTCTCGCAGATCTGGGTGTTAGCGCTGGAGACGGGCGACCTGTCGCAGATCACGCACAGCGAATGTGACTATGGCTCGCCGAAATGGAGCCAGCACGGGCTGCGGTTGGCTTTTGTCGGCACAGCGCGCGAGCAGAATACGCCGCTAGGCTACGGGCAGATTTTCATCTGCAATTTCCCCGATGGTAGCCCATATCTGCTGCTCGAAGGTTGGCAAGGAAGCGCCGTCAGCCCCGTGTGGGGCAGCGATGACCGGCACATCGCGTTTGCGGGGCACAACTCCCCAGCACCCGTCAACCGGCGCAACTTCTGGCAACCGTATCTGGCGGATGTGGAAGTAGGCACGGCGCACAAGTTGGGCGACGACATCGACGAGGAAGTCGGCAACTACGCCGTGGCAGACCAGCGCAAAGGGCTTGCCAACGTAACAATGAAGTGGGCACCCGGTGACGCCTGGATTTACTTCCTGATGACCGAAAAAGGCGCTACCAACCTGTATCGTATCGACACTGACGGGCACTACGAGCAGCTCGTCGGCGGCGACAGCGTGACGTTTGAATACAGCCCCGCATCAGGCGATATCGCCGCATTCGGGCAGGCAGACTCCACCAGCCCGGGCGAACTCTACCTGTGGCAAGGCGGAACGACCACCAAACTCAGCAACCTGAACCCGTGGCTGCGCGATATGCGCCTGTCGCCCCCAGAAAGCTACTGGTACGACGGACTGGACGGCGCAAAGGTACATGGGTGGCTGATCAAGCCGCTGGATTTCGTCGAAGGGCGCAGCTATCCCACGATTGTCTACGTCCACTGCTCAATGTTCTCGTGGGACTTCAACCACGAGTTTCAGGTCTACGCGGCGGCAGGGTTCGTCGTCGCCTACTTCAATCAGCGTGGCACAACTGCCGGTTACGGACAAGCATGGACGCACGCCAGCGAAGGCGATCAGGGCGGTAAAGACTACGAAGAAATCATGCTCGGAGTGGACGAACTGGTGGCGCGCCCCTACGTGGACGGACAGCGGTTGGGCGTGACGGGTGGAAGTTGCGGCGGCTTCATGACCAACTGGATTGTCGGCCACACGAATCGTTTTGCGGCGGCGGTGACGCAGCGCTCGATCACCAACCAAATCAGCTTCTTCGGCACGAGCGACATCGGACCGGAATGTGCGGAAGGCGAAACGGGCACCAACGCTTGGAAGGACATGGAAGCGAGCTGGCGTCAGTCTCCGATTGCGTATGCAGCCGACATTCATACGCCGCTGCTGATTCTTCATGCTGACGAGGACTACCGTTGCTCACTCGACCAAGCCGAACAGCTTTTTGCGGTGCTGCGCTGGATGAACCGAACCGTCGAGATGGTCGTTTTTGAAGGGGAGAATCACGGACTGACGCGGGGCGGACGCCCCGGCAACCGCATTGAGCATCAGCGCCGCATTCTGGGCTGGTTTCAAAAATACTTAGGCGCTCACGTAATCGAAGGAGTCAGAGCATGAAGGTTGGACAACTGGAAGCGAAACCGGGCGAGCACATCTTTGGCTATCTCAAAACGCCAGCATCGCGGTCGGGCATGAGGCCGGATATTCCGGTGCATCTGTTCGCCGGTGCCAAAGACGGGCCTACCCTGCTCGTGCAGGGGGCGATTCATGGCGGCGAAGTGATTGGGTCGATTGCGATCCTCAACTTCATTCAGAACCTCGACCCCAACGCCATGCGCGGCAATGTGATCGCCGTGCCGGTAGTCAACCGCGCCGGGTTCGAACTGGGGGAACGCGGGTCGCGCATTGACGGCAAAGACATCAGTCGTCTGTTCCCCGGCAAGAAGAAAGGCAGCGTCAGCGATCAGGTCGCACATATCTATTTCGAGGAAGTCGTGCGACAGGCGCAGGTGATGGTGGACTTTCACGCCGGCGCGCGAACGGCTTACGAACGCTATGTGCTGTTCAGTGCCGAAGCTGACCCGGACAACCTGACCGAACTAGAGAAGCTGCGGCGTAAGCTGGTCGTCGCCTTCGGAATCGATCAGGCGGCATTTTTCCCGCCCGGCACATTCGGCAATAACAGCGCCAAAGAAGCGATTGAAGAGGCGGGCGTCGCGCAGATCACGCTCGAATTTGGCGGCGGCACTGGCTGGTTCAAGAACGGTCAGGACAACGTGCGCGATGCTGAACGCGGAATCTGGAACGTGATGAAGTCGATGCGCATGATCGACGGCGAATTTGAGAGCGACGGTCCGATGTGTACGGTTTACAACGCGGGTGTCGTCATTTGGAAGCCGGATGTGGACGGACTGTTCGTGCGGTTGAAACACTTCCGCGACGAGCTGAAGGCAGGTGACGTGTATGCCAAGCTGATCGACCCATACACGGGTGAACTGCTGGCGGATATGCCCACCCCCAAAGACGGCATCGTGATTCCCAGTGGGCAAGAATGGCCCACCGTTGGCGCGACCTCGATCGGCATTCTGGGCACCATTGACCGCGTGGAAGACCGCCGTACCACAGATCTGTACGTCTATTAGTCACTGAGAGGATGAAGCGATGAAGATTGGCATGATAGAAGCCCAACCGGGCAAAAAAGCATACGGCTTCTTCAAAACAGGCGAGACCCATGGACGTTTCCCCGTTCACATTCCGCTGCACATCGTGCGCGGCGCGGCAGACGGACCCACGCTGGTGGTTCAGGCGGGCGCAAGCGGGTTGGAACTGGAGCCAGCACTCATTCTGCCGCAGATCGTCAACCAACTGGACGCGCTGGCGCTGCGCGGCACGCTGGTCGTCGTCCCGCTGATGAACACATCCGGGTTCGAGTTTGAGCAGATCAACACAGCATGGGACAACAAACACCTCAACAGCCTCGGTCGCGGCAAGGCACAGGGCAGTGTCAGCGAACAGATGATTCACCAGTATTTTGAGATGGTGCTGTCGAAAGCCGACGCGCTGCTGGAAATTCGCACAGGCTCGCAGTGGAGTTACTACCGTTACGCGGGCGTATATGATACGGGCAACGTGGAAGGTTCGACGATGCTGGCACGCGCGCTCGGATTACAGCAGGTCGTCATCGGTCAGCCCGCCGATCAGTCGATGGCATATGAAGCGGCGCAAGACGGCAAGGCAGTCGTGACCGCTTACATCGGCGGTGGACCTGGACTGCGAGACTTTCGTGAAGACGACGAGCAGCGGATGGAGAACGCCGTGCTAAACGCCCTCATTCATTTGAACATGCTGGATGGCACGATTCAGTACGAACAAGCCACCCAAAGCATTATCGAAGCGCATACCTTCCTGAACCCGACCGGAGAACGTGGCTTCACCTTCATGCACACCGACAAACGCGGCGCACACATTCGGGCTGGCGAAAGCGTGGGCTATGTACGGCATCCATTCACTGGCGACGTGGTGGAGGAGATCATTGCGCCACGCGATGGTGTGCTGATCCACGCTGGGGCTTCATGGCCGGTTACGCTGGAAGGCGAACTACTGGCGATGCTGGGCGACGTGAAAACTGAAATAGATGTTTGATAACAACTTTTTACTGGCTGCAACTCTATAGAAAATCGAGGTTTGACGATGCTCACTCATGAAGGTTTGAAACGCGATGTCGCCCGGCGCATTGAGCGCATTCAGGCGATGATGAAGGATAAGGATTTGGATGCGCTGATCATCATCGGTCAGGCGGCACCCGGTTCGCTGGGCGCAATTCGCTACATCACCAATGCCCATTTGTGGGGCGGCGCAGCTTATGCCATTCTGGGCGCGAATGACCCCTACCCTTGGCTTCAGGTCTGGAGTTCTTATCAGGCGGTGTGGAGCCGCAACGAAACGGTTAGTCTGCCGGAGCGGGTCGAATCGCCCGATGATCTGACGGCGCGCAGTGTTGAGCTGGCGAAAGGCTATGCGACAGGCAGCAAGCGTATCGGCTTTGTGAATATGAACAAACTGATGAGTATCGACACTTACAAAGCCTTCACAAAGCTGCTCGAAGGCTACGAAATGGTCGAAGTGACCGGCGCGTTCAACGACATTCGCCAGATTAAAACGCCGTTCGAGATCGAAGCCTTTCAGCAGAACGGCGCGATTCTGGATGCGTCGCTCAATGTGTTTCAGGAACTTGCCCGCGTCGGCGCGCGTTACTGGGATGTCTGCGCGGCGGTCGAGGGTTACGTAAAATCCTTCGGCGCATTCTGGGGACGCACTAAGCTTTCGCTGGACATCACGCCGTACACCGTGCCGACAGCCAAAGACCGGCGCATGGCTGCTGACGACATCATGAATTTCGAGATCGTCTACGAATCCCCTTGGGGCTACTGGCTGGAGATGACGACGATCTTCTCGTTCAAGCCGTTGCCAGAATACGAGCGGAGCCTGCTTGATGCCTACCTGCAAGCCGTTGACGCTTCGAGCGCCGTCGCGAAAACGGGCAATACCTTCCGTCAAATTTCCGAAGCCAATGACCAAACGATCCGTGATCTGGGTTTCCCCGTCGTGGGCAAGCATACGCCCGACTGTCACAGCACTGGGCTGGATGGCAGCGACGGACCCAGCACCGCCAGCAATCCCGAATTCGTACTCAAGTCGAACATGGTGCTGTCATTTCATCCCGGCACGGTGATGGAAAATGACCGCGGATTTCTGGTTTCAGACAACTTTTTGGTCACGCCAGAGGGCGCAGTGCGGCTGTCACCACACAATGCCAGCCGCTACTACCTTCCGCTTGAAGTCTAGTTCGAAACGCATTTGTGAGCGTTTGGCAAATTGCCAAAGAAAGGGGATTCGATGTCCAAATATGACAGTCCAACTGCTGTCAACCAAATTGCGGAATACGCCGCAAATCTGACGTTCGATCAGCTTACCCCGCTGTCGGTGATACGCGCCCGTCAGGTCATGCTGGACACGTTGGGCACCATTCTGGGCGGCTATCAGACGCGCCTGGGCAGTCTAGCCGCCGATTATGCCGTAGCAGTCTATCCCGGTGACGAGGCTACGCTGCCCGCCGATGGACGCCGTACAACGATTGAAGCCGCAGCATGGGCAACCGGCGTGATGGGCAAGTTTTTGGGCATGGACGACTCGCATCGCATCAATGGACATGTCGCTGCCGAGCTGGTTCCCGTCGTGTTGGCGCTCAGCGAATACTGCAAGCTGAGCGGCAGACAGACGATCAAGGCGCTTGCCGCAGGTTATGAAGTCATGGACATCATTCAGCCAGCGGTCAAGAACTGGCAGCGCGAACGCGGTCTCGATCACAAGGGACAGGCGGGTAGCATGGCTGCTGCCGTCACCGCCGCCGTCGCCATGGGACTGGATGCAGCAGGTATCGCCAACGCACTGGCGCTGGCGATGGATATGGCGTGTGGCACAGAGCAGTACGTCTATGATGCGGGCAAGTGTGACACCAAAGACTTGCTGGCGGGACAGGCGGCACGAACCGGTATTCAGGCGGCACGTATGGCAGCATTCGGCTTTCAGGGGCCGCCGGGCGCGCTGGACGGCCCCTACGGGTATTTCCATGCGTTCGGGCCGGGCTATGACCCGTCGTATCTGAAGCACCTCGGCGAAAACCGCGCGTTGGAAGAAATCAGCTTCAAACCACACGCGGGCTGTCGACATGTACATGCCTGTGTAGACGCGATACAGGCGATTGTGCGCGAACATCACCCTCATCTGGACGACATCGCCGCCATCGATATCTTCTCTTACGAGATGGCGATTACGCCAGACTTTCGCGTGAATCCTGCACCAACCTCGGTGGGTCAGGCGGGCTTCAGCCTGCCGGTGACGGCAGCCGTTGTGCTGACACGCGGAAGCTGGTATCGCGAGGATATTGAGACCTATGACAGCCCTGAAGCGCGCCATCTGCGCGGTCTGGTCACTGTGGGTCTGGATGACGCGGCGGTTGCCGAATTTCCTGACAAGCACGGCTGCACCGTGACCCTCACCCTGCATGACGGCACATCCCTACAAAAACGGGTACTTGACGCCAAAGGTGACCCGGACAATATGCTGTCGGATGCTGAATTTGAGCAGAAGTTCAATACCCTAATTGGAAACCTCCTGCCACGCAGTCAGATCGAGAGGCTGATCGAACACATCAGCAGACTCGAGACGCTGGAAGACATGGGTGCTCTTGTCCAACTGACTCGGTATGAGGTGATGATTGAATGACCAAAGGAGGCGAGATTGTAGGGGCGTTATGGAATCGACACGTTGCACAACCACCACCGAATTGACCCATTTGCTGAAAGGAATGACATGAACCGCTGGAAAAACTTCAAGAAAATTTTTGGGATCGTGCTGTTGTCTCTGACCGTCCTCGCTGGAACCGGAATCGCCATAGCGCAGGATGAAGTGACAGAATTCGTTTTCGCGCATCCTGGTCCGATCCGGACAATGGATGCGCCCGTAACGTGGTTCGGCTCTACCCACTGGCTGACCAATCTGATGTACGACTGCCTGATCTGGCGCGCAGCCGATGGCAATGGCTATGTCGGACAGGCGGCTGAAAGATGGGAAAATATTGATGAGCTGACGTGGCGCTTCTACCTGCGCCCGGATCAGACCTTCCACAATGGCGAAGTGCTGGACGCCGAAGCCGTGAAGTGGAATATCGACCGTGTATTGGAGCGCGAGGACTTCCTCGTGCATCCGCAGTGGCTGTTTGTCGATGCAGTCACGGTAGTCGATGACCTCACGCTGGATATCACCACTGACAAGCCGCACGCCTATTTTGAGTACGACATCAGCTTTAACGGCTGCCAGATTCTGCCGCCGGACTATATAGCGGAAGTGGGCGAAGAAGAATTTGCGCGCTCACCGATTGGTTCCGGACCCTATCGCCTTGCAGAATTTACCGAGAGCGACCGCTACGTCTTTGAAGCATGGGACGGATACTGGGGTGGGCGTCCAGAAGTCGACCGCGTGATTTACCAAGTCATTCCTGAACAGTCGGCACAGGTAGCCGCGCTGCTCGCTGGACAGGTAGATATGATCCCCGCGGTGCCCGTGCCCGACCGTGAGCGCATTGCGACTACTGAAGGTCTGTCGATCCTGAACGAAACATCGAATCGCATGGTCAATCTGTACCTGCGCGTGGAAACGGAAACAGGCGCGGTTGCTGAAACATTCCCCGGGTTTGAACCAGCGACGCTGGACAACAACGTGCGTCTCGCGATCAGCCACGCGCTGGATCGCACGCTACTCGCCGACGTACAAGGCTCGGCGCAAGCCCGGTTGGGTCGCGTCTGCTCGTATTACCCTGAAGGCTTCTCAGACCGATTGGCAGACCCGGCAGTCGTGCAGGAATGGTACGATCCCGACCTGTCGCGTCAGCTTCTGACAGAAGCCGGTTACGATATCGCCAACGGACAGGGCCCGACGATTTACTTCGATGCCCCGACCTTCCAGTCTGGCAATGACAAGGAAGTCGCCGAGATTGCTCAGGTGATGCTGGAAGAGGTCGGCTTCAACGTCGAGCTGAATGTGCTGGACGCTTCGGCTTATAACGAGCAGATCGGAAGCCCCGGCAATAACCGCGACATCATGATGACCACGTTGGGTTGCGCTCCATCGTTGGTGCCCACCTTCTATGTGTGCAGTTGGGTTCAGGCAAACTACAACGTCTGCGTTGAAGAATGGGACGCCATCGGCTCCGAGATCGTAACCACCGTGGATCCGGAAGCACGCCTTGCCCTGTGGGACGAATGGTGGAACTACTATCTCGACTATGCCCACACTGTCACGCTTTTTGAAGTGAACAGCGTTATGGGTTTCAACAGCGCCGAATTTGAGTTTACACCGCGCAAAGATGGCTGGTTTACCTTCCGTGATCTTCGGCTTGCGGGCGGCTAGTTAGCCTGATGCAAGGGCAGGCAATTCAGCCTGCCCTTCTTTCGGTTGATGTTATGGAGTCTGAGTAAGCATCCCCACGCCTAAAGGTGGGGGCTTTTAGCCCTAATGCTTACCCGACTCAGCCTCTTACGAGGCTACGTTAGCGGCGAAACTATAGGCACTTCGGGATGCTACGCCAGTTCCGAACTCTGCGGTGAACGATTAAAGAGAATGCTTGGGAGCAAACAGTGTCGTTCGCGCCAAACCGTCGCATAACTTTGTCTAGGCAACATTACACCCGTAAGGGAAGAAAAGTTGAGGTAACTCAAATGCAACGTGTATTGGTGATCGACAAAAACAAGCAGGCACTCATGCCCTGTCATCCGTCATGGGCGCGGGAACTGCTCAGGAAGGGCAAGGCGGCGGTCTACCGCACTTTTCCTTTCACCATCATCCTGAAAGAACGTGAGGGTGGCGATACACAGCCGATCGCGTTCAAGATCGATCCCGGCAGCAAGGCGACTGGCATGGCTTTAGTCGCAGACTTCAAGCGTGGCAAGCGGGTGATTTGGGCAGGTGAACTCACCCATCGCGGGCAGCAGATCAAGGATGCACTTCAATCCAGAGGGGTATTGTGACGTTCTCGCCGCGCACGACACGCGCTATCGACAGGCGCGCTTTGATAATCGTCGTCGTCCAGACGGGTGGCTGCCGCCGTCATTGCAAAGCCGCGTGGAAAACATTTGGACATGGGCATGTCGCCTGAACCGTGCTTGTCCCATCGCCAGTATCAGTCAGGAATTGGTGAAGTTTGATATGCAGTTGATGCAGAACGCCGAAATCAGGGGCGTGGAATACCAGCAGGGCGAACTGGCGGGGTATGAGGTGCGCGAGTACCTGCCGGAAAAGTGGGCACGCAAATGTGCCTACTGTAATGCGAAGGGCTTACCGCTGCAAGTTGAGCATATCAACCCCAAATTGCGCGGCGGCAGCAATCGGGTCAGCAATCTCACCCTCGCTTGTCACGACTGCAATCAGGAGAAGGGAACACGGACGGCGGCGGAATTTGGTTTCCCCGAAATTCAAAAGCTGGCAAAAGCCCCTCTGAAAGACGCTGCGGCGGTGAATATCACACGATGGGCGCTCTACCATCGTTTGGAAACAACCGGACTGCCATTGGAGGTCGGCACGGGTGGGCGCACCAAGTTCAATCGCACAACGCAGGGTTACGCAAAAACTCACTGGCTGGACGCGACGTGTGTGGGCGAGAGTGGCGAAAAAGTCTATATCACGGCTAGCGATGCACCGTTGTTGATTAAAGCAACGGTTCACGCCAGATGTGTCGTACCGACAAGTATGGTTTCCCGTCGTGTTACCGTCTGCGTCAGAAGCGCCATTTCGGTTTTCAAACGGGCGACATGGTTAAAGCTATCGTCCCCGCTGGCAAGGTTGTAGGAACGCATAGTGGTCGCGTGGCTTGCCGTGCGACAGGCAGTTTCGACATCACAATAGCAATCGGAAAAGTGACCGTATCGCATAGAACTATCCAGACTACCCATCACGCTGACGGCTACACTTATAAGAAAGGACAAGGCGCTATCCCTCCCCATGCCTGAAGGCAGGGGTATCTCGCGCCAATTTCGATGAGAACGTTTCTGCTCCGACGGTTGATTCAGTTGGCGATCACGATCTTCATCGTGTCACTGATTGTCTTTTTTCTGGTACGGCTGAGAGGTGACCCCATCTCGGTGATGGCACCCCCCACGTTCAGCGAGGAGCAGGTTGAACAGCTTCGTGCAGCATGGGGCTTTGACAGACCGCTGGTCGAGCAGTATCTCGTGTTTCTGAGCAAAGCCGTCACTGGCGATTTTGGTCAGTCCATTCAGGCGCGTCGCCCTGCCATGGAGCTGGTCTTTGAGCGTTTGGGCAACACAATCTTACTCACCTTTACCTCCGCCCTAATCGGCATCATCATCGCTGTGCCGTTGGGCATCATATCTGCGCTCAACCGCAACAGCATTGTCGATCTGTTGGTGACAACGCTTTCCGCTTTAGGCACTGCGATGCCCAGCTTTTGGCTTGGGTTGCAGCTCATTCTGCTCTTTTCTGTCACGCTCAGGCTGCTGCCGGCGTTTGGCGCACTGACCCCCGCAGCCCTCATCATGCCGTCCGTCACGCTCGGCGTCGGCATGGCGGCACGCATGTCCCGGCTGACACGCTCAGCCATGCTGGAAGTGTTGAACGAAGACTATGTGCGCACGGCGCGCAGCAAAGGTTTGCGCAATCGGACGGTGGTGATCCGCCACGCGCTGCGCAATGCCCTCATCCCGCTCGTGACGGTGATGGGTCTTCAACTCGGATGGCTACTCGGCGGATCGGTCGTCGTCGAATCGGTTTTTTCATGGCCTGGACTCGGCAGACTGATGGTTGAATCCATCAATGTCCGTGATATCACCGTCGTGCAGGCGGGTTTGCTATGGTTTGCGCTTTGTTTTGCACTCATTAACCTCGCCGTGGACGTGGCATATACATTCTTGGATCCCAGAATCAGCTACGAGTAGAGAAGTGATCGTGAATATGACTGTTGTAATAAAAATTAATATGGCATCACGCACGCGACGAACGCAAACCTTCTTCCGCGCGCTTCTGCGAAGTCCTGCGGGGCTAACGGGTTTCATCATCATCACGCTGGTGATGCTGATGGCTGTTTTTGGACCGCTGCTTGTGCCTTTTGACGTGAATGAGCCTAATCTGCGCGCCCGCTTTATGGAACCGGGTTTCACGGACAGCACGGGCACGTATCTCTTCGGAACCGACCAGCTTGGGCGCGATATCTTCAGCCGCGTGATCGACGGCAGTCGCGTTTCGGTGCTGATCGGCGTGGTGGCTTCGCTGATCTCCGGCACGGTTGGCGTCTTGTATGGACTGATTGCGGGCTTTGTGGGCGGCTGGCTCGACTCGTTGATGATGCGCATCGTCGATGCGCTGCTGGGCATCCCCTTCATCATCCTCGTCGTCTCCATTTCCGGCATCGTGGGCGCAGGACTAACCACCGTCATCCTCATTCTTGGGCTGACGGGGTGGGTCACCTATGCGCGGGTTATTCGCGCAGAAGTCCTCAAGACGCGGAATCTGGAATATATCACGGCGGCATATGCGATCGGTCAGCGACCCGTCGTCATCATGTTTCAGCACATTCTGCGCAACGTGATCTCGACTGCCATCGTACTAGGTGCGACACAGGTTGGCATCACCATTCTGGCTGAATCTTCGCTCAGCTTTCTGGGACTGGGTGTCAAACCGCCGATCATCACATGGGGCGTTATGCTGGCTGATGGTCGTCAGTACATCACAAGCGCGTGGTGGATGACGACCTACCCGGGCGTAGCAACCACGATCACCGTGCTGGGCGTCGTCTTCCTCGGCGACTGGGTGCGCGATATGCTCGACCCCAAAGTACGTGGGCGCCGCTGAGTTCAGATCATGAAGAGTCGTGACTTCCGCGTTCCACGTTCAAGGGCACATCTTACGCACGAAAGTCTGCGAACGCCGATTTTACAGGCGCTGGAACATGTGCTGTTTGAAGACCTGCGCAACGTTCATGATCTTCGCGATCGGCTTGAGGCGGAATTTGCACAGACCGTTGGGCAAGCCTATGCCATTGGCGTTCATACAGGCACCATTGGGCTGTTTCTGGCACTGAAAGCGTGCGGCATCAGCAGCGGTGATGAAGTAATTACCGTCGGCAACTCCGACATCTCCACCACTGCGGCGATCCATCATTGCGGCGCAACTTCCGTGCTGTGTGATGTACTGGAAAGCGATTACACGCTGGACGTATCGCTGGTTGAGCAAGCCATCAGCCCCAGAACGCGGGCTCTGTTACCAGTTGATCTGCATGGTCACCCTGCTAATGTGAAGGCGCTGCGAGTTATCGCAGATCGTCATGGACTGCTGATTGTTGAAGATGCAGCGCTCGCAGTCGGCGCGCACGATCACGGTCAACCGGTCGGTGCCTTTGCCGATGCTGTTGTCTTCAGTTTCGCACCGTTCAAGCCGTTGGGCGGTGCCGGCACCGGCGCGATCATCGCCACTTCGAACATAGCGATTGCGGAACGACTGCGCCTGCTGACGGGCTATGGTGGTTCAGCCGACCAGGTGACTGGCGCTGCGGGTCACCAGCACTATCTCGCCGATGGCTATCATGTGCCGCTGGATCCGCTTCAGGCGGCGCTGCTGCTGGTGAAACTGCCCTATCTTGCCGAATGGACTGCCCGTCGTCGGGCGGTGGCACGGGCTTACGCAGACGGACTCACGGGATATCCGCTGCATACCCCGCACTTTCGTCCCGAATCTACGCCCACATTCCGTTCATTCGTGATTCGGGTTCAGAACCAGCAGACGGTGTATCAGCATTTGCGCGCGGCAGGCGTGGAAGTTGTGCTTCACTACACGCCGCCCGTGTCTCGACATCCGGTATATAGTGGCAAACTGATTGGGTCAGACCAGCTTGCTATCACCGATCAAATCGCGGCTGAACTCATTTGTCTTCCGGTAAGCCCAGAGATCACGGACGAGGATATTTCATGGACGCTGAATGCCATTCGCACAGCGCTGTAATGCTATCGAGCCACTGGTTGCCGAACGGGGCAGCTGTTCGATGCGTCCGTCTGGCGCGTCAACATGGGAACTGAATTTCAGTGAATCACGAAAGTACATCCCCACCCCGTCCGACCGAAGGTCGGCATCCCCTCCCCACTTCGTTACAGAGCAGGACAGTTTTAATAATCGGGCGTTCTCAATGGAGCGCTTCGGATGTAGACCTCACCAGTCTACGGGAAAGAACTCCTCAAAAGTAATTGAGTAGTCCTATTTGGGCGGTTCTTAGACGGTGGATTTTGCACTCTTCAGCATTAAGAACCTGCCAATTGTTAAAAGCCTCTCGTCCTGTACCACTTCGTAGAGAGGGGATGCCGAGCGCGCTCGGACGGGGTGGGGATGTACTTTCGTGATTCACTGAAACTATAATCAGTCCATTCACCTATTTGCCCCACCAGGACTCCGCTTGATGACGCCCGGACCCCAATGGCACACCCGCCCCATTACCACCGGTGATCTCGACACCATCGTCCGCCACCGCCGCCGCATGTTTGAAGATATGGGCTTAAACGATCCCGCCGCCCTTGATTCAGCGGATGTGCATTTTCGCGTGTGGTTGACCGAACGGCTCGCGCACGAGGAATATATCGGTTGGTTCGCGCAGGTCGGCGATCAAGTCGTGGCGGGGAGCGGCATCTGGCTCATGCAGTGGGTACCCAGCC
>Ga0209181_10007506_pt1 | contig 14914 bp, 11 predicted proteins | sample MAT05_FD_187208 | JGI IMG/M metagenome (GOLD analysis project Ga0209181, IMG submission 187208) | Freshwater microbial communities from Lake Fryxell liftoff mats and glacier meltwater in Antarctica - MAT-05 (SPAdes) (version 2) | ecosystem: Environmental > Aquatic > Freshwater > Ice > Liftoff... | reverse complement strand
CACTTTTTGCACGCCGATGGCTGCGCTCGCGATGCTGATGGGGGAGAGCGCGGCGGGTGCTTACGTTGACGGTGCGGGGCATGCTTATGTCGGTGATGCTGCGGACGCTGGTGTTGGCGGTAGTGGGGGTAGTGGGGGTAGTGGGGGTAGCGGGCGTGGCGCGGGCGTGTTGGTGTTAAGCGGCGAAAAAAGCGTATCTCGCGTGCTACTGGGTGACGATGAAGAATCACCGTTGGTAGGGGCGGCGCGGGCTCTTTCGGTGGCGGCGCACGCCGCGGGCTTAACTGACGACGATCTTCCGGCAGTTGACGGGGCGATGTGCCTGACGGTACGGGCTCAGCAAGAGTTATGTTCGCGTGTGGGTGGGCTTCCTTCCTCTGGCGAGGGGCGTGAGCTGCGTGAATGGCTCAATAGGTTCGGCTTAGCGCTGGGGGCTGCGCTTACGCGCTGCGTACGCGGTGGTGAGGGGCTTAGTAACTTACGTTTCGCGGCGGTGCCCGTGGTCGCTTCCGCGCCCGTTCGTGCAGCGGTGTGGGTCAGCGGTGGGCGGCGGGCGGCGGGGTTGATTGCGGCGGGTTGTGTCGCATTGCTCTGTCTTCCATGGCTTTTGGCCCACGCCCGCAACGAAGTGCTGTCGGGCAGGGCCCAGATGATCGAGCGGATGAAGCGAGAGAACGCCGACATCGAGAAGAGGGCGGCGATGTTCTCACAGCTCGAGGTGAACCGCTGGCCGCTGACGAAAATTTTGTCGGACCTTTCGGGCGCAACCCCTGTTGGCGTGGTCGCGGTAGACATCCGGCTGAACCCGGAACAGGGACTTACGTTTGACGGCACCGCGGAGAAGCCGGAGCTTGTCACAGCCTTCCAGGGAAACCTGAGCGCGAGCAAACTCTTCCGTAATGTTAAGGTAAACCGGAGTGAATCCGGCGGCAGCGTCGGGGTGGGATTTAACTTAACGGCGGAAGTGGCCGTCTCGCAGGCGCACGCACTCATCACCCCCATCGAGAACTTTGCTACGAAGAGTTTAGCCGTTCGCCTACACGGCGAAGAGGGTGCGGCTCAGGCCGCCAGCAATGTAAGCAGCGAGGAGGCAAAGCCAGCCGCGCGTCGCGGCGATCGCAAGCCCGTTGATACTGAAACGGATAAGAAACCGGGGATAGTAACCGATGCTTTGCCCGCCGTCGTAAGCGATGACGATATTAAGAAAATGGATAAGCCTACAGCGCAGCTAGAGTGGATCGCCCGCAAAGTCTATGTTCAGAAGAACCCGACGCTCGACGCCGCGGTGAAGCAGCGATTGGCCGAGGAGGAAGCGAAGATCCGGGCTCACGCCGCGACCGCGCCCTCTCCGCCCCCAAAGAAACCGAATGCCGATACGAAGGCTACCTCAAAGGCCGGTGCGAAATGAGCAGCACTCTTTCACCATCTTCGGGCGAAGCTTCGGCTGGATCGTCTTCTCCCGCAGCGGAAGTGGAGAGCGGCACTGCACGCGGTGCAAGGCCCAGCGCGTCGCTATCGGCGCAAAAGGTTAGCGCGGGAGGATTGGTCGCTGCCCGGTGGCGTGCCATACCCCGCGTATTACGTTTCGGGCTCATCGCTGGCGCACTGGTGCTGATTTATTTCGTTGCCCTTGAGCCGCTGCTTGATTCAACGAACCGTGCTCTCGCCGGAGCGCAGAGTAAGGCCGCCGTCGTAGCAAACTACTCCAAAACCGCCGCGGCGATGAAAGCCGCTGCGGAGACGGTGGCTCTGGGCGTCAAGAAATTCGGTAATGTTGAGATGCCCGGCGACCCCGAGCGCCGGCCGCTTGAGTTTAACAAAGCGGTCGATGAGGTGCTCAAGAAACACGAAGTTAAGGAAAGCACGAGCACTTCACGCACGGTGCCGCTGACAACTGGCCCGCTCTCATCGCGAATGGGCGCGGAGTTCCGGGTCGATCGTTTGCAACGAGATTTGCAGTTTGTGAGCGATCCGGCGATCGCCGCGGCGGTCATCGCGGATTTAGAACGTCTGCCGGCGCTCTCAACGATTTCGCGGCTGCAGGTGCGGCAGGCCGAGGGCAAGGAAAAGGGGAGTAAGGCGGTCCGAGTGACACTTACGGCCGAGACATGGCTGCTGGCAAGAAAAGGAAAGAGGTAGCATTGTCGCAGATGCAAGCACAAATTAACGCGGATCGCAGCGAACTGCTCGCCGCGTCGCGCACGCTTAGCACCGCGGGCAAAGTAGCTGTGCTGGTTTGCGCTGCCGCCGCGGTTATCAGCGGAGTTATGCTTACGACGTTGGTGATAGATGTCGCCCGACCCGCACCGACGGAGCTCGCCAAGCCCGACGATGCTAAGCGCAACGCCGACGAGCAGAAGACCGCCTTTGACAGTTATGTTGCGCAGATTACTGGCCGAAGTTTATTTTATGTCCCCGAGCCGCCGCGTGCCCCTGAGCCGACAGAGGCGCCCGTGGACGCCGATAAGCCGCCGCCGCCCCCTTCGAGTTATGGAGGCCCGGGCATGGTGGCCATGCTCTCTGATTCGGTATGGTTCGCCAACGGCAAACGATTAAAAGTGGGCGAGAAGGATGGCGACCTTGAGGTTGCTGGCTTGGTGCCTCCTTGGACGGCGAAGCTGAACTGGAAGGGCGTTCCCTTTGATGTTACGTTGTTTGAGCGGAGCAAGCTGGGTAAAGATCCCAAGGCCGCCGCGAGCCCCGCGGATAAGCTAAGTGACAAGCCCATTGAAGATAAGGCGGAAGGCGCCGGCCAGCCGGATGCAGACAAAACTAGTAAGGAAGGTACGCCTGACGCGGCTGGCGGAGAAACACCCCCGCCAGAAGGTGAAAAGGATGCTCCCAAGCCTGACCCTGAGAAGCCAGACGCGGAGAAACCAGACGCGGAGAAACCAGACGCTCAGAAACCAGCCCCAGCTAAACCGGAGGAGGATAGACCGGGCGGTGGAAAGCCTCCGACGGAGCCGGTTCCTGACACCAACCCGCAGAAACCAGAAGCAGCGCCCGGCACCGCGCCAGACCCTAAGCCAGACCCTAAGCCAGACCCTAAGCCAGACCCTAAGCCAGACCCTCAGTAAGGCCGCCCGCCTCCGCGAAGTTAAGTAGGTCGATGTGGTAACAGTTAGCTAAAAACACGGGCGAGCGACAGAATGAATCATAAGAAGTTGATGGGAAGAGTTGAACATATGAAGTCAGCATCGCGAAAGTTAATATCTGTCAGGTCGCTGGGCGTTCGGGGGGCTGTGCTGCTCGCCGCGGCGGGCACGCTTCTGCCGTGGGGGTTGGTCTACGCGCAGCCCGATCCGGCGGCAACGCCGAGCGCACCGGCGACAACCCCCGCACAGCCAGCAGCAGTACCCACACCAGCGGCCGCACCACCAACTGAAGAAGTAAAGCCAGCGGCCGACCCGGCCAAGCCGCCCGGTGCCATGGCGACGCCCGCGCCCACGGCCGAGCCCGTCGTGATCATAAGCAACGGTAATCGAAGGGTTATCGGTGGCCCCACGGTGCTCGCCTTCAAACAGTTCACCGTTGAGCAGATCGTGCCGTTCATCGTCGAGAGCACCGGCAAGGTGGTCATGCCGATGCAGGATGTAATGACGCGGAAAGTAACTGTGATCAACGACCAGCCGATCCCTCGCGAGCAGGCGCTTGATCTCGTTTATGTCGCGCTGCTGCAGAACGGCGTTGCCGTCGTAGAGACGAAGTATACAATTACGCTACGCGATGTGGCCGATATTACCAAACAGGATTTGCTTGTTCTGGGGCCAGAGGAGAGCGTGCTCGACCGGACCGACATGGGCTCGATAGCGGAAAAGGTCTTTGGTTTGCGGCACAATACCGCCAAGAGCCTGGGCGACGTGCTCAAAGATAAAGTTCCCGACTATGCCAAGTTGTCGGTGGATGAAGAGTCTAATCAGATCGCAATGATCGGAAACATTGCGTTTCTTCAGCGAATGGAACGTTTAATTTTATCGCTGGACCGCCCCGCAGCTGGTGCCCTCCAGACCGAAACATTCTCGCTGCGCTACGCGGATGCCGAATCCATCAAAACCAACATTGAGGACCTCTACAGCGCGGGGACTTCCGGCGCAGGGGGCGCGAATCGCAGGCGTAACGCGCAGGCGACCGGGAACAATCAACAGATGTTCCGTTTCCCAGGGCAAGGCGGCCAGGATCAGACTGCGGTAGCATCCGAAGAGATGCGGGTATCGGCGAACACTCAGCAGAACTCAGTTACAGTCGTTGCCGACGCGGCGATCCTCAAGCAAATTAAGTATCAGCTCGAGAGTTTCTGGGATAAGCCCCTGCCGGACGAAGCGGTGGTGCCAAAAATCTACGAACTTAAGCACACCGATCCGGTGAAGATCGCGAACATACTTTCAGGCATGTTCGGTAAGCCGACCGGCAGCGCCGCGACCGGCGGCGGCAACGCAGGTGCTGCCGGCGGGCAGGGCAACGGGCAGCGCAGCACGGGATCAAGCACGGGGACGTCGCAGGGGGTTGGCCGTCTGGCCGGGCAGTTCTCGTTCCAGGCCGTGCCCGATGCGGGCCGCCTTCTGGTGGTGGCCAAGAGCCCTGATAACATAACCGTAATTGATAAAATAATTGAAGGGCTTGACCAACCGCTGACCGTGGGCCTCCCCGCAGTGATCGAACTCAAGCACGCCAACGCCGAGGATCTCGCCGAGCAGTTGAACGCCCTCCTCGCCGCAGATGGGACGCTGGCTCAAATACGCCGCGCGGAGACGGGGCTTACTCAGGCGCAGGCTGGGGTCAGCCCGTTCGCTAACTCAAACACCGGAGCGACCACGGGGCAAGACGAAACGGCCGAAGCCACTACGCAGAATCTTGCTTTCTGGTGGCAGCGTAGCCGCTCGACCAACGAAAGTGACAAGCGCAATGCCTCCAACTTAATTGGCTCCATCCGCATTGTGCCGGTGTGGCGGCAGAACGCACTCATGGTCGTCGCTCCGCCCGAGTATCGCCAATCAATCGTTGATATGGTTGACCAGCTCGATCGGCCCGGGCGCCAGGTGCTCATTTCTGCCATTCTCGCCGCGGTATCAACCGAAGACGCCACCGCCCTTGGCCTTCGCTGGAGCAACCAGACGATCACACCTACAAACTCCGATAACGCCATCGGCTTAACCAATGCGTTCCAGGGGAGCAACACGCAGTTCGCGGATTCCCTCTTTAACAGCTCGGTCCTTCAAACAAATGTTAACTTGAACCTGCTTCTTCAGGCCCTGGCCGAGAAGACGGCGGTGAGCGTGTTGAGCGAGCCGAAGATCTTCACAAGCGACAATCAGGAAGCAACGTTCTTTGACGGCCAGGATATCCCGTTTGTCCGCGATTCGCAGATTACAAACAATGGCAACCAGATTCAGTCGTTTGATTATAAAGCCGTGGGAATTTCGCTGCGTGCCCGTCCCCGCATCACCGTAAACGGCGATGTGGACCTTCGCGTGAATGTTGAGTTATCATCGATCGTGCAGGGACAGACCCTCTTCGGCGGTTTCGTGATCAATCGCCGCGAGACGACGACACAGTTAATTGTCAAGAATCGGCAGACGGTAGTAATATCCGGCATTATGCGTCAGGAGGATAGCGATATCGTCCGCAAGGTCCCAATTCTGGGCGATATTCCGGTGCTACGGCTTTTGTTTAAGAGCAAAGAAAAGAGTACGACCAACAGCGAGCTGCTGGTGTTCATCACCCCGATCGTCGTGAACAACACCGGGGAGAACCGCGAAGTGAACGAGCCATACGTGGAGCGGCTCCAGAACATTAAGCGGGAACTGGGCGTAAGTCCGCCCGACATCGTGCCGAGTAATGATGTCGATTCTGCCGACGCGCCGCCTCTCCAGCCACCCAACAACGCCGCCGGGGAGCCGCTAGGCGATCCTGCGGGCGCTCGCACCATTGATCGCCCCGACCGGGTGAAGAAGCAACCGGAGAGAATCCCGTGAACCCGCTTCAAAAACGGTGCGGTTCCTTCGCTGCTGCGGCCGGTGTGCTCCTCTTGACACTCAGTGGATGCGTCACCGAGCGAACCGGTGGCAGTGGGTGGGGGACAGGCGTCCCGGTCCAGCCGCTGAGCAAAGCTAAGGGAAGCACACTCGCCGCGGCGGAAAACTCGGCCGATGCCGGCCAGTCTTCGGGCGTTTTGAGCGGGTCGGGCAAACCGCCTCCATTACCCACCGGCAAAGTTGCAACCCCGAAGCGGACGAACTTCGTTGCAACAGATATTCAAGTCGAAGTGATCCCCCTGGGCGGAATTACGTATGATGGCCAGGCGCTACCCGTTGTCTCGCCCGACGGCTTACACATCGCTTCGCAGGAGGGGGCGGCCCCCTCCTGGGAGACCATACTCGCGGCTCCCGGCGCGGTCGTGCCCGTGGGCACCCGGATCGCCGTCTACGCGATCGTCGATAATAAGATTACGACAGTCTCATTCGCATCGCCCCTACCCCCCGGCCTGCTTCTCTCTCGCGGCTCTGACTCACAAGGATTTCTGGTAGAGTCGCCCCGCGCCGATGGTGCCCGCTGGGTCGGTAAAGTTTCGTGGGCAACCGGAGAGTTAACTTGGTTGGTGCGCGGAACAATGGTAAACGCTTATGCTACCCTGACCCCGCAGGGTGAGTTGTTATATTGCCGCCGACCTCAGAATGTAACCTCCGCGTCGGACCTTGTGGTCCGCGGCACGGGCGGACAGGAGTCGGTCAAGTCCGGTGTCGACGGAGCCTTCTGTTACCCCGTGTGCGGGGCGAGCGAAGATGTAATTTACGTCTTCCGCGTCTCAAGGGTTGGGACCGATCTTGAGTCAATCCGACTTGACCGCACCAAGCCCCTCGCACCTCGCCCCGCTGACACCCGCAGCACTTGGCGCATCTCGACAAACCCCGAAGCCATGTTGGCTCACCAGATGGCCTCCACCGCCTGCATCCCCATCCGCGGCGTTGAGATGCTCAGCACCTTGAACCCCGGCGAGGTCGATACCGTGGCGATGTTCGACCCCCGTAAGAGCAGAATGGTCCGATTCAATGTTACAACCGGGGGCACTCAGGCGCTCGCCGCAAAAACAGTTGGGGCGGTCCCGTCCGTCGGCGGGCTTTCCGGTCGGCACGCGATGACTCCGGGTTACTTTGTGACCGGCCCCAGCGGACTTGTGTTTTTGGCCGAGCCCGGCGAGAACCCCGCAATACCGGGAACCGGTGGTTGGCCAGCAGTCTGGCCAGATGACGGACCTTCCGCCCGAGTTCTTGCATCCCCCTATCTCATGCGCCCACTCAGACCCGGGACCGACACCGCAGGCGAACCCGTTCCTCGCTACCTGCTGATCGGGCCAATGAAGGGACACGACGATAAACTTGAGCTGACACTAATGGCTGTGGTGGGCCGATAACAGTCCGCTCAAAAATTCTTCCCGCAATGCAGTAAAACAACTCTACAACCCTCAGTTCCCCACGATTCCGCCCCAAAGCCGGCGAACTTAAGTTGTCCAAGACAGCGAAACCGCCTAACTCCTTTCATATGAAACGGTTACAGCTGCTGTCTTAGCGCGACCTTTACAGAAAGTCGGGTCGGGTTGTCTATTGTTACGTCGCTCAAGTTTCCGCTTCGAGCAGAGAGAACACCCGGGGCTTGGCTACCGCCTGCCCCTCACAGGAGAAGAGAAGATGAACATGCGTTTTTTAACAACTGCGGCCCTCGTGGTCGCCGCGGCTTCCGGTGCGAATGCCGATATCCTTTGGAACTTTAACAGCGTCCCCGACGACGCTTCGTCCGCCACCGGTACGCTCGTTCCCGCAACTGGCTCCGGCACCGCCGGGCTCTTTGGCGGCGTGACCGGCACCTTCGCCAGCGGCAATGCCAGCGGCGGCTCGACCGACCCCGACACGACCAATAATGATTCGGGTTGGCAGACCACAACCTATGCTGCGCAGGGCGCCCAGAGCGGTCAGCGTGGCGTTGAGTTTGCCGCCGCGACGACGGGTCTCTTTACCGACATTATGGTGACCTTTGACGTTCGCCATAGCAACACTTCCAGCCGTTTCCTCCAGTTCTCTTATGATCTGGGCGCGGGCTTCTCCACCAGCGGTCTCGCTAACTCCGGCGTCTTCGAAGCCGATCAGGGTGGCGATCGTTGGTACAACAACCGCAGCGTCGCAATCCCAGCCGCCGCTGCGAACAACGCAGCGTTTAAGTTCCGCATCAGCCCGGTATTTGCCACTGGCACCGCCGGTTACGTTGCATCGACAAGCGCATCGTCCTACGGATCCACTGGTACCCTTCGTTACGACATGGTTCGTCTCACGGGCATTCCCACCCCCGGCTCCGCGGTGCTTGTAGCCATCGGTGGCCTCATCGCAACCCGCCGCCGTCGGGCCTAAGTGTTCAGTGCTTCCTCGCCGCGGTAAATCGTGGCGTGCGAAGTAACATTACGAAAATGTAAGCGCAGGCCCGTACTTAACGTGCGGGCCTGTTTTTTTAAACCTAGCCAAACCGAAGGTAAACCCAAGCTCAACCCCAGCTCAGGCACGCTCAAGCCACGCTCAGCCCTAACTCAACCCGAAGCCCAAACCCGAGGCCGAACCTGAACTAGGCTTTGCCACCCGTCCACAGGCCCCGCTATGATTGGTTGAGGGATGCACATGGCCTCGTAGCTCAGTTGGATCAGAGCATCGTGCTTCGAACGCGAGGGTCGCAGGTTCGAGTCCTGCCGAGGTCATTTAGTACGCAGTTTCCTTAAGATTTCGCTCTTCGATTCTCCGGCAAAAATTGAAGCAGGAACTTGATCAGGGCCGACGCCTTTAATCAGTGCTCATCGTTCCCGCAGGCGGGTTGCGGTTGGAATGTTTTACGTTACTTCGCCTGAGTTCAGGAACTTAAGGCTGCACCGACGCTCACAACAACACGGGTTAACTCCGGTAGCTGGGTCGTTTACGCCCAAACGCCGCACGCGAGTTATGTAAGCGTGCGATAGTAATAAATCGTGCTAGACAGACCTCCGTCCGGGTACAACGCGGAGCCGGGGTTGTCGCTGGCGCGCACCCACCGCAGGCGTTCGTAGAGGCGATCCGCGTCGCTGTTTGTCACGGTCTCGACGAAAAAGAGTGTTTTGTTATGCTCGCTCGCCATATCCTCAGCCGCCAGCATCAGTGCAGCGCTAAGGCCCTGGCATCTCACGCGGCGATGGGCCAGTAACTTGGCTAGCTCAGCGCGGTGAGGTTGGTTCTCTGGTTGATTAAGGATGAGCTGATCGGTGCCGCAGTTTCCTAGATAATCTTTGGTGGTCAGCACGGCGCGATGCCCTTCGCGCACGCCGCGGGCCACACGGCACCAGAAGGCCACCGCCTGGTCACGAGCCAAGGGCCGCATGAAGCTCACCGGAGTACCACCTGCCTCGCAATCCACGAGGAGACCACCAAGCTCAATTAGTTGTGCCTCCTCAAGCGAGGGCAACGTCGCAGCGATCAGGCAGATGCGTTCATTCTTTCCTCCACATTGCTAGCAAATCGATTACTTATCCGATTTTCGGCGGCACCCCTTAAGCGGCCGGCTCCTGCCGACGCTACCAAACACAGCGAAGTAAATTCAAAGCGAGTGGTGGGCGGATAGGAGACCCGTGATGAGGCTTGGAGTTCCCAAGAATGTAATTCTGCGGGGCACACGCGCCCCTCACAGCATCTCCATAATCTCCGGGTCATGCTTTAGCATGGGAACTAGCTCAAAGCCCTTGGGTTTACTTATGTTTCGAATCTTGCTCATATCCAGCGGCAAGTCCAGGCGGTAGTCGGCGGGCATGCTCGCATCCCACTTTTGTCGAAAGAACTCATAAGCTTTCTGGACCAGGGCCATGCGCCGCTTGCTCGTCTCTTCCTGAGTTATGTTTTCCATTTCGCGCTGAGCACGGATATGCCCCGCGGCGTGGTGGCGTAACCAAGCGCCCTTGGCGCACACCAGCTTGAACCCCGCCCGCTGGGCACGGACTCCAAAGTCGATGTCGCTAAAGTATCCAAAGAATCTCTTGTCAAAGGTTCCAATTTTGTCAAGCAGTGACCGGGAGATGCAGACCGCATCGGCCGAGAGCAGATCGTCCTCGGTATGCATAAGTCCAAACTGCTGCATAATGTAAGCAGAAAACTGATCGACATCCCATTGGTTAGAGGGCACAAACGGGGGCTGGAGCGAATGTTCTTCGTGACTGTCCACCAGATCTGCGGTGCCGCGAACCACGCCGAAGGTGGGGTCAAGCGAAGCGACAGCAAGGATGGTGCGGAGCCACGAGGCGGTCACCAGCATGTCATTGGAAACAAAGACCATCCGGTCACCCTTGGCGAGCGAGAGTCCGTGCGCGAACACCCCGGTGTAATGTTGGTGCTTTTTGAATCGGACAATGGTTACAGGCTGCTTGGTTCCCTGGCGGAACTGCTGAAACAATGTAAGTAAGCCCAGACTGGACTCGGACTGATCATCCAGCAGAATAAACTCGCAGCGTTGCTCAATGCGAAGCAGCCGGACCGCCGCGAGAATCGAAACCAAACAGTCGCGGGTTTCGACGGGCTGGCTGCGCGCTGGAATGATGAAGGAGAGCATAAGTGGGGGAGGCGGTGCAAGGGACGGAGTTTGGTCGTTCGCTTAGAGGCCGCCGTGGCTCCACGCAAAACGTTGGCAAGCCACTTGCCCCCGCCCTCCAAAGCGGCGGCTTCTGCATCTTACACAGGGGCTGGCGGCGATCGTACCCGTTATATATAGATACGGGCGAGCCGCCGCAATCCCCACCTCGCGACACGGTCCAAGCAAAGCCACAGTCCAACGCACAATACCGCTGTTCCCTCGACGACGGCCCAACCAAGCGGGGCGGTTCAGGTAGCGAGCTGAACGAGGGATAACTCAGCTTTAAAGGATCTTAGAACCCATCTAAAATACAAGCGTGTGAAACCCAAATACAGGTGCTGGTTGTGAAAATATGGGCGTTTGACGCGGAGAGCGGCGTTCCTAGCCCAGTGGATTGCACAATCAGCGGGAGGGGATGAAGCGGCGGCAGATCTAGATTCCTACATTTGCAGCAACCCGATTCGGGGCGAAAACTGCCAGGAGCTGGCTACGGCCCTTGAAGACCCTCATTGACCGGTCGCGACTGCCAGATCAAGCGCCACCAGCTACTCAATAGAACTGCAGGCCCTTATCGGAAAGCGACATCCTTGACTCAGCGGGCAGGTAGGCTATCATCTAGGCCATACTTTTGGAGGGTGCCTGTGGATCGAAGACCAGCGATGGTTTACTCGGCCCGCATCACCACTGCAAGCAGTAAGGTTTAGTTGTTCTTTGGTAACTCTTTAGTTCGGTGGCTTTGTTTTCGAATCATCTGCTTGGGCAGTGATTTTGAGGCAAATATCGTTGGTTGCCCGCGATAGCGTAAATGCTCAAGCGGCTGACTTGAAAGGCTGTATCCGATGACAGGTGGAAAGATTCGAATTCGAATGGAAGCCTACGACCACATGGCGCTAGATGCGTCGGCCAAGGAAATTGTAGAGCACGCCAAGCGGACGAATGCCAAAGTCGCCGGACCGATTCCGCTCCCCACGCGGGTTGAGCGATACACCGTTCTGCGTTCGCCGTTCATTGACAAAAAGTCACGCGAACAGTTCGAAATCAGGACGCACAAGCGAATCATCGACATAATCGAACCAAACGCGCGCACTGTCGAGGCTCTTAACCGCCTCGTCGTGCCCGCCGGTGTGTTCGTTCGGATTAAGGCGTAAGCCAAGCATAATCGCATCGCGGGTGGGTAAGCACGCAGCGGTGCATCGGCCAGAAAAAGATAAGCTGAAGCATCACTGTAAGTGTAATAGAGCTTCAGTAAGCAGTAACGTTAAGGAAGCAGTCATGGGCATCACGATCCTCGGAAAAAAAATCGGTATGACGCGAGTGTACGTCACGGGCGGCGTTTCGACTCCGGTTACGGTCATTCAGGCCGGTCCGTGCGTTGTTACGCAGTTGCGTACTCCTGAGAAGGACGGCTACGCCGCGGTGCAGATCGGTTACGGCGAAGTCGCCCCCAAGAACTCGACGATGCCGCTGATCGCGCACGATTTTAAGGCTGGAACCAGCCCCAAGCGTTATCACCGCGAGTTCCGGATCGAAGCTAAGGAGATGGGCACCTTCACCGTGGGCCAGGTTCTAACAGTCGCTGACTTGGATGGCAAGATGTTTGTGGATGTCACCGGCCAGAGTAAGGGCAAGGGCTTCGCGGGTGTTATGAAGCGGCACCATTTCAAGGGTTTGTTTGCCTCGCATGGTACCGAACGTAAGCATCGCTCGCCGGGTTCGATCGGTGGCCTTTGTTCCAACCGTGGCTTCGGCGGTGGTCTGAAAAAGGGCAAGCGGATGCCGGGTCACATGGGCGACGATCGCGTCACCACCCGCAGCATTGACATTGTTAAGATTGACGCGGAACGAAATATTATCTTGGTGAAGGGCACGGTGCCCGGCGGCAAGAACGGCCTTGTAGCGATCCGCCCGGCGATTCGCCTCTACAAGAGCAAAGCTAAGAAGCTGGCCGCGAAGGCGAAGGCCTGAATCGCAGTGCTGGCTTTGGGCCAGGGCGGTACTAGTGTTGGAGTGGTTGTAATGTTGGAAGTAGTGGTAGGCAGTCGGTGTGGTTGAATGTAACCATCGGGTGGCAAGCTTTGCTTCCCGGAGGGCTAAGGTGGTCTTCGGATACCCCTTGGCAACGACAACAACGTCGCGGTGTTTTTCAGGGTCTGGTTTCATGCCATCCCCGAAAGAACGGTTCGATGAACCACCACCGCGATACGCAACGACGGCCGAGTTAACTCCGATCGTGTGCCGCCCAGAGCGAAAGCCTTGGGTCTCCCGAAGTAGGGAACTGGCACACCGACGGATAGGCAACAGAATGCGTCTTCAGGAACGCGGCGTGTAGCCCCGATCAGGAAGCCGCAAGGCGTCAGGCGAGGTTTCGACAGATGGACGTCCCCGTGTACAACATGCTGGGCTCGCAGGTGGCTCAGATTAATATTGATGAAGCTGCATTGGGTGGCAAAGTCAATGCATCACTGGTCAAACAGGCCTATGTGATGTACCACGCCAACACTCGCCAAGGCTCTTCCAAGACGAAGAACCGCGAAGAAGTTGAAGGCTCGACACGCAAGATTGTCAAGCAAAAGGGAACCGGCGGCGCACGCCACGGCGACCGCAAAGTGAACATTTTCAAGGGCGGCGGCCACGGCCATAGCAAGAAGCGGACCCGCGAGGACTTCCGCCAGACGATGCCCAAGAAGATGCGTCGCAAGGCTAACCGCAATGCCCTTCTCGCCAAGTTCATAGATAATGAAGTTCGTATCGTAGATTCGATTAACTTCGATGCCCCTCGCACCAAGGCATTCCAGGATTTTCTCACGGCTCTGAAGATCGATCGCTCTGCGCTCGTCGCCCTCCCGATGGACAGCGGCTCGGATCACAACGCGGTCCTCTCAGGACGTAATATCGACGACGTAACACTCGTCCGCTGCGATCAGCTTAACGCGTTCCAACTGCTTAATCACCGTTACCTGGTCATCGGCAAGAACGATATCGAGGCGTGGCTCAAGGGCCCCTCATCCCAGATTACTAAAGAAGCCAAGATCAACCCCATGGGTCGCGTTGCCGAGGGCACGGCTCCCGCTCCCAAAGTGAAGAAAGCCGCCGCGGTAAAGCCCGTTGCGAAGCCCGCCGCCGCGAAGGCTGAAAAGGCTGAGGCTGCGAAGCCGACCACTGGTGAAAAGGCAACTGGTTCTAAGTCTGCTGCCGCAGCCAAGCCCGCCGCGGAAAAGCCCGCAACGGGTAAGCCCAAATCCAAGGGAGGTAAGTAATCATGCCAGCTAATGTTTCCGCCGAGCACATTATTCGCCGACCGATCCTCTCAGAAAAAAGCACGTTCGCGATGAACGACCAAGCTCGATACACCTTCGAGGTTGATCCGCGTGCCACCAAGTCAGAGATTAAGGCTGCGATCGAGAAGATCTATAAAGTCAAAGTCGCTGGTCTGAACACGACCATCCGCCAGGGTCGTGAACGCACGACCAAGTTTGGTGTCAGCCCCGGAACCATTTCCAAGAAGGCGATGGTTCGGCTTCGCGATGGCGACAAGATCGAGCTGTTCTAAAGCTTGCGGGCCTTGAGAGGCCCCTTGAAGTAAAGTTGTTCAGTGTAAGTGCAAAAGTGTACGACGGTGAATGTAAGACCCCCATCCGTGAGCGAGTAAGTTATGCCGATTCGGATTTATAAGAGAACCAGTGCTGGCCGCCGCAACGCGTCGGTGAATATGCACGTTGAGATTACCAAGAAGACGCCCGAAAAATCTCTCTTGGCCCCCAAGACCAAGACCGGCGGACGTAATTTTAGCGGTAAGATCACCAGTCGTGGTATCGGCGGCGGTGTCAAGCAGATGTATCGCCTCATCGATTTCAAGCGGCGCGACCGCGATGGCATCGAGGGCAAGATCATCGGTATCGAATACGACCCCAATCGTTCGTGCCACATCATGCTGGTGCAATACACCGACGGTGTGAAGCGCTATCACCTGTCGCCCGCCGGTATTAAGCACGGCCAGATAATTTACACCGATAGCTCCAAGGCTATCGAGCCGGTCACCGGCAACTGCATGGCGCTGCGAGATATCCCCACGGGTCTTGACGTTCATTGCGTTGAACTCAGCCCCGGTAGCGGCGGTCAGTTATGCCGCTCAGCTGGCTCGTACGCCAAGTTAAGCAATAAAGAGGGTAACCACGCCACGCTCGTGCTGCCCAGCGGTGAAGTTCGTCGTGTTCCGCTCGAGTCTCGTGCCACCGTCGGCCAAGTCGGTAACGCAGATCATCGCCTCCGCATCCTCGGTAAGGCAGGTCTG
>Ga0209181_10007504_pt1 | contig 14916 bp, 12 predicted proteins | sample MAT05_FD_187208 | JGI IMG/M metagenome (GOLD analysis project Ga0209181, IMG submission 187208) | Freshwater microbial communities from Lake Fryxell liftoff mats and glacier meltwater in Antarctica - MAT-05 (SPAdes) (version 2) | ecosystem: Environmental > Aquatic > Freshwater > Ice > Liftoff... | reverse complement strand
TGGTGCTCGCCATTAGGGTCTCGATCCCACCGTTACAAGTGACGCCGACTGCAAATACGCCAGCACCTTGGCCGTTCCAGCTGATCGCGCTTGACCCTAATGATGAGCCACCGGGGATTTGTACCTCATTGGGCGACGCGGAAATTGACCCAGTGGCAGCGCCGACCATTTCTGTTACAAAACACGCAAAAAAAGCCAATATTTTTGCGAACCACGGCATTTTACTCATATTTATCGTCATTATTGTTACAAAGATCATATATCGTAAATGCAAACACGCCTTTGTGCAAGTGTTTTTACAAAATTATAATTTTTTTGTAACTAATGTTCCCGCGAATTCACATACTTAACACACGAAAATTGCGCCGAGGAAGCAAGCGCCGTTCACGTTTTTTTACTGCGTTACTTAGGCGGAAACTTTTCGCAGGTAAAAAAATCCGATGCCCGCAAGTTAATTCCGGTTCGGCGCGCACGATAAACGCGCAGTTTTTCGTAGGTCTATAGTCCAGTGGTACGGGGGAAAAGTCAGGCCAAAAAATCCACAATTGGTTCAGCCTATGGATGTATCGGAGGCTAATTTCGCTGAACAAACACTGCTGAAATTTTGGCTGCTTTCGCCAATTCGTCCTAGAAATTCCAAAGCCCAAACGGACCGCGCGATGCTACAATATGCAACATGCAACTCAGAAGACATAACAGTAATGCTAAATCTGTTTAAAAAAGTATCGAACCTGTTCGCGCCGCACAAAAATAGCGCGCAATCGAGAGCTTTGCGTACCATTGGTCCAATCGCTCTTACACAGACGGGAAACTTTTCGCGCTCCGAATACAACCTGGTCTATTGCCAAGAATACGATGCGGTCTGGCTAGACCCCAAGCCTAATCAGGCGGATCTCAAAGCGATGTACGCCGACGGTGTGCAGTTTTCCGACGACGTGTATACAAAGCCGGAGCGGGTCAAATTAGTTCTCGAGTATTTGTCGGGATGCGTGCGACATCGCAAGCTGATTCCGATGAGCGAAGCGGCTGTTTTGGAGGTCGGAGCCGGACTTTCGTGGATGAACCGCGCGTGCAAGGGAATTAACCCTTGCGTGCGTACCGTCGCTCAAGATGTTACGCAGGAGGCTGCTGCGCAATGCCCATGGGTAGATGAGTATTATGTCGGCGAAGTCGAGAGCATGCCGGACGTTGAGAAGTTCGATCTAATTTCTTTGACGCATGTGATTGAGCATTTGTTAGACCCACGCGCGATGATTGAGCTCCTCACTAAGCGACTGAAGATCAATGGCGCAATTTTTGTTACTGCGCCATACCGACCTAAAGGTTGGAAGCCAGAAGATGGTATTGAACCCTGGAAAAGCTACTCGTATTTGCACGTGCCCGCGCACATTGGCTATTTGTCAGAAAGGTTTTATCAAGATGTGTGCAGCAAAATTGCGGGGCTAAAATTAGAATCATGGGATGCAAGCCATGAGGAAGGACAGGCCTATGAAGTCGTAATGCGGATGCATACGCTTTAAACTTTTTGTGGATGCTCAATATGTTTGCTTCAACTTTTTTGGCCGCTTTTGGGAACTTTGCGAATGTATTTGCGAGCGCTCAACCCTTTCGCCATGTGATCATTGATGGTTTTCTAGAGCGCGATCAATGTGCGGGTTTGCTTGAAGATTTCCCGGCATTTGAAAAACGCTATGCATTGAATGAATTGGGGGATGTCGGTGGCAAAGCGGTACGTATGGATATGCCAAAGATTTCACCGCGCTATGCGGAGTTAGATTGTTTTTTGCAGTCAGATGCATTTTTGCGTCAAATGGAAGCCCTGACGGGCATTCCTGAGCTGCTTTATGATCCGGAATATATAGGCGGCGGTACCCATGAAAACGTGCAGGGCCAAGGGTTAGATCCGCATGTGGATTTTAATATTTTGCCGAAAAATGGCTGGCATCGCCGCTTAAATATCATTCTCTACTTAAATCAGGAGTGGGAAGATGGCTGGGGCGGCTGTTTGGAGTTGGAACTAGACCCTTGGTCTGGCGATTCTTTAAATAAAATTACTGTGCTGCCTTTGTTTAATCGCTGCGTGGTTTTTGAAACCAATGAAATTTCCTGGCATGGCTTTACTGCGATTCAATTGCCAGAGGAAAAAAGTAAGCTGACGCGTAAATCCATCGCGATTTACCTGTACACCAAAACGCGCGCAGCAGAGGACACGGTGGCTGCACATGGCACTGTATATGTGCCGCGCGGTTTGCCTAAAATTATCCAGCCGGGTTCGACGCTTGATGATCAAAGCTATGCAATATTGTCGCAACGCTTTGCGCAACTTCGTGGGCAGCTTAAGTATCTATACAAACGTGAACTGGAATACAGCGCGCAGCTGCGCAATGCGGAAATTGCGCTAGCAGAGGCGAGTGCCGGTGCGGGCGTTCCGCTGGAAGGCTATGCACGCCTGCAAAATGCCACGCTGGGCTATTGGCCAGATGGCTGGTGCGCGCAGGTTTTGCATTTTGAGTTTCAACTAACGCGTGCCGCCAAACAATTGACGCTGGAAATATGGGTACCAAACGCAATTGCTGAACAGTGCTTACACATATCGATGAATAGCCAATCTCTAGGCAGCGTCGCTGCAAGCGGGGGACTCGTAACGCGCAGCTTAATTGATCTGAAATCGAAAAAAGACGAGATAGTCGTTATCGAGCTAACGGCCAACCACGCTTGGCAGCCAGCCAAATCAGGGCAAGGCGATGAGCGGCAGCTTGCTTTTAAGCTCATCCGCGCGGTGCTGGATTAACGTCCTCATGTTTGCTCAACGCCGTAACACTGCGCAGCTTCCTCGGACTCGCTATTGAAATTCGAGGATAGCGGCGATCGCATTAGTTTGATTGTGCAAGCACAAGAATCGACTCCGTGTTCGGGCAATCAGCTTTTGCTCTCGACGCTTGCGCTACCTCCGCCCATGCGCCGCAAAGCTACTCATCGGCGGATGCGCTGAGAAAACTTGCTTTAGATAGGCCAAATAAAGCGGGTCGTCACACATGGTTTTACCGGGCGAGTCGGACAGTTTTGCCACCGGCTGGCCATTGCAGCTGACCATTTTGATCACGATATTGATCGGGATTGCGCCCACGTCACAAGTTAGGTTCGTACCAATGCCAAACACCGGTTTGGCGCGGCCGATAAAGATATCGTGCAGCGCCAGCGCTTTTGGCACGGTCAGGCCGTCGCTAAAAACTAGGGTTTTTGCATGTGCGTCAATGCGGTGTTCTCGATAATGCGTCAACATTTTTTCGCCCCATTCCACTGGATCACCAGAGTCGTGGCGCACGCCATCAAAAAGCTTGCAAAAATACAGATCAAAGTCGCGTAAAAACGCGTCCATGCCCACCACATCAGACAGCGCAATGCCTAAATCACCACGATATTCTTTCGCCCAGGCTTCAAAAGCAGCGCGCTGGCTGTCTGCCAAACGCGGCCCAAGTGCTTGAAACGCCTGCAGATATTCGTGCGCCATGGTGCCGATTGCGCTAATGCCTAGAGTCTTGGCAATCAGTACATTGCTGGTGCCGCTGAGCTGTTGCGGTAGCTCGTGCTTGAGCGTGTGTACGACTTCTTGTTGCCACGCACCGCTGAAACGCCTACGCGTACCAAAATCAGAGAAAACAAAATGCGCGACATCCGAATGCGAGCGAATGAGCTCGATTTTATCATTCAGCCGTTGGCGCGCGATACTCAAATCCGGCACCGTGCCGAGCGCTTTAAAATACAGTTCATTGATAATCGCCAGTAGCGGCACTTCAAACAAAATCGTGTGCAGCCAGGGGCCGCGAATGCGAATGTCTAAGCCGTGCCGGGTATCAATTTCAACATAGCCTTCATTGAGCTGAAATAGCCGCAGAAAATCAACAAAATCTGGCTTGATGTAGCGCAGGTTGCGCAGGTAGCTCAATTCGTCTTCATTAAAGCGCAGCGCGCACAGTTGCGTCAGTGCCGCGCGAAAGGGCGCTTCGATCACCAATAAATCGACAGCCTCGGTGCGGCAGCGAAAGCGATATTCCACTTGCGCGCCTGGAAACTGATGCAGCACCACTTGCATCATGGTGAATTTGTACAAATCGGTATCTAATAATGAAGTTAACATTTTATTGCTCCCAAGCCTGCAATTCAGCGGCAGACAGAATCAGCCGCACACCGTTTAGCTGTAATTTTTGTTCCGCCTGCGCGCAAGTTTCCGGCGCGATGCCGCGACATGCGCCCAAATTCACGATCACGGCAAACCCAGCGCGACGCAGTTGCAGCGCCGTTGTCGATACACAGTAGTCGGTCGCCAAACCGCCGACTAATACCGTGCTGACGCTGCGGCTACGTAAAAACTCAATCGCGCCGGTACTTAAACGGTCTTGCAAATCATGAAAGCACGCGCCATAAGGATGCATGTCCGGCTCCACACCTTTCCAGACGAAATAGTCGTATTCACAGGGCTTGGGCAGCGTGTCCAATAGCTCAAAACCACGCGTGCCGACCACCGCGTGTGCCGGCCAGCGGATGTCCATATTCGCGCCTTCAATCTTTGAGTACGCTGGCGCAGCTGGACTTGCTACCCATAACGCTTTTAGGCTGTGCGCGTCCTTCGAGCCTAGGCGATACTGGGCAAATTTGGCTTGCGCATTGAGCTCGAACGCGATTTCGTCGCCACCAACTACCGGCAGCTCGTCCGGGCAAACCGGTGTGAAGGTATATTGCGCATCGACGTCAAACGCCGCAATTTGCGTTTTGCTAGGCAATTGGATTTTGGATTGATTTACGTGCTTAAGCTCGATCATTTTTTGCGCCCCCTTTGCTCATTGCGCTCGGTACATCGAAAATACTAAGGCTAGCGCTGCATTTGCTGCGCGGCCCACAGCTTAAGTTTTTCCCGATTGATTTTGGCGTTGTGGCGAATATCCACTGGAAACGACCCGGAATAGAGCAGGAAATCATTAATGCTTGCACACATTGGATGCGTGGCCGCCAGCGCTTGCAAACGTAGGACGATGTCGAACGGCGGCGCTGATCGCGCATGCAGCGGAAGCTCGAAAATCAGCACCGGCGCTTCACGCGGCGCTGAGCCAACACCGACTAATGCGCTGCGTAAAATCAAGCCCGAAGCATTAAAGATTGCCTCAACCTGTTCGGTATAAAGCGTGCCGTACGCGGTTTGCACGCGGTGCGATTTGCGCCCGCAATACCAAAGTCGGCCCTCGGCATCAAAATAACCAACATCACCCATGCGGTGCACGCAGCGGCCATCGTCATCAATTTTCGCCAGCTCGGTTTTTTCGGGCGCGTTGAAATAGGCCTCGGTCACGCTCGGCCCGCACACGGTGATTTCACCAATCTCACCGGTAGCGCACACGTTTACATCGGGCCAGTGCGTAATCGCCGTATCGGTAATCCCAATGATACGCACGGTGTTTTGCGGCAACGGCATGCCGACACAAATGCCGCCGCCGTTCTCGCTTAAGTCCCGCACTTCGCCCAGCAAGGTGCGGCCTTCCACAATCGCAACCGGTAGCGCTTCAGTCGCACCATATGGGGTAAATATTTGCGCATCGCTGGGCAACATCGAACGGGCTAGCTGCACCAATGCAGGCGGCACCGGCGCACCGGCGCTCATGATCGTTTTTACGCTGGCAAGTTTTTGTTTATGCAGATCGCAATGCGCGGCCAAATTCTGCAAAAGTGCGGGCGAACCAAACAGTGACGCCACCGAGAACTGGCGGATCGCGCTGATTAACTTGTATGGATCCGCCTTCGCTGGCCGCGTCGGGTCCATCACTGGAATGACGCTGGTGCAGCCCAGTGCTGGGTCAAACAGCGCGAACGGTGGAAACGTGGGTAGATTGACGGTGCCGGGCACAATCTGAAACGCAACGCGCAATAGCTCAACCTGGGCGACAAAATGCCGGTGTCGATATTCCACGCCTTTAGGCACGCCGGTGGAGCCGGAGGTAAACAAAATCGCCGCCAAATCATCCGGTTTGGTTGTAATCGGAACTGTTTGCCCAGTGCCGGAGGTTTCGATCTCGCTTAGGCTTGCGCCACTCCAAAACCAGCGTCTGCCGACTGTGATTAAGGTGCTAATAGAGTCGAGTCCCCAGCCCAAAAAAATGCGCGCTGCATGCGCCAGCGGGATGCCAATGAAGGCACTGGGCGCAGCATTGGCTAAACACGCTTTCAAGGCACTTTTTGCTATGCCCGGATCTACCAACACCGGCACCGCGCCTAATTTGAACAGCGCAAACATCACCAAGAAAAACTCAGGGCTGGGGCGCAGCATCACCACCACACGCGCACCGGCGTTGATGCCGTTACGTTGCAAGCCCGCAGCGATGGCGCTGCTGCGGCTTTCCAGCGCTCCAAAACTTAGATCCTGATAGCTAATTTGCAGCCGTTCGCCACTACCCTGCACCTTGATTGGAAAGTGCATCGCAATCCGCGCGGGGTTTTCAGCCGCGCGCAGGCTCAAAGCTTCGGCGATATTGTTCAAGGCTGCGGCGGCTGGTCTAAACCCACATATTTTGCCGCAAACGCCATCCAGTCGGCATTTTCTTCGATTTGCATGAAAGTCGGTTTGCCAGCGCCGTGGCCGCCACGTGTTTCGATGCGGATCAACTGTGGGCTATCGCCGCGATAGCTTTCCTGCAATTGCGCGGCAAACTTAAAGCTGTGCGCTGGGTAGACGCGGTCATCGTGATCGCCGGTCAGCACCATTGTGGCTGGATATTCGATACCCGTTTTGATGTTTTGCAGCGGTGAGTACTTATAAAGTGCGGCGAATTCCGCCGGCGTCTGCGGGCTGCCGTAATCACTTTCCCAGGCTTTGCCAATGGTGAATTCATTGAAGCGCAGCATGTCCAGCACACCGACCGCAGGAATCGCTGCACCAAACAATTCGGGCCGTTGCAGCATCGTGGCGGCGACCAACAAGCCGCCGTTGCTGCGCCCGTTGATCGCGATTTTCTTCGGCGCGGTGTAGCCTTCAGCGATTAAGTAATCCGCCGCTGCAGCAAAGTCGTCAAAGACATTTTGCTTATTCGTCTTCATGCCAGCCTGATGCCAGTTTTCGCCGTATTCACCACCGCCACGTAGGTTTGCCACCGCATAAATGCCGCCTTTTTCCACCCACGCCAGTGTCGCTGGGCTAAAGCCGGGCAACATTGGGATGTTGAAACCGCCATAGCCGTAAAGCAGCGTGGGCGTTTGCCCATTGGGTTTGAGATCCACCCGGCGGGTAATAAACATTGGGATTTTGGTGCCATCTTTACTGGGGTAAAATACTTGCTCGGTTTGATAGTCGGCCGGATTGAACTTCAGTGTGGCCTTCTTAAAGCTCGTCACGCTGTTGGTCTTTAGATCAAGCCTAAACAGCTCAGACGGATTGGTATAGCTGGCAAAAGAAAAGTAAGTTTCCTGATCTTGTTGCTTGCCGCCAAAGCCGCTAACGGTACCAACGCCCGGCAATCGAATAGCGGTTGTTTTGCTGCCATCCAGACTGACGCGCGTGACTTCTGATTTTGCATCGCGTAAATAGTTGGCGATAAAGCTATCCCCAACCAAGCTTGCCGATAGCAAAGTTGCCTCCGATTCTTTGATGATCGTTTGCCAATTTGCCGGCTCAGGTTTGTTGAAATCAATCGCAATCAAACGATATTTCGGTGCGCCGTTGGTGGTTAGAAAATAGAAGGTGCTGTTGACATTGCCAACTAGGCTGTAGGTGGCATCCATTTTGTCGATCAGCTTGAGCCAATCACCCGCAGCGCTGCCGTCTGCAGCGATCTTTTTGATGTAGACCAAATTTCGCTCATCGGTACCTTCGCTGATCGAATTGACCAGATATTTGCCATCGTCCGTCACGTTAAAACCGGCTGATCGGTCAGGCTCATTCGGTTGTTCAAATACCAGCGCTGCACCGCTTGCGCCCAATTTGTGGAAATATACTTTTTGAAATTTGTTCGCGGCTTTGAGCGCGTTTTCGCCCTCAGGCTTAGCAAAAGCGCCGTAGTAAAAACCGCTGCTATCGGGTGTCCAGGTGGCGCCGCTAAATTTGCTCCACGCAATCACGTCGCTTAAATCTGCGCCGGTCGCGATATCGCGCACCTTCCAAGTCTGCCAATCCGAGCCGCCTTCAGATACCGCATACGCCAAATATTTGCCATCCGGTGAAACACTCATGCTATTGAGCGCCATGGTGCCATCGGCGGACAGCGTGTTCGGGTCTAGTAACACGCGCGGCTCGGCTTTTGGGTTTGCCATCGTGTAAAGCACGGCCTGATTTTGCAGCCCGTCATTGCGCGTCATAAACCAACGCCCGCCTTCGGAAAACGGTACACCAAAGCGTTCAAAATTCCAAAGCTCAGTCATACGTGCTTTTAGCGCATCCCGCGCGGGCAGCGTGGCCAGCACACTTTGCGTCATCTCATTTTGCGCAGCAATCCATGCCTTGGTTGCAGCGGAATCAATTTCCTCAAGGCCACGATACGGGTCGGCCACTTTGACATCTCCGTAGGTGTCCACCGTGTCCATGCGCGCAAAGCTTGGGTATTTACTGGCGGGCATTTGGGCACTGTCAGACGCCGTGATTTCAGCTTTTGGATTCATTGTTTCCGACTTCACTGGCTCTTTCGCACAGGCAGCAATACAACAAGCAATGGCAAGGGTTAAAGGCAGTTTGGCTAAATTACGCATTCGATTAAAGCTCCGCTTGATTTAAATGACTGGGTTTTCTGAATGAGATTATTTTACTTGGGCTCATCGCCCGAAATGAATCTTGGCCCCTTGCCTGCAGTTTTTTCGTATAGGCCGCCGCCCGCTTTTCGATATTGCGTGAAGCCGCCTTTTGCGACGTTTTTTTCCTTCAGCAAATGCGCGCTTGAGACCGCCATTTGCGAGGCGGAAAGCACGCGCTGAATCGGCACGCCACACACGGGGCAGTGGCTTAAATCGGCATCGCTCATGCGCGCAAATACTTCCAGTTGCCCGGAACACACAGGTGTGCCAGCGCAGGGTTCAAGGGCGATGTACTCATAAATCGGCATATTTAGCTCGCATCATTGCTGCAGACTTCGCCTTCGGCATCGGCATCCGCTTGTTCCTCAGCAGAGTCATAAGCACAGTCATACTGCGCGCCAAGAACCGGGGCCGCAACATCGCGCGGCGTGTAGCCACGCAAGCGATTCACGGTCAGGCAAAAAAGTTCCGCCGTGCGCTGCGCATCATAAAGTGCCGAGTGCGCCTCGGCTTGGTTCCAAGCCAAACCTGCTGCACCCATGGATTTTGCCAGCACCGTTTGCCCATAGCACAACCCGGCCAACGTCACGGTATCAAACACGCTAAAAGGGTGAAAGGGGCTGCGCTTATTGCCGGTGCGCCGAAGTGCTGCGTTGAGAAAACCTAAATCAAAATGCGCGTTATGGCCCACCAAAATCGCACGTTTGCAGCCCGTAGCCTTCATCGCCACCCGGATCGGCTTGAAGATGTGCTCCAAAGCCTCGCGTTCTTCCAAAGCACCGCGCAGCGGGTTATCGACGTCGATGCCGGTAATTTCGAGACTTTGCGGGTCAATATTCGCGCCCGGAAACGGCGAAACGTGGGTGCTAACGGCTACACCGGGCGTCAACATGCCTTGTTTATCAAAGCCGACGGGCACCGCCGCGATTTCAAGCACCGCGTCACGCGCAGAATCAAAGCCGCCTGTTTCAACATCGACGACAACCGGCAAATAGCCGCGAAAGCGCTCAGCAAAGTTTTTTGTGAAGATAACCGGGTGCACAAGCGCTCGTTGGACAAATTGTTGGGGGTGGAGGATAGCGCCGATAGTGGCAAAGCCAAAGGCAAGTTTACGGTGCTATACAGCTAGGCCGGCCGAGGATGGCGCGGGTGGAGCGCCAGGCTGTAATGCCGTTCCTGATCGGCGTTCGTGATCACGCATCAAACAGGTCAATATGCCGTCCGGTTCGCTCAAACCTAACGACGTCCCCGATAATTTTATAAATTAGCAACCAATCCGGTTCAATGTGCGCATCACGAAAGCCACGCCATTCGCCTTTTAACGGGTGGTCCAGATAAGCCTCGGGTAGCGGTTTCCCATCGATCAGCAAGCCCAACAAGGTTTTGAGCTCAGCCGTATCCTTGCCACGTTTCTGCGCTTGTTTGACGTCACGTTTGAACTGGCCAGAGTAGTCGGGTTGACGCATCAGATGCCAAGCTGCGCGAATAGGTCATCGGCGCCGTCGGCGTGTTGCACGTCCTCCCCGCGTTCGCTCTTGACCAGCGTTTTCACCGTCAGGGCATTGGGTACACGCATATCGAAGGGTAAAACCTTTTCCTTCGCAATCTTCGTCAACGCAATACGCACGACGTCAGAGACAGTAAGTCCCATAGCGGCCAACACGATTGCGGCTTCGTTTTTTAGCGTTTCATCAATCCGCGCTCGGACAAATGCAGTTGCAGCCATGGTCTATATCCTTTTCAGTTTCCTTATTTGTAGCTCAAAGCAGCTACAAATGCCAGCGTTAGCATTTACGCCCAAGATTCTGGTCATGTAAAACCGGGTAAAGCGACCCGGCAAATTTGGACTGTGCTTTTCTTGTTTCAACTAGCTGGTTTAGCGAATGCGCAATCGTTCAAGTGCCAGATCTGATAACGCAATTCGATTGTGCATGGCGTAAATAAACGAACAATGTTTGCGTCTCAGTTTAATATCAGCGACTCAAATCAAACGGAGTCGCCATGAGTTCACAACGCCGCACCAAAATTATCGCCACTTTGGGCCCTGCCACAGATAAGCCTGGCGTATTGCAAAAATTGCTCGAAGCGGGGGTTAACGTGGCGCGCTTGAATTTGTCGCATGGCGTTGCACAAGATCATCTTCGGCGCGCGGAAGAAGTGCGTGAAATGGCGCATAAGTTACGCATAGAAGTCGCAGTTTTGGCCGATTTACAAGGTCCAAAAATCCGCATTCGTACTTTTGCAAATGGCCCAGTAGTGCTGGAAGCCGGGCAACGCTTTGTTTTGGAATGCCGTAAAGATGCGCTGCCGGGCGATGCAACTCGGGTGGGCGTTAGCTATTTAGAGCTGTGTTTGGACGTCAAAGCCGGCGATACGCTGCTGCTGGATGACGGTTTGGTGGCGATGAAAGTAGTTGAGGTTGCTGACACTGACGTCATCTGCACGTTACTTACTGACGGCACCTTGAGTGATCGCAAAGGCATTAACCGCCTCGGCGGCGGCCTGAGTGTTGCGGCGCTGTCCGATAAAGACCGCGCCGATATCGAACTTGCTTCGCGTATGGGCGCTGATTTCTTGGCAGTCAGCTTCCCCAAGACTGCCGCCGACATGAACGAGGCGCGCGCCTTGCTGCGCGCAGCGGGTTCTAGTGCTGCGCTAGTTGCAAAAATCGAGCGTGCCGAGGCGATCGAAAATTTGGCGGAAATCATTGACGCATCCGAAGCTATTTTGGTTGCGCGCGGTGATTTGGGCGTAGAAATTTCTTACGCTGAATTGCCCGGCCTGCAAAAGCACATTATTCGCGAAACCTTAGCGCGCAACAAAGTGGTGATCACCGCGACGCAAATGTTGCAGTCGATGGTGGATTCGCCGATTCCGACACGCGCGGAAGTTTTAGACGTGGCGAATGCGGTGCTCGATGGTTCGGACGCGGTGATGCTCAGCCAGGAAACGGCGGGCGGTAAACACCCGGAAAAGGCAGTGCTAGCGATGCGCGATATCTGTATCGCCGCCGAGCGCAATAAAATTGATTCGCGCGAACATTCGCTGGACGCGCAGCAAATTGATCGTTCCGATCAAGCGATCGCGATGTCGGCAATGCTTCTGGCAAATCGGATTGGGGTGCGCGCCATTATCGCGCTGACCGAATCCGGCGCGACAGCGCAGTGGCTGTCGCGCTATCGCTCGTCTATCCCGATTTATGCCATGTGTAGGCAAGCCGATTCGCGCCGCCGCATGATGCTGTATCGGGATGTTTACCCGGTCGCGTTTGACCCACAGGGTACCGATCCAAATAACGCGGTGCGCTTGGCGGTCGAAGCGTTATTCGCCCAAGGGCGCTTGAATGTTGGTGATCGCGTGGTGATCACCACGGGCGATCACACCGGCAAACTGGGCGGCACCAATACCTTAAAACTGATGCGCGTGGGGCCAGGCGGCAGTCCGGAAGGCATGGGACACTTATAGCGTCACTTTTAGCCGCATCCGTGTGCGATTAGGGATTCGATTCAAAGTGATATTTTCGAATTATGGATGAAGACAAGTTTCAAGATCCGCTCTAATCCTCGCATCGCGCTGAACGAAACCCGTTCGTGCTGAGCCCGTCGAAGCATGCAGCCGCAATGTTTGTAATGGATGGCTTCGTTAGGAATCGTACTTCTCTGCCCTTCGACAGGCTAAAGGCGCGAACGGATCTCACTGGGAAATTTCAACCTTATTCTGGCCGCATCAATAAGATACCTATTTTTCCGTATTGCGAATAGTTCGCATTTGCATTACAGTTTGGCCTCAAACTTGTCAGGCCGATTTATGTTTTCCAATACAATTCCACGAACAACCTTGGCGCTCAGCATTTTTTTAGCACTTTCCACCAGTGCTGCGCACGCAAATCCAGGCGCAGCTGCTAACACCGATGCCGCTGATACAGACCGTGGCGGCGCTGCGCGAACGCTGGATCAAATTACCGTACGCGGCAGTTGGGATCAGTATCGGGTGCGTGAAAGCTTCAGCGCAACCAAAACGCAAACGCCGCTGCGCGATATTGCGCAAAGTATCAATGTGGTCAGTAGCGCGCTGCTAAACGATCAAGGCGCGCGTTCCTTGCAAGATGCGCTGCGCAATGTGCCCGGCATAGGTGCCAGCCACGGCGATGGGCAGCGCGATCAGGTTAGCATCCGCGGCTTTTCCGCGATCTCGGATCAGTTTGTTGACGGCATGCGCGACGATTCACTGTACTTCCGCGATCTTTCAAACATTGACCGCGTTGAGGTGCTGAAAGGCCCGGCGGCGGTGCTGTATGGCCGTGGCTCGTCAGGCGGGCTGATTAATCGCGTGTCCAAGCGCCCTGAACTTGGCAGCTTTTCCACGGTGGACATGAATTTAGGCAGCGATGGCCAGAAACGCATCAGCAGCGACTTTAACCGCGAGGACGAAGAAAGCCTAGGTTTTCGCTTAAACGCGGCAACTGAAGACTCCGATGGCTATCGTGATCAGCAATTTTTAAAGCGCACAGCATTAGCACCTAGTTTTTTCGCACAGCTTGGCGAGCATGATTCGCTAACGCTACAGGCCAGCTACTTGCGCGATCGACGCATTACGGATTTTGGCGTGCCTTCGTTCAATGGCCGCCCAGTCGAAACCGCGCGCGAAAGCTACTACGGCTCCGGCAACGCCGCGCGCGATGACTATACCCAGAGCAAGGTCGGCGCGATTTCTGCGCTTTATAGTCACCAGTTTAGCGATGCTTTGAGCGTGCGTAACAATATCCGCTTACAGACCTACGATTTGGACCGCAACAATACGCTGCCGGGCGGCACGGTCGATGCCGTTACGCAAACCGTCGGGCGTTCACGCGGTGAAGTTCGTCGCAAGGAAGACGCATTTTTTAATCAGACCGATTTTGTTTGGCGTGATGCACAACCGGCTGCGGGCACGATTAGCCAGCAGTTGCTGTTCGGGGTGGAATTTGGCAAACAGCAAAAATATGCGCAGTTCGTCAATCAAGCGAATATTGATCGGGTAAATATCTTCAACCCAGGCAATGTTGTGCCACCGGCAATCTCTGCGGCCGCACGCGCCAGCGATGCGGCAATTGGTTCCGACACGGACTTGCTGGTGCGTGCGGCTTATTTACAGAACCAGCTCAATATCGGTGAGCAAGTTAAGCTCGTTGGCGGCGTGCGTTTTGATAGCTTCAAGCAAGATACCGTGTTCGAGCGCAAATTACGCTCGCTCAGCCGCACCGATAGTCAATGGAGCCCACGCCTTGGCGCGGTGTATCAGCCAAATTCGGCGGCAGCCTATTACGCCTCGGTTAGTGAGTCATTTCAGCCCTCGGCGGAAGGCTTTGCGCTTACGGCATCGAATGCGGCGAACGAACCGGAAGTCACGCGAAATCTGGAAGTGGGCGGCAAGTGGGAACTGCTTGATTCGCGTATGTCGATCACCGCTGCAGTGTTCAATTTGGAGCGCACCAACATTAAAACCATCGATCCAACGCGGCCAGGCGTGCTGATTAATGTCGGCGAACAGCGCACGCGTGGCCTAGAGTTCACCGCGAATGGCCGCATTGACGAGTTGTGGAGCGTTTACAGTGGCTTTGCCTATTTGGACGGGCGCATCACCAAGTCCAACAGCTCAGTCGCCGCACCGCAAACGCCGGTGGTGCAAATTCCGCTGCAGGGCAACCGCCCCAGCCTGACCCCACGCCACAGCGGCTATGTGTGGGTCAATCGCGAATTGCCTGCGGGCTTCGCGGTTGCTGGCGGCCTGAACTACACGGCCGAGCGTTTCGCTTCGCCCAGCAATGCCGTGACTTTACCCGGTTACACATTGCTCGATTTAGCGCTGCATTATCGGGTGGAACGCTATGAGCTTGGGCTTAATTTGAAAAACGTGCTCAACCGCGCGCACATTGTTTCAGCACATGGCGGCAATGACAATTTGATTTTACCCGGCCCCGGCCGCGAGTTACAGCTATCCGTGCGCTATAACTTTTAAGGGCAATAGAACGCATGTATGAAACCAGCGGGCGCGCTGCGCCACATAACACCCCTGAGCAAAACGCTGCACAGATTTTGACGCACGTTACGCCTGGGCCTACCGTACGTCGGCGCAGCGCGCGGTTTCTGAAAACGCTGCGCAAAGTGCATC
>Ga0209181_10007503_pt1 | contig 14918 bp, 6 predicted proteins | sample MAT05_FD_187208 | JGI IMG/M metagenome (GOLD analysis project Ga0209181, IMG submission 187208) | Freshwater microbial communities from Lake Fryxell liftoff mats and glacier meltwater in Antarctica - MAT-05 (SPAdes) (version 2) | ecosystem: Environmental > Aquatic > Freshwater > Ice > Liftoff... | reverse complement strand
GTGTGGGGGGGGGCGGTGTTTATGCCGCGGCATTCCGCTCCAATCGCGAATCGACGAGCCAGAGGTTCACAGAGGGCCGGATAGCCACGCACTATCGCCGCGTCAAGCAGGTTTTTCAGGCGAGTGAGCCAATCCAAGCCGCCGGGTCAGCCCGCCACTGCCAGTTTCCAGAAACGCGGACAATTTGGGGGGTGACGAGCCTTGCAAACTGGACACCGCCCGAAGATTCGCGCAGGCTGGTGCATATGCTGCCGGAAAAGCCCACACTCAAGCTTTCCCACCGCTTAAGACCGCACGCGAAGTGGAACAGGCTTCTCATGAAGTCGCTTGAAGATAGCGGAATGTTCCAAGTAACTTTGCGGATGCGAACGGTCCCCAGGATGCTCCCGGCGTTTCCGACGCAACTTTAATGTGATCGAAGTCGATGATGTAAGAGTCGGCATCGATACTTGGGACGGGACACCACCTTCCTGGCCAGGGCACCCCATCCTGGAATCACTCCAACTCCTTTTGAAGATCGAATGGCGTCCGGCTGCAATTTGGGGCGACCTCGAAACGAAATACGGAATTCGCGTTTCGCCCTGGACGATGTTTGGGTACGAGCACGGAGAGTTTCCACCGTCATATTTTCAGTGGAGTCCGGATGGCCACCGATTTCTGTATGGTTTTTCCGGAGATGCAAAAAGGCCCAAGCACGCTTGGTTGGCATTCATGCGCGAACGCGGAATGCCGGTGTATGGAATTCAGGAACCCTCGGATTATCTTGCTCTCATCCCGCAACTGCGCTGGGGAGTCATTCTCCAAGGGCGGCGATCTCGGGACACCGATGGAAAGAACCGGCGGGAACCGGCATATCCGAGTTGCGGCATCCCCCTTGCACTGAACTATGAGCCCCACTACCCATTCGAGATGAGGCCCGGTCGGGACTATGTGTTTCTCAAAGAACCGCAGGATCTGGACATGCTTGCCGACATTGATCCCACGCCATTTGCCGAGGCTTCGAGCCGGTTGTGGGATCTGTATTTTTCTCCGCGAGGAATGGCCGCCACCCTGTTGGAACTCGTAAACGGTCTCGCACCGAATGGCAGACGGCGTAAGAAAAACATCGACGGAACACTGGCATGACATTCGCTGATTCTCCGGCGGCGGCGGCGTGCCGGCGACGACCCCCGCGGGCTCGTCCAGCCAGTATCCGATGGCGTGCATCACCGGGCGGTTTGGGATCTGCGAGCGCGTTTTTTCGAGATCAGCCTTGAGGTTGTCGAGCAGCGGCGGCTTTAGATTCAGCACGGGGCTGTCCATGCCGATGGCAAGGAGGACGCTGTCGAATTTCTCGATCTTCCTCCCGTGTGCGGCGGCGTACATGCCCGCTGCGCGCGCGGCTTCCGCGTCGTCCGCTTTCGCGACGGTCACCATGTTGAACCCGTGGTCGTGGATCCGCTTCAGCGATTCCGGATCGGTCGGGACACTGTAGAGCAGGATGGGGAAGAAGGGCTTTCCATTGACGACGATGCGCCCCTTTTCATCGCTGACCGCCGTCTCGATTGGCGGCAGCGCGACGGATGCAATCTGCGCGAACGAATGCGCGCAACCGAGGAGCGCGAGGCTCAGCGCGACAAGCGGATGACGGGAAATCTTCATCAGATGGAATCCGATGCGGAAGGCTTACGGCTTCAGATTGGCGGTCGGCATCGTTCTGAAGAACACACCGGAGCCGCCGGGCTGCGTTCCATCAGTGTCGTAGAAGATCGTCCCGAGAGTATTGCCATCGATCTCGACGGTGCGCGGACAGGCTCGGCCGCCAATCGGCCGGCCTGGGTTGTAAAACTCCACCGGGTGATCCATGTCCCACGATTTCCCGTCGTCGCGGGAGACGATGAAGTCGATCCTTTCACCGCCGGTTCCGGGGCCGGTGATCTGTGACGCGAGCAGCCAGCCGTTTTTCAAGGCGATCATCTCGTGACGCCAGCCTTGGGTGAAGACATCGGGAAATGGCTTCACCTCCTGCCAGGTCTTCCCGGCATCGGTGGAGCGTTTTCCTTTTCCGCTAATCAGCGTGCCGCCTGTCGTGAGCACGATCGGCACGAGTCCGTGAGCGGCGGGTTCGCCGAATGGCGTCTCCTCCCCGGTCGCCGGATTGTAGAGCGCGGTCCGATCGGCCAGCGGGAAGAGCCACGAGGTCGGCGACAGTTCGACGATCGGGTGGCGGATGACGCTGTGAATCTTCTGGTCCGCATTCTTCGCGAGGCTCTTCGGCTCGCTCCACGTCACGCCATCGTCGCTGCTGATCGAGAACGCGACGAAGCGTGACTTCAGTTTTTCCTCCGGAGCGAACCAGACATTCCAAGCGTGAACGAGACGCCCATCGGCGAGCGTGGTGAGTGAGCCGGGATAGATCGCGGTGTCCACGGTGTGCGGAAAAAGCGCGGGCTTCGTCCAAGACTTCCCGCCGTCCGTCGAGCGCGTGATGAGATACGGCTTGTATTCGCTCTTGCAAAAAACTGCGACGAGCGTGCCCTTGCCCGTGATGCACAGCGCCGGGTGGATGTGCCCGCTGACGCCGGTTTCGATGCGCACCGGCGGCGGAAGATTCCCCTGCTCGCCGAAAGCAAACGGAGCAATTACGAGCAGCGTGGCGAGGAGACTGACCGCACGGTGTTTTCTCATTGCGACGCGATTGCGGGGTGATGGTGTTTTGTTGGCGTTCATGAGGAAGGAATCGAGATGAGAGCGGCTATTTCTCCGCGAAATTGTCGTGCGTGAGCAGCTTGAGCGCCTTCGACGGCTTCGACTCCTTCTTGTCCGCACCCACGCTCGTCAGGAACAGGTACATCGCCATCTCGGGTTTGAAGCCGTTGACCTGATCGTCGGAATTGACGCCGGCCTTCAGCAGATCCGCGCCGCGGCCATCGGGGTAGATCGAGAGGTAGAGATTGTACTTCAACGCGGGGTCCTGATTGAAATGGACGAGCATCCGGCGTCCGTCGTTGAAATGCTGCGGCTCGGTGAACTCGCGCAATTCCGGCGCGGGGCCGGTGCCCTCGACATTTAGCTTCGCGAGGAAATTGTCCACAGGCCCGGTCCAGACTGGCAGCGGCATCCGCGCCTTGTATCGCGTGAAGAACGCGGGGGCCGTGTGCTCCTCGCTCTCGTATTCGGCGACGATTTGCGAGAGTTTGTAGCTGCGTTCTGGCACGACTTTCATCTCGCCGAGCCACGGGACTTCGTTGCGCGCCTCGACGATGATTTTCTCCAGCGTCAACGGCAGATCCACGACGCCGTCACCACCGCGCGATCCCCACCAGGTCGTCTCGAGTTCGCGGGCGGTGTCGTAGGGATGCGTGCCGGGCAGCGGGAAGCGCACGTAGCGCCAGCCGTCGAAGTTCACGTAGGACCACGCGTGGGTGTCGTCGCAATTCCAGTCGTCTTTGGTGCCCACGGAAGTCCACGTCTCGCCCTTCGCGTCGCGGAGCTGATACACGACGCGGCCCCACGAGGAGTTGCCCTTGATGTGGATGCCGAGCGCCGACGCCTTGCCGGGAATGACGACGGGCTTCTTCAGTTTCAGCGCGCCGTAGCGTGTGGCGAGCGGACGGTCGCCCGGCTCTACGGGCAGCGTGATGGCGACCGCATCGGGATGCGCGTCCTCGCCCTGACCGAATTCCGCCGTGAGCTTCGGATCGGGAATGCGGCGTATCGCGAAATGATTGTAGGCATACGCCTTGTCCTCCGCGCCATCGTAGGTCCACTTCGCGGCAGCCATGTCGGTGAGCGGGCGCGTGATTTTCGCCGGCGCGGAGGTGTAAGCCGGCGTGCCCAGCTCGATCTTGTCGATCTGCTGCACGCCCGTCAGCCACACCGGCGACGAACTCAGCGGCACCACGAGCACGCCATTTTTCACCGGCACCTGGCGGGCGTTGCCCATCGCGTCGGTGATCGTCGCAGTCGTGCCGCTCACCGTGAGCCGGGCCTCGGCGGTGCCGGTCACGCGCCAGAGCGCATGGACCTTCGCCTGGTCCTTCGCGCGGACGAAAGTCATGCAATAGGTGGTGAGGCTGCCGGTGGCGACCGATCCCGCCGGGTCCGCGCCGCAGAGCATGGCGGTGGTGGTGGCGATGGCGGCGACAGCGGGCTTCGGGCACGCGAGCGGCGTGCGGTGGAAAACTCCCGCCCCATAATGCTCGGCTCCGTAATAGTTCCCGGCATCGAACGGCACCATGCCCGACTCGAACGAATCCACGCCATACGCGAGCGCGAGGAGCCAGTAGCGGATTTGATAATCCGCCTGATCGTCCTCGGTCAGCGCGCCGGGATTGGTCGGGAAAAACGGCCCCTCGGTCCAGTTGATCGGCAGTTTTGGCCAGCCCAGCTTTTCCGTCTCCTGGCGCAGTTGCCAGAGCTGGTTGATCGAGCCGGTCACATTGGAAATCTCGGGGATGAGTTCGAACTGCGGCGCGTCCATGCCATACATGTCCACCAGATTCTTCGGCATCCCCGCGCGCATGTAGGCGATGGTTCCGTTCGGCGCGCCCCACTGGAGCACCAGCCGCGTCTGCGGGCTTGCCGCGCGGATGGCGTTGCCGATGGCGCTCCAGATCTTCACGTGCCGCCCGGCATTGCCCTGCTCGTCCACCGTCAGCGGACGATCGCCGTCGCCCGTGTAGCGCGGCCACGGTCCATGCTGGATCTCTTTGCTGATGTGCCACTCGCCGCCGTAGAAATAAGTGCTTCCGGGAAAGTCCACCCGGTTGTTGAGATTCGCCACTTCACGGTCCACAGCGCGTTTCATCTCGTCGGCATCCACGGAGCCGTCGGGCTTCACGGTCTTGCCGGTGTTGCCCGCGATGGTGTGCGGGCCGGTGGGGAGAAAGTCGTGCCGCTTCAGCATTTCGGCGGTGCCCACCATCGTGTGGGGCGGGATGCGCCGCAGGCCCAGCTTGCGATACATGGCGAGCAGCGCCTCGTTCAGCGCGGGGTCGCCGGACATCGGCGTGTAATGCCCCAGCAGCGGCCACATGCCAAACCGCGTTTCATTCGCGGCGGTGCCGTAGGTCCGCTGGTTCGGCGGCAGCAGCACCATGCTCAGTGTGCAGTGCTGCTGCGACCCGCCTGCCTCGACCGCGGCCTTCAGCTCATGCCAGCCGAGCTTTTTCAAATCGAACTTCAATTCCACATCCCGCGACTCGCCGGGTGCGAGCTTCACGCTGCCGGTCACGGTCGCGCGCTCCTCGCCATCGTGGCTGCGCGATTGCAGCGTCACCTTTGCCTCGATGGGCCGGGCGCTCGTGTTCCTGACGGCGACCGCGTAGCTCGCCGGCTCCGGTTGCTCGAAGACAAAGCCCGTGCGCTGCGGCTTCACCTCATACTCGAACGGCGCTTCCTCCAGCGTGATGCCGACAACATGAACGGAACTCGGCGGCCCCACCGGATGCCAGCCGTAGTAGATCGGATCGGGATAGCTGCGGCCGAGCGCGAGCGGCTTCGTCAACTCGAAGTCGAGGAAGGCGTCCGCCATGTCCTTGAAGCCGTAGAGCGCCTCCGAGTTGATCGGGATTCTCACCAGATAGAGCGGCATGCCTTCCGCGGTTTTCTGCGGCAGCCGGGTCACGAGGCCGCTGGCGATGGTCTCATGGCTGATCTCGAAATCCGTCGCGGCGGGATAGCCCGCATCGGGGCGGAAAAAGCGGAATGCGCCCTTGGCCACTGCTGTCGGCGTCTCATCCACCCACGCGACCAGCCAGGCATTGGCATAGGTGCGGTACGGCACGCGGAAGGTGAGCGAGGCGGGGTCGATCTTGAACGCGTCCGGCCAGGCGTGCAGGGCGTTCACGTAGCTTGCGTCCGGTCCGCTGCCGTGGGTGCGGCGGTAGCGATCGAGCGAGTCGCTGAGATTGATTTCGCTGACGCGCGCCTTGTGCAGCACGAACGGCACATCGCTGAAGCTGGCCGCCTGAGTTTCCGCGGCGGCACCCTGCGCCAGCTTTGCGTGACTGTGGTGCGTGAACGACAGCGGCAGAAAGCGGCCCTGGTCCGTCGGCTTCGCGAAATCCGCTGACAGCACCTGCGCCGACTTCGTGAGCAGGATCGAGAACCACGCCTCCTTCGGACTCGCCACGCGCGCCTCCGCCACGAGCCGGTCATCGAGCCAGATCTGCCGGCCCGCGGTCGTCAGCACCAATCGCAGCGTGAAGGTCTTCTCTTCGAGCGGCACCAGCTTCGCGTACGCCGCGCCGATTTCCTTGCGGTCCGCCTCGTCCCACAGGTTCTTCACCTTGGGGAAACGCCACGAGTAGGTCAGCGATCCCGAGCGTTTGCGGATGGACGGCGCGGTGGTGTTCATCGGTTCGCCCGACGCGACAGCGGTGACGATTGCCTGCGTCGGCGCGGTCACGCGGAAGACAGATTGCAGCAGCGGCTTCGCGTCCTTCGCTTCATTGAGCACGTTGAGCGTGACCACATCTCCCTGCCCCGCTCGGAAGCGGAACGTCGCCTCCACCGGCAGCGCCAGCGGCGTGCTCGTCTTCAGTTCCAGCGGGACCGCCGCCTTCGCGCTGCGCACCACGCCGGGGTCCGCCTCGCCGCGCACGATCGTCCAGCCGTCCGGCACGGAGGCGGTGTGAAAGGCAGGCGGCGCAGCGAGCGAAAAACAGGCAACAAGAAGCGACAGCGCACCGAGGAGGGAGGATTTCATAGGATAGGGTCCGCAACCTCAATCTTGCCGCGTGCCGTTCCTTTGGAATGGCGACTGAAAGTTCAACACCATCATCCAAGCCGGCACGAGGCGCTGTTTGATTCGATTCCAGGATGACAATCGGCGGATCGCGAACAGCGCAAGGAGGGGCGCTTTGCTAGCGCCCTCTGGCAGCGGTCGCTCCGCGCCGCTGCCAGCCCCGGCGTGGCAACGCAAAAGGATCTTCGAGTTTCCCAGATCACCGGCGGCGGCCACCACTGCGGCTCGATGCGGCGCGGAGCGACCGCATCAAGAGGGCGCTATCAAAGCGCCCCTCCTTGATCTCGCTTCAGCGTTTGCCTGGACCACAAAGAGTTCACGCTCGCCGGAACGGTTCGATCAGGAACAGGCTTGTGCGCCGGCCCGGCACCCCATATTTCAAACCGTTGCTGGCAGCAATTTTTCCACCCGCTCATGAAACTGACCCCAACGAAGACAACCCTCACGTCCCTCCTGCTCACTCTGCTCGTCGCTGGACTCGCTCCGATGCACGCGACGCACGCTGCGGAAAATTCCGTCGTCTTCGCCATCGAGCCGACGAAGGACTTCCCGCGCAACTCGGAAGGCTCGTTCGTCACTCTCAAGTCCGGCCGCATCGTGTATTTCTACACACAATTCTACGGCGGCGCGCGGGATCACAGTCCGGCGCGGATTGTCGCGATTCAGTCGGATGATGAGGGGCGGACGTGGGATGCGAACCCGCGCACCATCGTCGAGAACCCGGCTGGGTCGGACCAGCCTGGATCCAATGTGATGAGCGTCTCGCTGCTGCGGCTGAAGAGCGGACGCATCGCGCTTTTCTACCTGAAGAAGAACTCGTGGCTCGACTGCCTGCCTTACATGCAATTCAGCGATGACGAGGCGCAGACGTGGACCGAGCCGAAGCTCATGATTCCCGCGCCCGGCTATTTTGTGATGAACAACGACCGTGTCATCCAGCACAGCAGCGGGCGGCTCATCGCGCCGTTTGCATTTCATCGGACGCGCGACACTGACCCGAATAGCGGCAAGTCGTTCGATGAGCGTGCAATCGCCATGTGGTATGTATCGGACGACGAAGGGAAGACGTGGACCGAGGCCCCGCAATGGCTCGCGCTGTCGGTGCCTGCGACGCGAACTGGATTGCAGGAGCCGGGCGTCGTCGAACTCGGCGACGGCTCGCTATTCACTTGGGCACGCACCGATCAGGGCGCGCAGTACGAGACGCGTTCCTCCGACATTGGAAAAACGTGGAGCGCCGTGGTCGCAGGCGAGATGAAATCACCCACGTCGCCCGCGAGTATCGAGCGTCTGCCGGGCTCGGATGATTTGCTCGGAGTCTGGAACGACCACAGCGGCCAGTTCCCGATGGTCGCGGGCAAACGGACAACTTTGATCGCCGCGATCTCGAAGGACGGCGGCAGGACATGGCCGCAGCGCAAGTTGATCGAGGGCGATCTGGACGGCTGGTATTGCTACACGGCGATCCACTTCGTGAAAGGAGCCGTGCTGCTCGCCTATTGCGCGGGCGATTCCAAAGTCGGTGGCCTCAACCGCCTCCGCATCCGCCGTGTCGGCCTCGACTGGTTGACGGCTAACTAATGAGCGTCGCGCAACTATTCCTAACTTGGTCATCAGTCACTTTTATGAAATTGAATCGTCTCTCCAAATTCCTCCCCGTGGCCTTCGTGGCCTTATTCTGCTTATCCGCGTCCAGCGCAGAAAATGCGGTCACACTGATCCGGGATGGGGCAGCGAAGGCGGCGGTGTATGTGGCGCCTGAGGTGATGGCGGATGACATCAAGAACGCTGCGACGGCGAGTTATTCGGACTCGCAGGCCGAGACAAACCGCCGTCGCTTGCGGGAGTCGGTGAAGGATCTCGCGCACTATCTTGAGAAGATGTCCGGGGCAAAGGTCGAGGTGCTATCCACAGTGCCTGATGCCAAAGACGGACGGGTGCCGATCCTCGTGGGCGGCATCGCCGTGCAGAAGTTCGGGGGCGTGAAGCAGAAGGCCCCGCATGCGCAGGGTTTCCGGGTTGTCGTCTCGCCGCAGGGCGTGGGCCTGATGGGTGAGAATGATGAATCAACTTCCTATGCGATCTACGAGGTGCTCGATCGTCTCGGGTGCCGGTGGTTCCTGCCATCGGAGATGGGTGAGGAAATTCCGGCGCTTAAGACGGTCGCGTTGCCGGCGATGGATTTTTCGGGTGCCCCCGGCACTTCCTATCGCGGCATCTGGTATTCCAGCGGTGAGTTCCGCCGGCGCAACCGCATGGGCGGTTTCCCGATATCCGCCGGTCACGCGCTCGAAGTGCGGGGCGCGGATCGCTTCGGCTATCTTACCAGAAAGCAGCTTGAGGAGCACCCCGAGTGGAATGCGGAGATTGGCGGAAAGCGCAGCATCAATGGTCGTTTCTGCTGGGCGAACACGGAAGTCTCGGATGCGGTGGCTGACAGCATCATAGCAAGACTGGATGCGAAATATGTGCCCTCGATTTCGCTCTCGCCGGAAGATGGCTCCACGTTTTGCGACTGTCAGAAGTGCAAGGCGCTGGATGCGGGAGATTTCGATGCGGTGATGAACACCGCGGCAATCACGGATCGGTTCATTCATTTCTGCAATCGCATCGCGGAGAAGGTGACGAAGAAATACCCCGACATCACGCTCGGCTTCCTGGCCTATGTGCAATTCACTCAGGCTCCGGTCCGCGAGAAACTGCACCCGAACCTGGTGCCGATGCTGGCCCCGATTAACTACTGCCGCGCTCATGCGATGACCGATGCGTGCGATTCCCGCCAGCACATGCGGCGAATCGTTGAGGGCTGGGCAAAGGCATCGTCCAGCATTTCCTACTACCATTACATGTTCAATCTGGCCGAGTATTCCGTGCCGTATCCGATGATGCGCCAGATGAGCGAGGAGTTGCCGATTATCTACAAGAGCAATGTGAAGTTCTGGCAGCCCGAAGGCATGAGCAATAACGATCAGATACTGCCCGGCCATTACCTGAGCATCCGCATGGCCTGGGATCCGACCTTGAAACCAAAGGATGTGCTGGATGAGTTTTTCCACCGCTTCTACGGCAGCGCCGAGATGCCGATGCGGAAATACTGGCAGGATATGGATGATGCCTGGATCAAGGTGGACGAGCATGCTGGCTGCGCCTGGGGTTATTGGCGGCGCTTCACCCGCGAGTTCATGAAGAATGCGCGCACCACGATGGACACCGCACTCCGCGCGGCCGGGAAACCGACTGAATACCAACGCGTGAAGATGCAGGACGATGCGCTTGTTCAGTTCGAGCGATTCATGCAGTTGCGCTGGGACTTAAATGAAGGCCGTCTCGCCCAACTGGGACCGATGAGCCAGAAGTGGATGGGCAGCCAGCTTCACCTCGGCGATCAATACGAGAAGCAATTCGCCTTCGACAAGACGCACTGGACGCCCCTCACCGCGGCGGGAAATTGGTTCAAATATTTCCTCCTGGCGACCTATACGGATGGCTCTCGGATCGCGAAAGAGTTCACCGTCCTGCCTCAGCCGCTCCGTCAATGGAAGTATGCCGTGGACAAGGATAAGACCGGTGAGGCGCAGAACTGGCACGGTGCCGACTTCAAGGATACTGATTGGAAGAGCACGGACGCAGGCATGGAGTCGTGGGCCTTCCTCGGGCTGGAGAACTACTATGGCCCGGTGTGGTATCGCAGCACCGTCAAAGTGCCTGCGCTGGCAGCGGGAAAGAAGCTATTCCTATGGGTTTCCAGCGCGGACGGTGACGTGAAGGTCTTCGTGAACGGCAAAGCCATTCCCTATGTGAATGAGAAAGGGGAGACCCTGGATGAGGCCAAAGGCACTTACTGCAAGCCGCTGTCCTATGACATCACCTCCGCCGTGAAGGCTAGTGCCGCCAATCAAATCACCATCCGTGGCACGCGCGTTTTCATCAATGAACTCGGCAGCGGTGGTCTGCTCGGGCCGGTGTATCTCTATCGGGAAAAATGAGTGCGGCACGCGATAGCATTGTCCTGCCGGCTCGGTCTTGCAGCCATGGGTCACGCCACCTCGCTGGCGCGGAAAATAGGATCGTTCCCGCGTGAATCAGCATCCGTCCAACTCCGCGGTTTTCATTTTTCTCCGGGCAATATTTTCCGGACGATGCGTGCTCCTGGTTTTGCTTTTTTCTGCGCTAATTCTTCGTGCAGCGGAGCCATCGCTCCCCCAGTTCGTAGTTTCGGGCTTCAATCTTGGAGCAGTGGATCAGATCCCTCCGAACGAAGGGAATCTCGCTTCCGAGTTGAACACCGCCGAGTGGTGTACCGCGGTGGCGCTGGCTTCCCGCGGCGAGTGGAACGTAGTGCCGGCGGGAGTCGCTCCGGCGCGCTGGCTGAGCGTGGTGACTGTTGGATTTGGCAAGCAGGCGGAGGCCTACGTGTTTCGATTTGATGGTCCTGAGGAAGCGGCGCGGCTGGTGGCTCACTTCGCACATCGGAAGCGCTACAGCCAGGGTGCTGAAAAGTGGGGATCGCCTTTTGTCCGGCTGCTGAGTGTGTTTCGCGCGAACGATCTGAAAGGCGCAGGTGCGCCCGCGATTCCGCTTCAGCTCGATGTCGTCGAGGCGCCGGATGCCGGCACGCCTGATTCCGCGGCGTTGGACGAGGCCCTGTCGCTGCCGCCGAAAGCGGTCTTGCCGCCTCTGCGCGCCATCATCACCGCGGCAGCGTGTTCCGCGGGCTGGGCACCGACGACCCGCCCCGCCGCTGCGCGTGCGCGTGTGGAGGTGCGTGTGCTTGATCGGGCGTGCTCGTTCCGAATCATTTGGAATCGTGATGGACGCGAGACGGTTTTTTCCAAGGAGCGCGTGCCTTGGGAGGAATACCACGAACAGCTTGCGCTGCTTTTCCGTCTTCCCGAGATCGGCACACGGGTGGTTGATTTTGTGCGGCCCAATGCGGGCAATGTCGAACTGCTGGACGTGGACGGAAACCGGATCATCTGTCTGGTGGACGAGGAACTCGCGGCGCTCGACCGAAACGGCCAGGAGGCGTGGCGACTGCGGATTCCGCAAAGCAAGATTCCCGCCGTCGCGAGGAAGGTGGAACACTACACCACCCGCCGCGACGACACAGGCAGGCTGCGTCTTTTTCGATGGTCCACCGCGCTGGCGGAGATTTCGCCTGCGGATGGCAGCGTCGTCCCGCTCGCGCCTCAGGCGCCCTCCGGTTCCTCCGCGTTTGACGTGGGCGCCAATGGCGACGTGGTGCTGGCGCAGGAGGGACGCGTGGCATTTTTCGCCGCCGGCAAGGAAGCTTGGAGCGTGACAGAATCCGCGCCCGTCCAATGCGGTCCGCGCATCGAGGCCGACCGGGTGCTGTTCGGAAACGAGCGCGGCGAATTGGTGGCCGTGTCGCGCTCGGATCACCGGGAGTTGTGGCGCGTCAGCGTGGGCGGACGGTTATGGGGGCACATCGTTTCTGCTGGCGGACTGCGGCTCGCGTTTTCCAACGAGGCGGAAACCCTCATCGCGCTCGACCCGAAGGACGGTGCGGTGAAGTGGCGTTTCGCCGCGGGCGATGTGCTGGTGCAGCCGCCGTTCGAGCATCAGGGCGCTCTTGTTGTGGTCACCAAACAGAATCGCATCGTCCGTCTCGCGCCGGAGACTGGAGTTGTATTGGGCGAAACAAGAATGCCCGCGTGGATCGTCGGGGTACGCGCCGTGGAGTTGGGCACCAAGAGCGTTCTTGCAGTGGGCGACTCCGCAGGCCGGCTGGTGTTGCTCGGGGCTGACTTGAAACCGGTCTGGGAGCTGTCAACCGGGGTGCGGCTGACCGGTCGTGCGGTGATCGCCGAATTGCGGCCACAGTGGAAGATCCCCGCGAGGGCCGCCAAAGGTTCGCCCGAGGAATTGCTCGAAAACCTTGCCGCCGAAACCGACGGCACGCTGCCCTTCCTGCTCAGCAGCGATGCCGGCGGGTTCATTTACAAGATCTCCACCACCGAAATCCCCAAGCGATGATTTTCCAAAGGTTCGCCCGCCAGATCAGCCTCGTGTTTCTCGCCGTCTGCGTGCCATTCGCGCCGGCGCAGGCGCAGTTTTCCAAGAAGCAACCGGAGCCCGACGTCCTCGCCGAGATCGAGGGCAGGAAACCGGGCGACGATTTGGAGGGACTGCGCCACAGCCATCTCTCGACACTGGAAAGCTGGCAGCATGTGGAGCCGCTCTCACCGCGGAGCAAAGTGGCGGGCGCAGACTATCGCTGGAAGCTGGCCAAGGACGGCGCGACTCCGCTCGGGCGCGAGCCGATTTCCACACTGATCGATGTCCCTGTTGAGGGCGACTATCGCCTGTATGTGCGGCAATGGATCGTGCAGGCACATCCGCTGCCGCTGACGCTCACGGTCCAGCCACTGCGTGGGGCGGCTGCGCCGCTCGTTCACAAATTTGGCGAGGTGCGAATGCTGCCGAAGTCGCTCGGCAGCGAGCAGGAGGAGAAGCTGCCGCTGCGGTTTGAGTCCGAGGTGCAGCTCGGCACTTTTCCCGCGCCCGCGATGTTTGTGTGGGAATATCGGGACGTCAGACTGGCGAAGGGGCCGCATCGGATCGAGTTGCAGAGCGACCGGCTGGACAATCGTGTCTCGGCCATTTTTCTCACGCAGAGCAAATCTTTCCGGCCCAGTTTTTCCGAGGTGAAAATGGACAACACGCTGGGTGGCGTGTTCTGCCGCTACCGGCTGGCTGGGCAGGGTACTCGCGCGCCATTTTCCGTGGCCACGTCCGTCACCTACCACTGGCGCGGGCGCAAGGCGCTCGGCTCCACCGAGCCCATGTGGTACGATCATCTGCCGGCGCTTTCCAAGATCGCGGCGAACGAGTGGTCGCCATTTGTGGATGTGCGCGAGCAGGTCATTCCGGGCGGCGGGCCGTGGTCAACGTGGCGTCCCTCGCTGACCGGCGTGGCTGACGGAAAACTGGAGGTGCAGTTTGCGTGGCATCCGCACAACGCCGCGGTGATGCATGCGATCGAAACCACAGTGAGCGGCGGCAAGGCCATGTTCCGCGTGCCGAATGGCCGCTTTGCTTTCGTCGTTCCACGCGAAAAACCAGCGTGGGGCGTGTGGGATGCGGAACTGCTGAGTGGCATCGTCGGCGAGGAGTCGCTGGTGGAGCGCTATTTCACGTGGGCGGACGAGGCTGCGAAAACGCTCGGACTCCAGGCGGACCATCCCAAGCCGAAGCTGATCCGAGTGCTCTCCAATTGCCGCACGGGTGCGCCGCACATGGCGCGCGCTGCGGAGATGCTCGCGAGACTTGGAGTCAACTGGATCCCGGATGCTTCGCCGGCGCTGACGGGTAAGTTCGGGTTGTACGACGACTCGCAGCAAAAGAAGGTGAATATGGGCGACGAGATCGCCACGCACACTGCTGCGGAGGTCATCAATACGGACGCCGCGCTGCGAGGAGGCTTCCATGATTTCCTGCGCGCGCAGGCCGCGAACGAGGGCGTGGACGTGCGGGAGTTTCTCGGCATCCAGGATCTGCGCCCGGTGGATGCCGTGGACAAACTTCCCGAAAACGCCGGACGTTTCGAGAGGCGCGTCTTTTATTGCTCCCAGCGTTACGCGCACCTCGCCACGATCCCGACGTACGCCCACGGGCTGAAGGCCATCGAACGCGAAAGGCCGGGCGCGATCGTTTACAACAACTACTCCCCGCATCCCACCTTCCTCACCGGACGCGACATGAACGGCGCGGACTGGTTTCTCCTCCCGCGCGCCGGCGCGCAGACGCTCGGCTGGGCCGAGGACTGGGCCACGGGAGGAAGCTGGGGACTTGGCACGCCGATGGCCGAATGCACCACCTTTTACGCCGCACTCGTGGACTGCTCTGTGCGTGCGCGGAAATATCCCGCCGGTTTTTACGTGGGCGCGAACTGCGGATTCGCAGCGCAGAAAATTTTCTCCTGCCTGAGCCAGGGCATCTCGATCCTGCATCTCTACGACTGGGGCCCGATTGACGCTTGGGCGGAGGGCAGCAATGCGTGGAGCGAGATGCAGGGCCAGTATCTCTCCGTGATGCAGGGCACCCACGCCATCGGCCCCGCCGACGAGATCATCGCGAAGGGCTCCCGCGAAAAACGGCGCACCGCGATCCTCTACAACCGCAGCCACGAGATCGTCAGCGGCTCGAAGATGTGGCTCAACCGCGA
>Ga0209181_10007501_pt1 | contig 14921 bp, 18 predicted proteins | sample MAT05_FD_187208 | JGI IMG/M metagenome (GOLD analysis project Ga0209181, IMG submission 187208) | Freshwater microbial communities from Lake Fryxell liftoff mats and glacier meltwater in Antarctica - MAT-05 (SPAdes) (version 2) | ecosystem: Environmental > Aquatic > Freshwater > Ice > Liftoff... | reverse complement strand
ACTTCGTCCCTTCCCTACTTCGGTTTCGAGCAGCTACTATGGCGTCTGCTGACCTCCACCATCCCAATACCTCTCGATGTCCACCCCTTCCCGGGTTTTTAGTGGACTTCCACCTTTTTAGCCACTGACCACCACAGTCAGTCAAGTTGCGCTTGCGCGTAACACGCTATGCTTGGCACACCGATAAAAAATAATGCGGCATAAGCCGCATTTAAAATAAAGACCCCCGCCTGTGCCGTTGACCCAACATCTTGAACCTGGGTTCAAGAGAGCCGGTTCCCAGTTACATCAGGTACATCCACAAGGGATGCGCACAACAGTAACATTAAGGGTCACGACCTAAGCAAAGCTTATTGGTCCAAAGAATTATGAGCCTGACAAACACCGCAGGGGAAACCTAAAACAACTCATCTTGTTCCGCAAGTAACGCGTCGATGGTTGCCTCCATATGTTTTATTCTACGCTTAAATTCACTCATGTCAAAACCAGAGCCAAGACGTGCGGTCAGTAGTTCATGAGCAATATTCAACGCAGACATGATTGCGATGCGCTCGATCGTAATGATCTTGCCGATATCGCGAATCTCGTGCATTTTCTTATCAAGGTAAGCGACTGCATCAATCAGTTCTGGACGTTCCACTTCCGAGCAGACGACGCGGAATTCCCGGTCGAGAATTTTGACATCAAGCGTTCTTGCATTCTCGCTACTCATGTTTATTCTTCAGGTAATTGCGCCAGCAGTCGTTCCAAACGCGACTTGACAGAGTCAATCTTGTCGTGGCACTGACGGCCTTGGCTCAACGCTTGAGCCAATTCTTTACGCAGGTGATGATTTTCTTCGCGCAAACGTATAGTCAATTGCACCAATTGAGCCAACTTGCTTTCCAATACGTCCAATTCTGCTTGCATGAAGCGAACTATAGTTTAAAAAAACCTGTCCAGTCAAATGAATAGCCAACAATAATTTTAAATTGTCTCGCCAACAGCCGGTTTAACGTGTGCGCGCTATGAAAGCAATCCAGGGTTCGAGACAATTTGGCGCATCACATTAGATTGCGGAGTTGAGTCGCCAAAAATTTACGCGACCTCTATCGCTACCTTCCAACCCGTAGTTTATTTCAACATCAAGAGGTGGCTGCAAGCGCAGTAGCTGTGCTTCAGTACCCAGCACAACCTATTATTACCCCCCCCATCGCTTCACTAACCTATGCTCCACTCCCAAGTGATCAAGTATCTTTGCCACCACAAAATCTACCAAATCTTGCACACTTTGCGGGTGATAATAAAAGCCCGGGTTGGGCGGCAAAATAACCGCACCAGCATGGCTAAGCTTGAGCATATTTTCCAGATGGATAGCGGAAAACGGTGTTTCACGCGGCACTAAAATCAACGGGCGCTTTTCTTTGAGCATAACATCGGCTGCACGGGTGATGAGGTCATCGCTTAGCCCCACCGCCACGGCTGCCAACGTACCCATAGTGCAGGGGCAAATTACCATCGCGTCGCCAGGATTAGAGCCGGAGGCCATGGGTGCAAACCAGTCATCACGCCCGAACACGCGCAGTTCGCCGCTGACTTTGCCGATTCGTTCCGCCAAGCTTTTTTCCGCATCTTGCGGACGATTGGGCAACACAAAATCCAACTCTTGTTTGGCGACTATTTGTGCCGCTTGGGAATAAACCAAGTGCACGCGGTGGCCTCTTTGGAGTAAGCACTCTAGCAACCGCATGGCGTAGGGTAGGCCAGATGCGCCGGTTAGGGCGAGTACGATAGTTTTCATGTGCTTTTCACTCAATCATTTTTGGTGCATAGAGCTCAATGTTTGATTCATTCAGGTAGTGTGCTGCGATCAGACCGGGCATAGAAATAATTTTGTTACGAGATAGCGGCACATCACTGAATATTTTGCCGCTGCTGCGAATGATAACTTTGTCCGCTACACCACCGGGCCATCGTATGACAGTGATCCATGTAATGCAGAACACCCGAGCAACAGCACGATCCAATCGCCTAATTTTATGGGGGGCTATTAGCAAAATTATTATTGAATATCGTGAATAGCAATGCTAAGCAACATTCCGTCATTCCCGCACCAAAATACATTCAAAGGGTTTAAATCAAAGTACTCTGAGAAGCCTAGATTTGCTTCTATACGGAACTGACAGTTACGGTAATGTAATTTGTCATAAATTACACAAAAATCAATAAGTGTTACCTAATTCGCGATGACGCAACAGCACTTGCTGTTGCGATTTAAAACAACGAGCAAGCTTTTCCACCAAGTACACCGAGCGATGTTGACCACCTGTGCACCCAATGCCGACAGTGAGATAGCTGCGGTTATCAGCGATGAAGCAGGGTAGCCACTTTTCGACAAAACTGCGGATGTCTTCACACATTTTTTGTACATTTTGGTTGCGTTCGAGAAACTCGATTACCGCCGCATCGCGTCCAGTTAGTGGCCGCAGCACGGGATCGTAATGTGGATTGGGTAGGCAGCGCACGTCGAACACCAAATCGGCATCGAGCGGAATACCATTCTTAAAACCGAACGACTGGAACAATAGAGTAATGCGTGCACGGTCAACACCCTTAAAATCTTTGACCCATGCACGCAAGGCATTGGCGCCGAGCTCGCTGGTATCAATACGATGGCCGATGTTACTGATTTCGGCAAGCATTTCGCGCTCGAGTTGTACGCATTCAGGCAAGGTAAGCCCTTCATTGGTCTGCGCCGGAGGTAGAGCATTACGCAGCGGATGACGGCGACGCGTTTCGGAAAAGCGTTTCACCAACGTGTCGGTCTGCGCGTCAAGGAAGAGCAGGTGCACATCTATACCCTGTTGCTTAAGCCGTTCAATATAGTGCGGCAGTTGTTTCACGCTGTCGCCGCTACGAACGTCTATGCTGACAGCAATGCGTGTATTACCAGTCTGATGCAAATTTTCCACGAGGACGGGCAACAATGCAGCGGGCAGATTGTCCACACAATAGTAGCCGCTGTCTTCCAACGCCTTGAGCGCCACGCTTTTTCCTGAACCTGAAAGGCCGCTGATCAGAAATAATTGCATGATTTATTGATCCTGCATTTGCAGCTCGTGACGACTGATAAATTCTTGCATACTGTCAATACCACGTTGCTGAAGCACAAAATTGCGCGCTGCCGCTTCTACCAGCACCGCAAGGTTACGTCCGGCCATGACCGGAATGCTCACCGCGCTAATCTTCACACCAAGGATTTCCTGATGACTAGCCACTAGCGGCAAGCGTTCCAGATGGGAAAGATCGCCGCGTACAGGGCGATGCAGATGTACAATAAGTTTTAAACTTTTTTTGCGCCGCACTGCGGTCTCGCCAAACATAGTGCGAATATTAAGCACACCCAACCCACGCACTTCAAGGAAGTCACGCAATAATTCCGGACAGCGCCCTTCCAGAGCTTCCGGAGAAATACGGTACAACTCGGTGATATCATCCGCCACTAAGCCGTTACCGCGTGTGATAAGTTCTAGCCCCAGTTCGCTCTTGCCTATGCCGCTATCACCAGTGACCAGTACTCCCACCCCCAATACGTCAAGAAACACGCCGTGTCGTGTGGTCGATTCCGCTAGCGCTTTGACAATGTAATGACGCACCAGCCACATCAAATGTACGCTGGGCAGAGGAGAGCGGAACAACGGTGTATGGGTGCGATTAGCGTAAATGATCAACTCTTGCGGGATCTTATCCGTGCCGGCCACGATCAGGCATAATGTACCGCCACGTTCAAGTTGCATCAGCGCTTCTGCGAACGCGGCGGATGAAAGTCCTTGAAGATGGTCGAGTTCGGTTTCACTCAATACTTGCACCCAATTCGGGTGGATCAAATTAAGGTGACCAATCAAACCGTTGTTAGAGGCACTGACTAAATCACTATCAAGTATCTTCGCAGCACCATTCGCTCCGGCTACCCAGCTCAATGCCAGCTGCTCCTGTTTGTCCTCGAACAACTGTTGGATATTGACCTGTGCCATTACTATGACATCGCCCAGTTAGTAAACAATTGATGGATTACCGCTACATCATTGCTGTTCTGTATTTGTTCACGGAAGGTTTTATCACTGAACATTTGCGCCAGTTCACCAAGTAGTTGCAGGTGCAGATCGGTAGCCCGTTCCGGCACCAATAACACAAAAATCAGGTTTACCGGTTGACCATCCGGTGCGTCGAACGGAATCAATGCTTGTGTCTTGACGAAAGCGGCAATCGCATCACGCAGACCCTTGATGCGACCATGCGGGATAGCCACGCTGTGTCCCAGGCCCGTCGAGCCGAGCTTCTCGCGCGCAAACAGGCTATCGAATACTTGGCTACGTGCAATTTTCTGAGTGTTTTCAAATAACACCCCCACTCTTTCGAAAACTCGCTTTTTACTGGTGGAATCGACGTCCAGTATAACGTTCTCAAGGGGCAGGACTTTGCTGATCAGGTTCATAATTCAAACACTTCAAAAATAAGGAAGGGGCGACCGTAAGCCGCCCTACTATCATTCTTGTTCCACTGCAGGGGGATTGCCAGATTCATCATGACGACGAGCGGCATGTTTTTCTTTATGCTTGATAATTTGACGATCAAGTTTTTCGATCAAATTATCAATCGCGACATATAAGTTCGTATCATCAGATTCCACAAAAATCGTCTTGCCACTCAGGTGGACGTTAGCCTCGGCCTTTTGTTTTAATTTTTCCACTGAAAGAATGACATTGACATCAATCATATTGTCAAAGTGACGCTCGATTTTTCCGAGTTTACTTACCACGTGCTCGCGAATGGCGGGGGTAATTTCCAAATGGTGTCCGCTGAGATTGAGGTTCATGGCCTGCTCCTTATGGTTAGAGTGATTTACGAAGATTAACTGGGAGGATATTCAGCAATTCCCGGTATTTTGCCACGGTACGCCGGGCAACCAATATGCCCTGCTGTGCCAGGATTCCAGACATGCGGTTGTCGGTTAGGGGGTGACGTGCGTCTTCCTGGTTGACAAGCTGCTTGATAAGTGCGCGGATCGCCGTGGAGGAACATGTACCGCCACTTTCGGTCGCGATTCCGCTGCAGAAAAAATACTTGAGTTCATAGATGCCGCGCGGGGTGAGCATAAATTTTTGCGTAGTAACACGGGAGATGGTGGATTCATGCAGATCAAGCTGTTCTGCGATTTCGCGCAGTACCAGCGGGCACATAGCTGTGTCGCCGTGCTCTAAAAAATTGCGTTGGCGATCAACAATTGTCTGCGATACACGCAAAATAGTATCGAAACGCTGTTGCAAATTTTTTATAAACCAGCGCGCTTCCTGCAATTGGCCGGCCAGCTGCTGTACGTTTTTTTCATTGCCCTGTTGCAAGATATTGGCATACATTTGGTTAACGCGCAGGCGCGGCATAGCACCCTGATTTAGTCGTACATGCCAGTTACCGTGGCGAAATTCTACCACCACATCAGGCACGACATAGTCTGCAGCTCGCTGTTCAAATTCAGCGCCAGGTCTTGGTTGCAGATGGGTGATAAGCGATTGTACGGTGCGCAATGCGTCATCGTCACAGCGAAGAACTTTCTTCAGCTTGGTAAAATCGTGCGCCGCCAACAGGTTGAGGTATTGCGACACCAAGCGCAGTGCCAGATCACGGCATGGAGTATCTTCCGGGAGCGCTTTGAGTTGTAGCGTGAGACATTCGCTTAAGGTACGTGCGGCTATGCCTGGCTTATCCAAGTGCTGTAATTGCACCAGTGCAGTTTCCAAATCATCCAAAGTAATGTCGAGTTGTTCTGGTAGCATTTCGACAATTTCTTCCAGCGGCTGCGCCAGATAACCGTTGCCGTCCAATGCGTCGATCAACAAACCGATAATTTTTCGGTCGCGCACATCATGCTGGCTCATATTTAGTTGCCAGATGAGATGCTCACGCAAACTGGGGGTGTCTGCCGCGACTTCGGCACGAGCTTCTTTTTCATCATCCGGCCCGCTAGCTGCGGAAAAAGAAGATTCATTCCAGTCTTCTTTTACCCATTCTTCATCGGCCTGTTGCGGCATTTCATCTTTTACTTCGGTTTTATCTACAACAGCGCTAGAGGCAGCATCTCCATGTGCATAGGGCTGCATCGCATCTTCATCTTCACGTTCTAGCAATGGATTTTCGTCCAGTAAGCGTGCTACTTCCTGGTTGACCTCCAGAGTGGATAGTTGCAACAGGCGTATGGCTTGCTGTAACTGGGGGGTAAGCGTCAGGTGCTGGGACTGCCTAAGTTGTAATGTGGGTTTCATTACGAAATTTACGGACAAGAGCGGCGCATAGTGTGCATTTATAGTTTGAAATGCTCGCCTAGATATACTTTTCTCACGCCTTCATTATAAATGATTTCGTCGGGCTTGCCTTCCGCCATTACCGACCCGGCATTAATAATATAGGCGCGGTCACAGATTCCCAATGTTTCGCGAACATTGTGGTCAGTAATCAACACGCCAATGTCACGCTCTTTAAGAAAACGAATAATTTTCTGAATGTCCAACACGGCAATCGGATCCACCCCCGCAAACGGTTCATCCAGCAAAATGAATCGTGGATTGGTGGCCAGCGCGCGAGCGATTTCGACACGTCGTCGTTCGCCCCCGGACAAGCTTACAGCTGGATTGTTTCGTATATGAGTAATATGCAGATCCTCCATCAACTCGTCCTGCCGTGCTTGAATTTCATCGTTATCGTAATCTTGTAATTCCAGCACAGCCTGAATATTTTGCGCGACCGTTAGGCGGCGAAAAATCGATGCTTCCTGTGGCAGATAGCCCAACCCCAAACGCGCGCGGCGATGAATGGGGAGATGAGTAATGTTCTGTCCATTGATGAAAATATCACCTCCGTCTGCAGCTACCAGCCCAACAATCATGTAGAAACAGGTGGTCTTTCCAGCACCGTTAGGGCCAAGCAGTCCCACTACCTCACCGCTCTGTACCGACAGGGAAACATCATGCACTACGGTGCGGGATCGATAGCGCTTCTTCAGTGCAACAGCGCGCAGCTCGCTCATTGATGTTCGTTAGGCTTGGTTAGTATCGTTGTCGGCTTGATTGACAGCGGTTCGCCGACTGAAGAGCGCTTATTTTTAGGTTGAATAATAGCGCGCACACGCCCCTTGTTGGAGGTACCGTTCACCTGAAATATCTCAGTTTTAGAGTTATAGGTAATATGTTCACCACGCAATTCATCCTGATCCTGCTTCACACGCGCCTGACCGAAGAAATCTATAATTGCGGTCTTGGTGTCATATTCAATGCGCTCGCCATACCCTTCCACATATCCGTCAATATTATCGCGCTTCTGGCGAAAGCTGGTGAGTTGTCCGGTTGCCGTACCGTGTTTGAATCCTTCCTTGTCCTGCACTACGACAATTTTGTCGGCTTTAATGATCATCGTGCCCTGAGTGAGCTGCACTTTACCTTCAAAAACACTAATTTGTTTGGCATCGTCAATACTAAGTTGATTCGCTTCCAAATGCATCGGTTTGTCACGGTCTGCTAGTTCCGCTTGGCTGATTGGCATATGGCAGATAAGCTCCATGCAGAGCAGAGCGGCGTATTTAATTTTTGTCGGGCACATATTCGCTTTTAACTTGCGCAAGCAGTTTTACTATGCGCGCTTTATTATCGAATTTCATACCTACTGCGTGCACAATGTTACGTCCATCAACCATAGTGACAGGCTGGTCTGTTTCGGCCAAGCCACGGTCAGGGATCACATGCAGATAAGAAGTGGTGAATATCATTTCTCTTTGCGTGGAACTGGCGGTACGCACGATTTTTACATCGTCGCGCAAAAATATTTCTTCGCCCTTGCCTGACACCATTCCATTATTAGCATAAGTATGCATGGGAGGATGGTCTGAATCAAAGCTGGTAAGTTCAGGCGCTTCCAGGTACGTGCTATCATTATCCGGGTAATGCAACATTTTTTTTGCAGCCATAATGAAACGCGGTTTTCCTTGTTCATTCAGCGTAGTAGCAACAAATTTACTAACGATAAAATCTGGGTCATGGCGCTTGCTGCTGTCGGGTGCGGACGGCAGCGGCTGTACTTGCTGATTCAGCCAATAAGCTGCGGCCAGCAGCAGCAATAGCAACGGTACGCCGGTGAACCAAGCGCGCAAATGGTCAATAACGACTGAATAATTCATGTCAAATAAGGCGCGAGTTGCGCATCTAGCGTGCCTTGCGCCGACATTAGCAATTCGCACACTTCACGTACTGCGCCATGCCCGCCGTCTCGCTCAGTAATATAGTGAGCGCGATCGCGCACTATTTGTGGCGCACTCGGCACGCTGATAGCCAACCCGACACGAAACATTACCGGTAGATCTATTACGTCGTCACCCATAAAGGCGACAACATCCAATGGCAGCTCAAGCTGAGCAAGCATTTTTTCCATGCTCGTAAGCTTGTCATGAACGCCTTGATACAGGTGTGAAATGCCAAGGTGGTGCGCGCGTAGCTCTACACACCGGGAGGTTCGACCGGTAATGATGGCCAGTTCCACACCGGATGCTTTGAGCATTTTTAAGCCCTGTCCGTCAAGCGAATTGAAGCGTTTAAATTCTTCACCGGAGTCGGTTAAATAGAGGCCGCCATCCGTCATGATGCCGTCTACATCAAAGACGATGAGGCGAATGGACTGTGCTTGACTTAACGACATCAAATCACTTTCGCACGCAACAGATCGTGCATATTCAGAGCGCCTACCAGCTTATTGTTGGAATCTATCACCAGCATCTGGCTAATATTATATTGTTCCATAATCTGCACCGCTTCGGCTGCCAGTGCATCCGGCTTAATACTACGCGGATTGCGCGACATGACGGAGCTAATTGCTGTGGTGGTGAAATCAACACGCTTTTCCAACGTGCGTCGTAAATCTCCATCAGTATAAATGCCCAGCACCTGCCGAGCATCATCTACAATGGCGGTCATACCTAACCCTTTACACGAGATTTCAAGCACTGCCTCAGCCAGCGTTGCATTTTGATTCACAGCAGGAACCCCCTTATCGGAATGCATAATGTCACGCACATGAGTAAGCAAACGGCGACCCAAGCTTCCGCCAGGGTGCGAACGCGCAAAATCTTCCTCCCCGAACCCTTTGGCATCCAACAGCGCCACGGCCAGTGCATCACCCAATGCTAACGCTGCCGTAGTGCTGGCGGTAGGAGCAAGCCCTAACGGGCAAGCCTCCTTGTCCACCGCAGCATCGAGGTGCGCGTCTGCCGCCTCTGCCAAGCTGGATCGCGAATTGCCTGTCAGGCTAATCAACCGTGCTCCCTGACGTTTGATGACTGGCACGATAGTAAGTAACTCCTGACTTTCTCCAGAATACGATAACGCAATAAACACATCCTTAGCTGTGATCATGCCTAAATCGCCGTGGCTAGCTTCGGCGGGATGTACAAAATATGCTGGAGTACCCGTGCTAGACAATGTAGCGGCGATCTTGCGTGCAATATGGCCAGACTTACCCATACCGCTTACAATCACACGGCCTTCGCAGGCTAAAATGATATTTAATGCCTGCAGAAAACTTTCATCTATGCGTTGCGTAAGAGCCAATACAGCTGCGGCTTCAATGTGTAGTACCTCGCGAGCTAAATCAAGTGCGCGTGGGGTGGCGAAGATGGCTTTGTTCATGTTGACGAATTATAACAGTGCCATTCGGGTGTAGTGCAATTTTGAAAGAACAGTATGGACGTGAACAATCTCAAATGAGGCGTCTTACTCTCAACGAGTTCACGAGCCCATTCTGAACCGGGCGGACAGCGCATGCGCGTGCAAGCCCTCACCAAGGGCCAGCACCGCTGCAATTTCGCCCAGTCTCCCTGCGCCCTGCGCAGATACTTGAATCAAGCTGCTGCGTTTCTGAAAGTCATACACTCCCAGCGGGGAAGAAAAACGTGCCGTGCCGGAGGTCGGGAGGACATGATTAGGGCCAGCACAATAATCACCAAGCGACTCGGAAGTGTAACAGCCCAAGAAAATTGCCCCGGCATGCTTGATTTTTGGCAGCCATTGCTGGGGATCGGCCACTGAAAGCTCAAGATGCTCCGGTGCTATACGGTTACTAATAACACAAGCCTCATCCAAATCAGCCACATCAATCAAAGCACCGCGGTTCTCTAATGCAGTGCGTATGATGTCACGGCGCGGCATCTGTGCCAGCAGACGATCTGCACTTTGCGCCACGGCTGTGGCGAAAGCAGCATCCGGTGTCAGCAGGATGGCCTGCGCTAATTCATCGTGCTCTGCTTGAGAAAATAGATCCATCGCAATCCAGTCCGGATCGGTTTGTCCATCGCAGATCACCAGAATCTCTGATGGTCCTGCAACCATATCAATGCCAACGACGCCAAATACGCGGCGCTTAGCGGCGGCCACGTAAGCGTTGCCAGGGCCGACGATTTTATCTACACGCGGCACGGTTGCCGTGCCATAGGCCAGCGCAGCAATCGCTTGCGCTCCGCCAATGGTGAAGACCCGATCTACCCCAGCCAGATGGGCTGCTGCCAGCACCAGTGCGTTTCGCACTCCGTCTGGAGTCGGTACTACCATAATGAGTTCGCCCACCCCAGCCACTTTTGCTGGTAGCGCATTCATCAGTACTGAAGATGGATAAGCAGCCTTGCCGCCCGGCACATACAGACCAACCCGATCCAATGGCGTAATCTGCTGACCGAGCAGAGTGCCGTCCGTTTCCGTATAACTCCATGAAACTTGCAACTGCTTTTGATGGTAAGCGGTAACGCGCTGTGCGGCCTGCTCCAGAGCAGCGCGCTGTGCGGCGGGTAATCCCTCGAAGGCGGCAAGCAAGACAGCAGGAGGCAGTTCCAGTGCAGCACTATCATGCACCTCCATACGATCAAAGCGTCGAGTGTATTCGAGCACAGCCACATCGCCACGTGTGCGCACATCCGCCAGAATAGCCGCCACAGTTGCATCCAGCTGGTGATCCTGAGTCGCCTCGAAAGCCAGCAGCCTATCCAGTTGCGAATTGAAATCTGGCTGCCGAGTAGAAAGCCGTCTGATGTTCATTGAACTACCGCCAAGGAAAACGCATCCAGCATAGGCTGAATAGCCGCATGTTTGAGTTTAAGTGAGGCCTGATTCACCACCAGACGCGAAGAAATCGCAGAAATCTCTTCTACCGCCTTGAGGTGATTGGCCTTCAGTGTGTTGCCGCTGCTGACCAAATCCACTATTGCATCTGACAAACCAACCAGTGGAGCCAGCTCCATCGAGCCATACAATTTGATCAAATCCACATGCACACCTTTAGCCGCAAAATGCTCGCGTGCGGTCTGCACGTATTTAGTCGCCACACGCAGACGCGCGCCCTGACGCACGGCGGAGTCATAATCAAAATCATTCCTTACCGCCACCATCATGCGGCAACACGCAATATTCAAATCCAGCGGCTGATACAAACCAGTGCCGCCATGCTCGTCGAGCACATCCTTGCCTGCGATCCCCAAATCAGCAGCTCCGTATTGCACATAGGTCGGCACATCAGAAGCACGCACGATAATAAGACGTACGTCGGCACGATTGGTGGATAAGATCAACTTGCGCGAAGGCTCCGGGGCTTCCAACGGCGTGATACCGGCCGCCTGCAGCAAAGGCAAGGTCTCTTCAAAGATGCGCCCTTTAGATAAGGCGATGGTAATCATGCAGTATCTTTCATTTATTAGATGCGAAATATGTTCGCTCCGAGTTGCGACAGTTTTATTTCTATATGCTCATAACCACGATCCAGATGGTAAATGCGATCAATGACGGTCTCGCCCTGCGCCACCAATCCGGCAATAACCAGGCAAGCAGATGCACGTAAATCCGTTGCCATCACCGTTGCGCCTTCCAGATGACCAACCCCATGAACCAAGGCAGTATTACCTTCCACGTCTATTCTTGCACCCAGACGGCGCAATTCTTGCACATGCATGAAACGATTTTCAAAAATCGTTTCCACTACCATCGCGCTGCCATCTGCAATAACATTCAACGCCATAAATTGTGCTTGCATATCAGTAGGGAATGCTGGATACGGCGCCGTACGTACGTTCACCGATCTGGGCCGACCCGTCATATCCAAGTGGATACTCTCACTATCGCTACGGATGCACGCGCCGGCTTCAGTAAGTTTTTCCAGCACAGAATCGAGGATATCCGCTCGCGTATCGCGTAACACGATGCTACCTCCCGTTGCCGCTGCCGCCACTAGAAAAGTCCCACTCTCGATACGATCGGGCATAATGCGGTGGGCGGCACCATGCAATCTGTCCACACCGGTTATGACAATTGTATGGCTGCCTGCCCCCTCTATTTTCGCCCCCATTGCAATCAGGCAATGCGCCAAATCCACCACCTCCGGTTCGCGCGCAGCATTTTCCAGCACCGTTACCCCTTCTGCCAAAGCAGCAGCCATCATCAGATTTTCAGTGCTGGTCACGCTGACGATGTCGAATAAAATTCGTGCGCCTTTAAGGCGTTTTGCCTGCGCATGAATGTAGCCATGCTCAATAAAAATTTGCGCACCCATTGCCTGCAAGCCCTTGATGTGAATATCGACGGGACGCGAACCAATGGCGCAACCACCCGGCATTGATACGCGTGCCTCACCGAAGCGCGCCACCAGAGGACCTAATACTAGCACTGCGGCTCGCATGGTCTTTACCATGTCATAAGGCGCTTCCAGCTTATCCACATGAGCACCATGCAAAGCCATCTCGTCACCTTGTACAGAAGCCTTCACGCCCATCTGTTCCAACAATTTACGCATGGTTGCGATATCGTGTAAATCCGGCATGTTGCTTAACTGCAAGACATCACTCGTCAACAGGCTGGCACACATCATGGGCAATGCCGCGTTTTTGGCACCGGAAATACTTACTTCGCCGCGCAATGGAATGCCGCCTTGTATAACTAATTTTTGCATGCTGTTATCTTTTAAAATCCCAATGTTAACTTAATGTATTTGAGATAAATTCACGTCATTCTCTGTTCGATGTCTCACTAAATACCTTGTGAAATATTCATCAGTACCGTAATTTATAGCCGGACTTTAACAATCCCAAAGACAACAGCGTCAAACCCAGCATACACCCGCCTGTCACCATCAAACTCACCCAAGGAGAAATGTCCGATACACCGAAAAATCCATAACGAAAACCGTCTATCACATAAAAAAATGGGTTGAAGCGCGACAACTCCTGCCAGAATGGCGGCAGCGAGTGAATGGAATAGAATACGCCGGATAAAAAAGTCAATGGCATGATAATGAAATTCTGGAATCCTGCGAGCTGATCGAATTTTTCTGCCCACATCCCCGCCACCACGCCTAGTGAGCCAAGCATCGCACTTCCCAGAACGGCAAACAATATAATCCAGATTGGAAACTGCAATGGCGGCTGGGCAAACCACAGTGCGGCCAAATATACGCCTATGCCGACCACCAAGCCGCGTAGCATAGAGGCGAGCACATATGCCGCAAAGAATTCCCAATAGGCAATCGGTGCCAGCAGCACGAACACGATATTGCCAGTAATCTTGGACTGAATCAGGCTGGAAGAGCTGTTAGCAAAAGCGTTCTGCAACATTGCCATCATCATCAGTCCCGGGATAAGGAAGGCAGTGTAATGCACCCCCGGATACACCTCGACATTCTGTGCCAGCACATGCGAAAAAATCAGCAGATAGAGCAACGCGGTCAACACTGGAGCCAGTACGGTCTGGAAGCCCACCTTCCACACACGGAATACCTCTTTGTAGAGCAGACTGTAAAAGCTCAACATGCCCACCTCACTGCACGGCCCGCCCCACCAAACGCAGGAATACTTCTTCCAAATCAGGCTGCTGCAAGGTCATCTCTTGTACCGCCACCCCAGCCACACGCAGTTCCGCCAGCATTGACTCCAATGCTTGATAAGATGGCAATGTCAGCAGGTAATCACCGTCCATCTGTTCAACCACCTGCGGCAGCAATGTGGCAGGTAAACAACCCACTAGTTTCAGCCTGACGCGACAACCGGTCAGGCTACTGAGTAAATTTTGTGTGCTATCCAGCGCTACAATCCGGCCGTGTTTGAGCATGGCAATTCGTGTGCATAAGGCCTCAGCTTCTTCCAAATAATGGGTAGTTAACAGAATGGTATGCCCATCGCGGTTAAGCTGCTGGATGAAGCGCCATAACGATTGGCGCAGCTCCACGTCCACCCCGGCAGTCGGTTCATCTAACACAATAACGGGCGGTTTATGCACCAGGGCCTGCGCCACCAACACACGGCGCTTCATACCACCGGACAGGCGGCGCATATTGGTATCAGCCTTATCGGTCAAATCCAAGTGGTGCATTACCTCATTGATCCAGGTGTCGTTACGACGTAATCCAAAAAAACCAGACTGCAAACGCAACGTTTCGCGAACTGTGAAAAAAGGATCAAAGGCCAACTCTTGCGGCACCACACCCAACACACGGCGGCTAGCACGATATTGCGTGACTACATCGTGTCCCAGTACGGACAGGTGCCCATCATCTGGCAATGCAAGTCCGGCCAGCAGGTTAATCAGCGTGGTTTTGCCCGCACCGTTGGGGCCAAGCAAACCGAAGAACTCACCCTGCTCGATACGCAAATCCACGCCGTCCAATGCTTGTAATTGACCATAGCGCTTACGTGCTTGGCGCACATCAATAGCAGGTAGCATCAAATTGGATGGATCAAGGCTGCGCGGAATCATTACCGCATAGCGGCAGCATATCCACAACGCCATACAGACGAGCCAAGCTTAACAAATTCTCTGGAACATGAGCGAAACACAGCTTCACACTACCACGCTGCGCCTCGCGTAGCCAAGCCA
>Ga0209181_10007500_pt1 | contig 14923 bp, 14 predicted proteins | sample MAT05_FD_187208 | JGI IMG/M metagenome (GOLD analysis project Ga0209181, IMG submission 187208) | Freshwater microbial communities from Lake Fryxell liftoff mats and glacier meltwater in Antarctica - MAT-05 (SPAdes) (version 2) | ecosystem: Environmental > Aquatic > Freshwater > Ice > Liftoff... | reverse complement strand
GTGTGATAGCGGCCCTTGTCTTCTTCCGGGACGGTTTTGAGTTCTAGTCGATCTTTCATTTCCGGTATTGGAATGGCGCCATCCAATAACCACGAACCGTCTTCACGTTGCACCGACCAAGCATCCACAGCATTACGTGGGGTGAATTCACCTGTTACCGCTTCCAGCATATCTTGTAGCGTGACGAGTCCCTCGACTTCGCCATATTCGTCGATGACAAAAGCCATCTGCATGTTATTGGTGCGGAATTGTTCCAGCAACTCCATCCCGGTCAGTGTTTCGGGCACAAAAACACATTTGAGCAAATTGGCTGAGAAATCAGGTGTTTCTCCCTTTGCCACGCAGGCCAAGGCTTGCTTGGCGTGTATGACACCCAGCAGTTTATCGAGCCCACCATCGCAGACAGGGAATCGAGAATGTTCTGATTCAATTAATTGGCGCAGGTTGTCATTGGGCGAAAGTCTAATGTCAAGGAACACCACGTCCGAGCGCGGAATCATCAACGAACCGAGCTGTCGATCATCCAGCCGAAACACGTTACGCACCATTTCATGTTGGTGTTGCTCGATGATGCCTGCCTCAGACCCTTCTTCGAGCATGGCGTGGATTTCCTCTTCCGTTATGCTTGTCTGGCTGCTCTGTTTCACTCCCATGATTCGCAGCATGGTGTGTGTGGAAACTGATAGTAGAAAGACGAATGGTCGCGTAATGATCGCCAGAACTTGCATCGGACGAGCAACCCAGCGAGCAATGAATTCTGGATGGAGTTGGCCGATGCGCTTGGGCACCAACTCACCCAAGACGATGGATACATACGTGATAACCAAAACGACAACCGCTGTTGCGCCAATACTGGCGGTTGGCTCAGACAGGCCGAGTGATTGCATCCATTGCGAGAATGGTGCAGCCAATACTGCTTCACCGACGATCCCGTTCAGGATGCCGATTGACGTAATGCCAATCTGAATGGTGGACATAAAGCGTGTGGGGTCTTCACCCAGCTTTAGCGCAGCGCTGGCAGGGGCATCACCGTCAGCGGCTAGTTTCATCAAACGTGCTTTGCGGGCTGTCACGAGTGCAATCTCGGACATGGCAAAAACTCCGTTGAGAACGATCAGACCAATCAGAACTAGGGTTTCCATCTGGAAGCTCCTAATTCAAGAAAAACTCGAGCAGGGTAAGCCTGAATGGTCGCAATTTGCGGGTCGGCGTCGGCTTGGCAAGAACAGCAAGTAGAGAGGGTATTTGCACTCCATCGGGAATGCGTAAATAAAGATGACCAACTTAAGCAACTGGCACTATCCATAAACTACCGGGCGCTGCCGGATGTCCTTTGTAAAATGAAGAGCCTCCATTTTATATCAGGTTCCGGTGGAAAATCTGTCCCCGAGAAGGCGTCAAATGGTGAATTTGCCCAAGTCGTCTATCCGACCCTGAAGATTGAGCCCTCGTCATGTCTTCATGAGGCAGTTATTTTTCTGTGCTTTTTTCTGCATTCTCCATAGCCTGTTGGGTATTCTGCTGGCCTTGCAGCATGGCTTGATCAACCTTGGCTTTCGTATCGGCAACGGTGTTCTTGTGCTGTTCTAACTCCTGCTTTTTAAGCGTGGCCGCGGTTGCAGCGGTGGTGGCTGTCTCTACGCCGCAGGCTGTGAGCATCAATGTTGTTGTAAGGCCGATGAATAGGGCTTTCATGACTTCTCCTTAAAAAACGTGTCGATCTAACTTCACTTCTTGCATGATGGTGGTGGCAATTTCTTCAATCGATTTGCTGGTGGAATCCATCCAGCGGATGCCTTCGCGGCGCATCATTTTCTGTGCGGCTTCAATTTCATAATGGCAGTTTTTGAGTGAGGCGTAGTTGCTGTCGGGGCGCCGTTCGTGGCGAATTTTGCTGAGTCGATCGGCATCGATAGTGAGACCAAATATCTTGCCTCGGTGTTTGTGCAAGGAGCCGGGCAGTTGATCACGTTCAAAGTCTTCCGGTATGAGTGGGTAATTGGCTGCCTTTATTCCAAATTGCAAAGCTAAATACAGGCTGGTTGGCGTTTTTCCACTGCGAGAAACACCCACCAAGATGACGTCAGCCTTGTCCAACCCCGCTTCTGATGAACCGTCGTCATGACTCAAGGTGAAGTTCACCGCATCAATGCGGTTCGCGTAATCCTGGGTTAAAGGCTGTCCATGCGAACGGCCAATGGTATGGGTGGATTTCAGTTCTAATTCGGCTTCTAGCGGGACGATGAATGCCTCGAAGAAGTCCAGAAACAGGGCGTCTGCGCCGCGTAGTATCTTGCTGCTTTCGGCATCAACTAAGGTAGTAACGACGATAGGACGGATGCCTTCATCGATGGCCGCCTGGCGAATCTGTGTGACGCAATCTTGAGCTTGTTCTGCCGACTTAACGAAGGGAATGCGGACCTTGCGAAATTGAATGCTTTCAAACTGGGTGAGCAGGCTGTGGCCGAGCGTTTCTGCCGTTATACCTGTCCCGTCGGAGATAAAAAACACGGTTCTTGCGAGTTGATGGGGCATGGATGGGCGCCGAGTTAATAGAGTTAGTAAAAAGAGAGGTAAGGAAGCGGTAAAAGACGATAAAATAAGCTCTTTATACCCCCGATTCAACCCTTTACTGAAATGAGCAAGAAATGACGCGCTATGTAATTGCATTTGAAGAGCTTCGCATGACTGACGTGGAGCAGGTCGGTGGCAAGAACGCTTCCTTGGGAGAAATGATCAGCCAGCTATCTGGTGCAGGGGTGCGCGTTCCCGGGGGGTTTGCAACAACCGCACAAGCCTTCCGTGATTTTCTTGCGCATCAAGGGTTGGCAGATCGCATCAATGCGATTCTGAAGACGCTCGATATTGAAGATACCGATGCATTGTCAGCAGCCGGTTCGCAGATTCGCCAATGGATTATTGATACGCCGTTCCCTGAAAAACTGGATCAGGACATCACGGAGTTTTACAACAAGCTCGTTGGCAGTGGTGAAAAAGACGCGAGCTTTGCCGTGCGCTCTAGCGCGACAGCGGAAGACTTACCTGATGCGTCATTCGCCGGACAGCAAGAAACTTTCTTGAATATTTATGGCTTGGACAATGTGCTCCACGCCGTGAAGCACGTATTTGCTTCGCTCTATAACGACCGCGCGATTTCTTATCGCGTGCATCAAAACTTTGAGCATGCTGATGTTGCCTTGTCTGCCGGTGTGCAGCGCATGGTGCGCAGCGACACTGGTGCAGCAGGCGTACTTTTCACGCTCGATACAGAATCAGGTTTCCGCGATGTTGTGTTCCTCACCGCTTCTTACGGTCTAGGCGAAACAGTCGTACAAGGTGCCGTGAATCCGGATGAGTTTTACGTACACAAACCCAAGTTGGCCGAAGGCAAGCCCGCCATCATTCGCCGTAATTTAGGTTCCAAGCTCATCAAGATGGAATTTACCAACGCCAAAGAAGCAGGGCGTTCCGTGCAAACGGTGGATGTGCCGGAAGCGGATCGTCATCGCTTTGCGTTGTCTGATGCGGATGTATTAGAGCTTTCACGTTATGCAGTTTCCATTGAGAAACATTACGGTCGCCCGATGGATATTGAGTGGGGCAAAGACGGTAATGACGGCAAGCTGTACATCTTGCAGGCGCGTCCTGAGACGGTGAAGGCGGGTGACAATCATCAAGTTCAGCTTCGCTATCGCTTGAAGCAACATGCCAAAGTGCTGGCATCGGGTCGAGCAATCGGTCAAAAAATTGCGACGGGACGCGTGCGCATTATTCCGAATGCTTCTGAAATGGCGAAAGTGCAACCTGGCGATATTTTGGTTACGGATATGACCGATCCCAACTGGGAGCCGGTGATGAAGCGCGCTGCCGCGATTGTGACCAATCGTGGAGGGCGTACCTGCCACGCAGCGATTATTGCCCGTGAGCTAGGTATTCCGGCCATCGTGGGGTGCGGCAATGCGACCGAGGTATTTGTTGAGGGTGAATCTGTGACGGTATCCTGCGCCGAGGGCGATACCGGTTATATCTATCGCGGTGAATTAGAGTTCGAGGTGACACAACAGCAAATCGTCAATCTGCCCGAGTTACCTGTAAAGATCGCCATGAACGTGGGCAATCCTGAGCTGGCTTTTGAGTTTCAAGGTATTCCTAATGCAGGCGTAGGCTTGGCGCGGATTGAGTTCATCATCAACAACGTGATCGGCATTCACCCCAAAGCGATTTTGGAATTAGATCAAGTGCCGGTTAGTTTGCGTGAAGAGATTCAGCGACGTGCGCGCGGCTATGCGAATCCCAGAGATTTCTTTATCGAGAAATTAGCTGAAGGAGTTTCTACCATCGCCGCAGCGTTCTGGCCAAAGCCGGTGATTGTTCGTTTGTCCGACTTTAAATCGAATGAGTATCGCAAATTACTCGGCGGTGAAATTTACGAGCCAGAAGAAGAAAATCCCATGTTGGGTTTCCGTGGCGCATCGCGCTACTTAGCACCTTCATTCAGCGAATGTTTCAAACTCGAATGTATTGCGCTTAAAAAAGTGCGTGAAGAAATGGGCTTACACAACGTCGAAATCATGGTGCCATTTGCGCGCACAGTGGAAGAAGCGAAGAGCGTCGTGGAGCTACTCGCTGCCAATGGCCTGAAGCGTGGCGCAGGTGGTGTGGATGGAGTGGGTAACTTGCGCCTCATCATGATGTGCGAAATTCCATCCAATGCATTGCTGGCGGAAAAATTCCTTGAGCACTTTGATGGTTTCTCGATAGGCTCAAACGATTTGACACAGCTAACGCTCGGCTTGGATCGTGATTCGGGCTTGGTTGCAAACCTCTTTGATGAACGCGACGAAGCCGTGAAAGCCTTGCTAAGTATGGCGATTGGGGCCTGTCGCAAGCTGAATAAATATGTAGGTATTTGTGGGCAAGGGCCGTCGGATCACGTCGACTTTGCAACCTGGTTGATGGATGAGGGCATTATTACCATGTCACTTAATCCTGATACTGTTCTGGATACGTGGACGCGGTTGGGGAAACATTTAGAAAAAAATTCGGCTCAAGTGTGATTGGTTATCAATATTTCGCATCAATTTTAAGGGAGACCGCATGGACATAGATTGGTGGCAATGGTGGCATTGGGCAGTCCTCGGCCTCGTCTTGATTGCGGCGGAGCTGGCCGTACCGGCATTTGTACTTGTGTGGTTTGGCTTAGGGGCGCTATTCACAGGCTTGGCACTTTTCATCGTGCCGAGCTTGAGTCAAGCAACGCAAATCATGTTGTGGACACTGTCGTCGATTGCCATGATGGTGTTGTGGTTCAAACTCTTCAAGAAAAGTTTTTACAAGACCCGTGTTGGTATGTCCGATTCAAATATCATTGGAGAAGTCGGCTTACTGATTCGTGATGTCGAACCATTCAAAAAAGGCCAAGTGCGTTTTCAAAAACCCTTGATGGGGTCGGATGTTTGGGACTGTATTTCGGATGAGACAATTCAACGCAGTGAACGGGTGAAGGTGCTGAGTGTTGAGGGCAACTTCTTAAAGATTGGTAGCATTAACGGCATTAACATTGGGGAGAAATCAGCATGATGATATTTGTTCTTGCAATACTGGCGTTTGCGGTGGTCACTATCTGGAAAGGGGTTCGTATTGTTCCCCAAGGCGAAGAGTGGATTGTCGAACGCCTGGGTAAATACAACAGCACGCTGTTGCCTGGCCTCACCGTCATCATTCCTTACATTGATCGTATCGCTTACAAGCTCGTCACCAAAGACATCATTCTCGATGTGCAAGAACAGGAAGTTATCACCAAAGACAATGCGGTGATTCTCACCAACGCCATTGCTTTTATCAAGATCACCGATCCGGTTAAAGCCGTCTATGGTGTGACGGATTTTTCCGAAGCCATTCGCAACATGATTATGACCACTTTGCGGTCGATTATTGGTGAGATGGAACTGGATCAAGCCTTATCCAGTCGAGACAAAATCAAGATTCGCCTGCGTGAGAGTATCGCCGACGATGCCGTGGATTGGGGTTTAACGGTGAAGTCGGTAGAAATTCAAGATGTTAAACCTTCACCTTCCATGCAAAAAGCCATGGAGCAACAAGCCTCCGCCGAACGCGAACGTAAAGCCATGGTGACGCGCGCTGAGGGTGAAAAACAATCCATGATTTTGCAAGCTGAAGCACGCCTAGAATCAGCGCGTCGTGATGCCGAGGCGCAGGTAACATTGGCAGAGGGTTCTGCCGAAGCGATTAAACGCGTAGCCTTAGCCATTGGCGATCGAGATACGCCGATGTTGTATCTGCTTGGTGAGAAATACATCACCGCTATGACCAAACTGGCTGAGTCAGACAATGCCAAGATGATTGTTCTGCCTGCGGATATTCAAGAAACAGTACGTGGAGTGCTAGGTAAGTTTAAAAACTAGTTAAATGCTCTATCGAAAACCCAAAAAAACCGAGACCTAAATTAGGCCTCGGTTTTTTTCTACTCTTTTCTCCACAATCAAAACTAGCTGCTCTGCTTGCTGGTAGATTTATTTCCTGACTTATTCCCGCCTTGAGTAGAAGTACCTTGCGATTGCTCGCTTTTGGACTTGCCACTTGAGTTTTGGCTATTCTTCTCTGAAGCATTGCTGCTTTTTTGGTCTTTGTCTTTTGACTGATTGGATTGATTCATTTTCATCTCCTTGACTGTTAATAAAAGCTGGGAAGTTCCCAACAATATATAAGGGCAACGTTTGTGCCTACTGATGCATTACCTAACTTTTCATCATTTCTTTTTTTGGGATCATTGAACAATTTACGGCAATTTGCATGTCATTTGTTTCTTACTGTTCATGTAATTCTCGTTGGTATCGATCAAAAGAATTTTTTCCGCAAGTTAGACGAATCAAAGCGCCCTCAGCTATAAAAGGAGCGCAGGTGGGGAAATCAATCACGAGTGGGGTAATGACTTCTTCAATCCAAGCGCGAGAGTGAGCTAGATCTAATTTGGCATGTATGTCGTAATAAGCACGAGTTTCTTTGCCTATACCGAGGCGCTCCATACCGCTCGCAATCTTCGCTACTCGACTTGGGGCAGTTAATTCAATTACGCCTAAAGCTCCAATGGATTGGTATAGGTAACGACGATTTACTGCCAGGGCAATCATTACATTACTCAAGGCTAACGATTCATAAACCGTTTCATTGATACTCGGGCTAAGCTGAAGGTTCTGTACTACTTGGTCTAATAAATTACTATGGGTAGCGGAAGCTTTTCCTCTACCCATCTCATCCCAATAATTTCTTGCCATCTCAACCTTAGCTTTTGGCGGTAATCGCACTTGCGTGTAGGCTAATAAATCATCAAAACCGGCTTCACCAGCAGCTTCTTGCGCCAAAAACCATTTCATTTCTTCCAAGCTCGACTCATTAGCTAGCCAAGTGAAAAAGGGGTGATGTTGGCCTGGGCCAATATGATTTAATGATTCAAACCAAGTAACAAATTCTGAACCATCCGTTGATAAACTGGGAAGCAAGGGAAATATATGGCGTCGCAACTCTTCAATATAGTTTCCCTCAAGTATTCTAAATTTCTTTTCTTCCCGTAGTTCACTTTGCCATTTTGCATTGGGCAAAGCAGGAGCAAGACGCTTGTGGTTAAAGCGTGCAAGTGAAGTTTGGAAACTTGAAGTATTAAAGTTTCTACTTCTAAACTCTCTAGGTAATACTGAGCTTAAAAAAGAAATTAAATCAAATGTTGGCATTTTTTTACGCGCTAATTTCATTTAAGATTCAAATTGAAATTAAAAAGGGCACATTCTGTGCCCTTTATTTTTGATGTAAATGAATCAGGTAATTAACGAGTTACACCACTACCCGTATTTCCATAAGTACTTGTCCCAGTGGTTCCACCAGCTCCTGTATTACCCGTAGAACTTGAACCTGTGGCCCCGTTTGAACCGGTGCTTCGTGAGTTAGTCCGATTTCCATCCATGTTTCCATCACGATTGTTGTTACCTGTGGTGGAACTTGGGGCTGAAGGGTCACTATGGGTTCTTGTAGAACCCGTTGTTTCACCTGCTCGCGTTCCATTTTGATTTGTTGTGTTTGAACTGGTGGAATTAGTAGATTCAGAGCGATTACGTTTAGCCTCTGCTACAGCTTGGCTACGTGCCATCTTGGCTTCTTTGCGGCACTGAGTACGGCTGGTGCCCTCCATGTCCTTACATAGAGTTAATGCACTCTGGTAGTCGCTTTTAGCTTGAGCGGAAGCGGTTTTATAAGCATCGTGACTCATTGATCCATTATTCTTGTTCATACCTGATGTATCAGGGTGGGTTCCCATTTGGCTTGAAGGCTGGGTACTAGTAACAGAGCCATCCGCTGCCATTACGGTAAGACCTTGAAGCCCAAAAGCGAGCGTAATCATTGCTAACATGGTTTTACCGATAACTTTTTTCTTAAGAAGTGGGGAGGTATTCATTTTGTTTCCTTAATAAAATTAGGACGGTAGGGTTCCATCGTCATTTCTTAAGGGCAACCCTCGTTCCAGCCTTATAAATCTTCTATGTATTTATATTGAAGCGATCGGTAAAAGTGTGACGGAAAAATTTCCCGTAAAAAATACCGAACTGCCTACCTCTTTTATGGGCATAAGGGTTACTACTTCTGGGGCTCACCGATAGGAGTTGATAAGCCATACAGAAATAGACCGATTTACTCAAGCTGAGACATACCAATCCCAAGCTGCCTTACCCGCTGCGGCGGAGAGCGCACTGATTGCTGTTCCCCACGCCATATCAATTAAAGTAAGACTCCACGGCCAATTTCTGAGGGTGGCTAAATTACTTAGGTCGTAAGTGGCATAGCAAAAAAATCCAAAAAGGGCGCCGAAGGCAATGGTTTTGCTCCATTCATTCGTCACGCCATGTGGCGCTATAGTAAAAATCACCAAGCCCGCGGCATAGATTAAATAAAATGCGATAGCGACCCCTATGTTGGGGCGCTCTGCCATTAAGTGCCCAATACCATCTTGATAGAGCGGCTTGGCAATAAAGCCTAGCCATAGTATGTCCAGTAAAACCATGACTGAAGCGGTAGCAATATAAGCGATGACATAATTAAGCATGTTGAATCCTTTGTTGTGTGTTTGGTTTAAATCCTAATTTCTTCATGGCCGAAGTCAGGCTCTTTGCTGATTGGGCATAGCCGCTCCATGGTTGGTTCCCTGTTGCTAATCGTGCTTCTACATTTTGCACAGTCCAATGATTGCTACTTTTAACTTGATCGAGTTCTTCCCAAGTAATAGGGACGGAGATGCCCATGCCTGGGCGGGCTCGGGCTGACCAGGCAGCTACAGTCGTTGCCCCTAATCCATTGCGAAGATAATCAATAAAAATTTTACCCACACGATTGCGCGGTCCGCTTTTAGCAACAAAGCGTTCAGGAATGGTTTCAGCAAGGTGGACAACAATGGCTTCAGAAAAATCTTTTACCGTGTCCCAATCAAAGCGCTTTTGTATGGGTACAACAAGGTGTAATCCTTTGCCGCCACTCGTCTTGAGAAAAACTTGGAGTCCTAGTTGGTTCAAAAAAGCACGTACCAGTGTGGAAGCTTCTTGGATTTTTTGCCAGCTGACACCTTCGCCAGGATCCAAATCAAAAACTATTCGATCTGGCGTTTTGAAGGTTGAAGCCACCGCATTCATTGTATGCAGCTCCACCGTATTCCATTGCGCGGCGTTGAGCAGACCTTCATCTTTTGCAACTACCAACAGGGGAGGATGCTTTGGAAGTAAAGAAGGATCCAATTGGTTAATGCCGGGCAGCGTTTTTGTCTCAGCATGTTTTTGAAAGAATAACTCACCGCCAATTCCTTGAGGCGCTCTGACTAAAGAGACGGGGCGATTTTTTAAATGTTCCATAATCAGTGGGGTTACTAACTCATAGTATTGGACAAGTTGTAACTTGGTTATTCCACTGATTTTGTCGATTACGCGGTCAGGATGGGTGACATTTATTTTTGTACTTAGAATACTAGCCTTAGGTTGATTAGCGGAAGAGGAAGTGGAACTTGTCTTAGTGGTTCGTTTAATTTGAGAAGTCGCAGCATTCTCTTTAGCATGTGAGGGAAGCTCCCTAACGATGGCAGAAGCAGGCTTATCAAAGCGTAGACCGTGAAATACAGAATGACGAATATGCCCCGCACGTGTCCATTCGCCAAATGAAACTTCTGCCAAAAGGCTAGGCTTGACCCAGTGGGCTTGTTTATCGATCGCCGTTTTTTCAATAAAAGGACTTTTTTCGCTGGTTAAAGTATCAAGCTTGTTGCGAAGTTCTTTAAGTACTTTGTCGTTAAAACCTGTGCCTACATTACCTGCATACACTAATTGTCCTTTGTCGTTATGAACCCCAAGGAGTAGGGAGCCCAAGCCAATTCTTGAGCCTTGTGGAGAAGTAAATCCGCCAATCACAAACTCTTGGCGTTGGGTGCATTTCAACTTTATCCAGTCATCACTGCGCCTAGAAACATAAAGAGAGTCTAGGCGTTTTCCGATTATGCCTTCCAGACCCATTCGGCAGGCGGCGCCAAAAATTTCATCGGGCGCATTATTAAAAGCTGCACTTAATTGAACCAGTTTAGAGGGGCAACGTTTGAGAATTCGTTCTAGTACCTCTCTACGTTCTACCAATGGCACTGAGCGCAAGTCATAACCGCTGCAATAAGGGATGTCGAATAAAAAATATGAAATATCCTGCGTGTTTTTTTCATCAAATGACTGTTGTAAGGCACCGAAATCAGGCCTGCCCTCATCGTTCATCACTACTATTTCCCCGTCGTACCAACCGTCGGGTAAATTCATGGAGAGTATTTCTTTTTTCAAGTCAGGTAATTTGCTTGTCCAGTCATTTTCATTGCGTGTGAAGAACTGCACTTTTTTCGATGCCACTTTGCTCAGCATTCGATAGCCATCAAATTTAATTTCGAATATCCAGTTTGACGCATCTGAGGGCGATGCCGCTACCAAGGTTGCTAACTCTGGCTTTAAATTTACCGGTATAGAAGCTTTTAACGCACTGGGTGGTGGCCCACTGTGAGCGGGGCTAGTAGGGCTAGTGAAGCTATTGGATGGCGAAGATGAATGTTTTTTTGTGTTCTTTATTGGAAGCGCTTTCACACTATCTGGTAGCTCTTCAACAATATTGAATTCAGTATTTGAGCGGGCCTCATAATCTTGTTCTTTAATCAGTAGCCATGCTTCTTGTTTTCCACTCATATTGCGAGGGTTGCGCATTTTGATTAATGCCCATTTCCCTTTCAGCTTGTGGCCAAACAACTCAAACTTCAAATTACCCGCTGCGTAGCCTTTTTTTGCACCACCATCTCCTATTGGCTGCCAAACACCTTTATCCCAAACAATCACTTTTCCTGCGCCATATTGTTTAGCCGGAATCGTGCCTTCAAAGGTGTTATAGGAAATTGGGTGATCTTCAACATGAACGGCCATCCGCTTATCATGGGGATCTAAGCTAGGGCCTTTAGGCACAGCCCAACTTTTCATCGTGCCGTTTAATTCCAAGCGAAAATCGTAATGAAGATGGCTGGCCCAATGTTTTTGCACTACAAAACTGAGTGCATTCTCATTAGAAATGCCACCCTCTTTGGGTTCAGACGTAATGACGAAGTTCCGCTTCGATTGATAAGCTTTTAGGCTTTTAGTATTAGCCATATTTAAATGCTAATTAGAGTGAATAGTTGAACTCTAAGATTAGAAAGAATCTATGCCTGTACGCTAACGCACAATCTTGGAGAGCATGTTCAGATAAGTTGTACCTGACGATTAAAAAAGAAGGAGAAACCATGTCGCGTGCAATCTGGAAGGGAGCCATCAGTTTTGGCCTAGTGCATATTCCCGTAGAGCTTTATTCAGCCGTGGCGTCGGATAGTTTAGATTTGACGATGCTGGATAAACGCAACTTTGCACCGATAGGGTTTCGGCGTTACAACAAGAAAACAGGCAAAGAAGTGCAGTGGGAGAATATCGTCAAAGGTTACGAGTATAAGAAGGATGGATTCGTTGTTTTGTCAGAAGAAGATCTAAAACAAGCGAATGTGGAGTCTACCCAGACTATCGACATCCAATCTTTTGTATACGCCTCTGAAGTGCCGCTTACTTATTATGAGCAACCCTATTATTTAACGCCGGGCAAAGGGGGAGACAAAGTCTATGCGCTGCTGCGAGAAACCTTGCGCAAAGCCGATAAAGTCGCTATTGCGCAAATCGTGATTCGTACGAAACAACATCTTGCGGCGCTTGTTACGGTAGGCGAGGCTATTATTCTTAATACCCTGCGATATAGCACTGAAATCCGCACCACTGAAGAATTAAACTTTCCTGCAAAAACACTCAAATCTGCGGGCATTACAGAAAAAGAAATTCACATGGCACTCTCTTTAGTTGAGGGAATGACTGAAGAATGGAAGCCTGATCAGTATCACGATACTTATCGAGAAGATGTATTAGCACTGGTGAAAAAGAAAATAAAGTCTAAACAAACTAAGACCATCACCGAGCCTACTGCAGAAGCGGAAACTCTACCTAAAAGCGCAAAGATTATTGATCTTGTGGCATTGCTGGAGCAAAGCTTAGGGAAAAAGGCACCGGCTAAAACCAAGAGTGTTGAAAGGAGTGGTGAAAAAAGAGCTGAACAAACAGCTGAAAAAAGAATTGTAAAAAATACTGTAAAGAGCACGGCTACAACTAAAAAATTAAAATCGAAGAATGTGACTCCGCTAAGAAGAAAGCAAGCCTAATAGCTTGTTATTTAACGTTGCGACCGAATGAGCCTTTGCTTTTCACGATCCCAGTCACGTTCTTTATCAGCCTCGCGCTTATCGTGTTGTTTTTTTCCTTTCGCAAGGCCGACATCCAGCTTAATCATCCCTTTTGTGTAATGCAGATTTAGCGGAACCATGGTGTAACCAGCACGATCCACTTTACCAATGAGCTTGGCAATTTCGGTTGCATGAAGTAACAGTTTGCGGGTACGGGTTGGGTCAGGATTGGAATGCGCGGAAGCCGTCAGCAATGGGCTGATGTGGCAACCGATGATAAACACCTCTTGGCTGCGAACAAGCACATAAGCTTCTTTGATTTGTGCGCGACCGGCGCGAATGGCTTTGACTTCCCAACCTTCGAGCACAAGCCCAGCCTCGAAACGTTCTTCGATGAAGTAATCGTGAAAAGCTTTTTTATTTTCGACAATGCTCATGTTTGTTAATGCGCTAGAATCCGCAATTCTATCGCAAGAGCTCTTGCTTACACACTAAAACTCATTTACTAACAAGGATGATGATGTTTTTCACCAACGCTTCATCCAGCAGGTTCCACAAGTTGCCAACGATCTGGCGATGGTTTTGCAAAGGCTTGCAATGGCTATTTTGGGGTGCGCTTGGTTTACTGTTGGTGGTGATCGCGATCAATGCTTTCGACGAAGACTTAGCGCCAGAGACTATTGCACTACTTGCGGCACCACCTAATCCATATAGCAACGAACAGAATCTCTACTTGGCCATCACGGGGTTCGATGCCCCTCAAGGTGAGTCACCCGTTGCCTTTGGCCTAGAAAAAGTCAAAGAATACGAAGTCGGTCTAGAGGCCAGACTTAAAGATCCGCGTATTGCGCTCGAGGATCTGTCGAAAAAAAATCCTCAATTACTTAGTTTCAAAGGCGAGATCGATTTCTGCCGTCCATTGCAAACTTCGTGTTGGACAAAAATCGAGAGTCACAAAAGTGAGATTGAGAAGCTACTCGATAACAACCGAGAACTATACCAACGTTACCTCGCCCTAAAGGGCTTTACCGGCTACTACGACACGGCGACGCCAAGCGTATATTCCCCGCTGGTACCGGTCTCACCATCCCCACAAATACGATCTTTATTTCTTGCTAATTTTGCAGTGCAGATGAAGAGCCAAAATCTGCACCAACAAAAAGTAGCGCTTTCAGATTTAGACAGGGATATCCAAGTTTGGCGAGACATGTTGGTTGGAGATGGGAGCTTGTTATCAAAGATGCTTGCTGTTGCATTACTAGAAAGTGACTATTTAATGCTTGCCGATATGATTGGGGATAGCACCATCAATCTATCTAACTTTTCAACTGAACTCGATCATATAGTGATGCCATTTGAACAGGTTGACTGGAAAATTGGCAAGGTGTTTGCATTTGAAATCAAGGCTCTTACTTCCGGTATTGATACATTGGATCGTGTTGTAGGTACGCAGATTGATATTCGCAACGAGCTAACAGGAAATGCGCCAAAATGGTGGGAATGTTATTGGGTTCGCTTCCAACTCCATTTCTACAAAACACGCGCGACAAAAAATCTTTTTGCAAATGGTATAAAGCAAGTGATTAATGCAGCTGACGCCAAATCAGAAAGCGTCTCCGTTGCTCGTCATGCATACTCAACTTGGTTTCGGGAAAATCTAAGCCTTGGCTTCAACTTAGCGTACAACCCTAGTGGTAAAGCAGTTCTAGCGTTCACTTTGCCAAAATACAAAAACTATCCATTGCGTGCCTACGATGTCGCTGCTATTCAACGCCTAGTTAAGTTGAGCTACGAGATTCGTCGCCAAAAGATTGACGCCAAGGAGATTCCCATCTTTATTCAACAACACCCAGAATGGGCAACGCATCCTGTGAGTGGCCAATCGTTTTCTTGGGACGCTGAGAAGAGTGAAATTGCAATGAAGCCAGTCGGAGAACAGCCCGAGGGTAGCCGTTTCAAAATATCCGTTTGGCAACATAAGAAAAACTAAAACGGAAATAATCGCTGATGCCTGAAGTTAAAAAAACAGTCCTAATCGAATACAGCGCAAGCCAGATGTTCCAACTGGTGGATGCCGTGGAAGACTACCCGCGCTTTTTGCCT
>Ga0209181_10007497_pt1 | contig 14928 bp, 16 predicted proteins | sample MAT05_FD_187208 | JGI IMG/M metagenome (GOLD analysis project Ga0209181, IMG submission 187208) | Freshwater microbial communities from Lake Fryxell liftoff mats and glacier meltwater in Antarctica - MAT-05 (SPAdes) (version 2) | ecosystem: Environmental > Aquatic > Freshwater > Ice > Liftoff... | reverse complement strand
GCTAAGAAAGATGTGAAGGTAGTTGCCGAGGCCGATAATGGTATGCATTTGCTTAATATGCTGAAAATGATACCGGTTGATGTAATTCTGCTGGATATTCAGATGCCGATAATGGATGGAATTACTGCCTTGCCGGAAATTAAAAAGCTGTATCCCCAAGTGCGTATAATTATGCTTACCATGATGGATGACCATAGTATGATCACCAAGTTAATGGAAATAGGAGCCAACAGCTATCTTACCAAAACCAGCGACAGCGAAATTATTTACGAAGCAATAAAAACCTGTTTTGAACAGGAATATTATTTTAACCAGCTTACCAACAAAGCTTTATTAACCAACCTGAAACAGCGTAACGATATTACTCCACAGCGCATGATGCAGCAGGAGGCACACCTCAACGACAAAGAAATGCTGATACTGAAGTTGATGTGCGAAGAGAAAAGTACTAAGGAAATTGCCGACATAGTAGATCTTAGTCCACGTACGGTAGAAGCTATACGTGACAAACTGAAAGTAAAAACCGGTGCTAAAAGTACCGCTGGTTTAATTATGTATGCTGTAAAGCATAATATATTAAACGAAGAGATCTGAACATAATTTTTTGTAAATCCCCTTTTCTAAACTTTAATTAGTAAAAATACCCTCCGGTAAATCGGGGGGTATTTTTTTACTGGCATAGATACCAGTTGTGCTGTAGTATATTTGATGATGAACCATTTTATTTTTAACGGCAGATTATATAAAGAAGATGTTGCTGTACTGTCGGCCGGCAGCCGTGGATTAAGGTTTGGCGATGGGCTTTTTGAAACCATTAAAAGCATAAACAGCCAATTGGAGTTTTTAGATGAGCATTTGGCCAGGCTGTGGAAAGGCATGCAGGTATTGCAATTTAATATTCCCAAACATTTTACCCCCGATCGTTTGCAGGATGAAATAGAAAATCTGTTAAAGAAAAACGGGCACATTAAATATGCAAGAATACGATTAACTATTTTCAGAGGTGATGGCGGATTGTATGACGAAATTGATCACAAACCAAATTACTTTATTGAAACCTGGGCACTTGCAGATGAAACCGGTACCTGGAACAGTAATGGATTGGTTCTGGGTATTTATCAAGGTGCGAAAAAGAGTTTTGATATACTCAGCAACCTCAAGCACAATAATTTTTTACCTTATGTTATGGCGGCACTTCATGCAAAAAAAGAAAAATGCAATGATGCCATTTTGCTGAATACCCATGGCAGGCTTTGTGATACTACTATTGCCAATATCTTTTTAATTAAAGACGATGTTGTTTATACGCCAGCCCTGCAGGAAGCCTGCATTTCTGGAATAATGCGTAAGCATATTATTAACTGCCTTACAGCTGCAGGTTATAAACTGGCAGAAGGGCAGCTAACTGTTGCAGACCTCGAGCATGCGGATGAAGTTTTTTTATCAAACTCCATTTACAATATGCGCTGGGTGCAAAGGGTTGAAAATAAACAATATACCTGCGATCAAGCACAAAAAATTTATGCTGCCATATTTTCAACAAAAGGCTAAGGCTGTTGTTACACCAACATATTTATTAAACATATTTACCATTGCAAACAGTTAATATATTTTGGTTCAGGCGTGACCTGCGTTTGTCAGACAATGCAGGACTTTATCATGCTCTAAAAAGTGATAAACCAGTATTGCCTATATTTATTTTCGACAAAAATATACTGAATAAACTGGCTGATAAAACAGACAAGCGGGTAGCATTTATTCATGCTGCTTTAAAGGAAATACAGGCTGAATTATCGAGCCTGGGTTCATCCCTGGAAGTTTTCTTTTCAACGCCTGCAGAGGCATTTGAAAAACTTACTTCAACTTATAAAATTGAAAAAGTATTTACCAATCATGATTATGAGCCTTATGCAAAAGAAAGAGATGCAGCCAATGCAACTTTTCTTAAAATAAAGGGCGCATCGCTGGTTACTTTTAAAGACCAGGTAATTTTTGAGAAAGATGAAGTGTTGAAGGATGATGGAAAGCCCTACACAGTTTTTACGCCTTACAGCAGAAAATGGAAAAGCGTTTTGAAATTATTTCATTTTGAATCATACCCAACAGAAAAATATTTTAAAAAGTTTCTGCAACAACCTGCGAAAGATATTCCGGCATTGTCAGCCATGGGTTTTGTAGATGCCGAAACAACTTTTCCATCTAAGGAATTAAATAATGAATTGGTCTCAAAATACCAGGAACAGCGAAATTTTCCCGCTATTGCAGGTACATCCAGGTTAGGCGTTCACCTTAGGTTTGGCACAGTAAGCATAAGGCAGGTTGCAGCGCAATGCAGTGGGCTAAGTGAAACTTTTTTGAATGAACTGATATGGCGTGATTTTTACCAAATGATACTCTGGCATTTTCCGCATGTGGGCCATGGCAAAGCTTTTAAGCCGGCTTACGATTTTATTGAATGGCGAAATGATGCCGGCGAATTTGATAAATGGTGTAAGGGATTAACCGGTTATCCCATTGTAGATGCAGGTATGCGGGAACTGAATGCAACCGGTTTTATGCACAACCGGGTGCGTATGATTGTGGCTTCTTTTTTAACCAAACATTTGTTACTCGATTGGCGGCTGGGCGAAGCATATTTTGCAGAAAAACTTTTAGACTTTGACCTTGCTTCAAACAATGGAGGCTGGCAATGGGCTGCCGGCAGTGGTTGCGATGCGGCTCCGTATTTCAGGATATTTAATCCATATCTGCAGACAAAAAAGTTTGATCCGCAACTGGTATATATCAATAAATGGGTTCCCGAACTGAATGAACTGCATTATCCCCAACCCATTGTTGATCATGAATTTGCCCGCAAGCGATGCCTCGAGGTTTATAAAGCCGCACTTAAAAGTGACGGGTTTTAAAGTGCTCATTTCATTCAGGGCTTTGTATTGTTAATAACTGACATGAGCCTTTCTATTATCAGTCCATAAAATAAACAGTTGATGAAAAGTCCAATAAAAAACATTGAAGGACTCATAAACTTAAAAAACAAAGTATGTGTTGGAAATCTAAAAATATAAAATAATTTTCCACAGGCTTGGGTAATAATACCTGTACCACCGGTTCCCTCGTCAATTGCAGCTGCTGCTACAAAAGTAATAATAGCAAAAATGCAACAGAAAAATGTTGCAATTATAAAGATCAAAATTTTAAATTTTTTATTTTCCATTCTTTCATTTCAACTTGCTTGACCTGAAGCAGGCAATACGAAAATACTATCGGTTAGTGATTTATGCCCTGCATGAAGATTTTGATAAACAGCCAGCAGTTTTTGTATAGCATTTCTCCCTTCTTCTCCTAAATTAATAGAGTATTCGTTTACATAAAGATCAATATGCTTGCGCATTACAGCTTCACTCATTTCCTGGGAGTGCATGCGTATATAATCATTCAATTCCGGATAACTCAGGTAGGCATATTCTATACTTGCTTTTATAAGCCGGTCAACTTTTTGTTGTATTTCTGTTGATATATTTCTGCTGGCAACTATACCTCCAAGTGGAATTGGGTTGTTGGTTTCTTTCTCCCAAAAATCGCCCAGGTCAACAATTTTATGCAAACCTTTTTCTGCATACGTAAAACGGTTTTCATGAATAATTACACCAAGGCCTTCATTCTTTAATACAAAATTTTCAATTTCATCATACCTTAAAAATACCTTGTTTTTTGCATTTGGATATGCCAGCGAAAAAAGTAAATGTGCTGTTGTATTTTCTCCTGGTATGGCAATAGTATTTTCCTCCACATTCAACATTCCATATTCACCATTCGATATTAAGAGTGGTCCCACGCCTTTCCCCAAAGCACTGCCGCTGTTTAAAACAATATAGTTATCCAATACTAACGGCAATACGCCATAACTTAATTTAGTAATGTCCAGCTTGGCTTCTAATGCCCATTGGTTAAGGGTTTGCACATCTTCCAACAATACATTAAATTCCAAACCTTCTGTATCAATTTTATTATTTACAAGTGCATCAAATATAAAAGTATCGTTGGGGCAGGGAGAGAAGCCTAAAGTCAAAGTCATCTGTGTTTGTTAATTCGTTAATCCGTTAATTGGTTAATTAGTTTTGCAAGTTCATTGCTTAAATTTTCAATGGCTTCCTTCATCTTCCATTTTGTTTTATCTCTTTCGCCAACATGGTTACTTATTGATCGAAGCTGCATGAAAGGAATTTTTTCCTGTAAACATATATAGTGTAATGCAGCACCTTCCATGCTTTCTATGGCTGCATTAAATGTGCTGATGAATTGTTTTTTTTGCAATTCGCTGTCGCTTACTTTGTTTACAGTAATTGCTTTAACTTTTGGTAAACTGCTTTTTGATAATGCTTCGTTTAAATTCATCAACCAGCCATCTGTAAATGGAAATTCATCTTTATCGACAAATCCGGTACTAAAAATTGGGCTGTAACTTTCTTTTTCTTCTATTCCAATATCTGCAAAGCAATCCTGCTGCACTAAAACTACTTTACCCAAATCGATATCACCGGTAAAAATTCCTGCAATGCCTGCCTGGATGATGCAATCATAATTTACTTGCTGAATACGTTTTTGCAGGTGATACATGGTTGAAGGAACACCCACACCGGTAATCAGCACATCAACTTTTTTATTTGCAACTGTAAACGGCTCAATTTCGGGCGCCGTAGCAGCTATAAGTAAGATTTGCATAGTATTCCGATAATACCGCTAAAGTACCTCAATCCGCTTTGCTATCGGAATAATATCATCTAATATTTAAAAATAGCCCCACAGTCTATTATTCAAATAAAGATGCTACTACAAATTTCGGACTTACACTTCACATTTCAGGATTTAGCTGTTACCTTTGCCGAAATTTTGAATATTTAATGGTTTACATCACCAGAATAGAACATTTTAACGCAGCTCATAAATTATTTAACCCGGCATGGAGCCGTGAGAAGAATGAAGAGGTATTTGGCAAATGCGCCAATGAAAACTGGCATGGCCATAATTTTGAATTGTTTGTTACATTAAAAGGTGACCCCGACCCTGATACTGGTTTTGTTTATGATGTAAAAAAACTGAGCATTATTGTAAAAGAGCATGTTATTGATAAGCTGGATCATAAGAATCTGAATGTGGATGTTGATTTTATGGAGGGTAAGCTTTGCTCTATCGAAAATCTCGTGATTGGCATCTGGAATGAACTGACGCCGCACCTCCCCTCGGGTGTTCAACTTCATTGTCTTAAATTATCTGAAACTCCCCGAATTTTTGTTGAGTACTACGGAAATTAATTACTGTTTAAGCTAAACAAAGCCTAACTTTAATCGTAAATTAGCTTTCAATAGTTGATGTGTTTAAACAGCAGACTTCTGTTTTAGCATTCTTTTTTATACAGAACATTTATACCGATATACCAGTATTTAATTCAATGCTTTATACAATCGGTATAATACCTTCTAATATTTATGCGCAGCCCGTTGGGGTAATTCATAAATAAAGAGGGCATTACTATAGATTTTTAGAACAAATTTTAATCTTTATTTGTTATTACAGGTATCATGAATAATAAAGTAGCCGTTTACCGTAAAGAACATTTTAATGCAGCCCACCGCTTAAACAATCCTGCCTGGGACGAAGCCACCAATAAAAAGGTTTTTGGCAAGTGCAATAACCCGCACTTTCACGGGCATAATTACGAACTGGTGATTAAAGTAACCGGTGTGCCAGATCCCGAAACAGGGTATGTGATGGATTTAAAATTGCTGAGCGATATAGTAGAGGAAAATGTACTTGAAAGATTTGATCATAAAAACCTGAATGAGGATACTGCAGAGTTTAAAAATGTAAACCCAACTGCTGAAAATATCGCCATCGTTATCTATAATATTTTAAGAGATAAGATTAAGCCGGAAAATGATTTGCATATCCGCCTGTATGAAACAGAAAGAAATTTTGTGGAGTACCCGGTAAACTAAAACATGAATGTGTTGTTAAACAGAAAACTATAATTGATGGCGTATAAAAAAATTGAGCAGTATGATGAAAAGACAACTGCCGGCCTTATAGAAAATTACAAAAGTGCTTTGAGTTTACTGGGAGAAGACCCTGCAAGGGAAGGATTGGAGAAAACCCCTGAACGGGTTGCTAAAGCCATGCAGTATTTAACCCAGGGTTATGAAATGGATGCAAACGCTATATTAAATTCTGCAAAATTTCACGAAGATGTAAGTGAAATGATTATTGTAAAAGATATTGAATTGTACAGTATGTGTGAGCATCACATGCTGCCATTCTACGGAAAAGCGCATGTGGCCTATATTCCCAATGGGTACATAACCGGGCTTAGTAAAATTGCCAGGGTGGTGGATGTTTACAGCCGCCGCCTGCAGGTACAGGAAAGATTGACGCACCAGATACTGAATTCAATAAAAGAAACTTTGAACCCGCTTGGCGTTGCCGTGGTGATTGAAGCATCGCATTTGTGTATGATGATGAGAGGTATTTCAAAACAGAATTCGGTTACTACAACATCGGCTTTTTGGGGAGAGTTTGAAAAAAATGAAACGAGGAGTGAGTTTGTGAAATTGATAAGTGCAAAGCTGCATTAAGCTAATAAAGAGTTTGCATCTAAACTAATAGAATAGGTTGCTGTAACATTAAACTGTGTTGTATCTGTTTGTTTATATTTATTATCAATCAACTCAAATATTTCAACTTTTTGTGTATCGCAGTCAGCCATCGGGTAATATTTTACTCCATACATTTCGTACAAAGTAAATTTGGTATTTCGGTCTCTTAGTCTTGTAGAATGAGAAGAAATCTCCAGGATTAGTTGTGGTGGAAAAGTGAGAAAATCATCTTCAATACGACCGCAAACAATCATACAGTCTGGCCTTACAACTGTATTGTCATTTACAATCCAGTCAAGCACATATAAAACTTCGCAGTCGCATATTGATTTTTCTTGTTCCAGTGCATTACCCACGGCTCTTATAAATTTTCCGCCAAATGACTGATGCTTACGATTAGGTGATGGACTCATAGCGTAAGGATATCCATTCACCAATTCCCAATTGCCTTCCCACAATTTATAATCGTTGTAGGTATAACGTTCGGGTTCAAATATTTTGGTACCAAGCTCCATGCCCGTAATTTTTAATCAAATTTAAACTTTATTTTTGAGAAAATAGTTTAACGATGGCACATGCATATATCTTCCCGGGGCAGGGATCTCAATTTAATGGAATGGGAAAAAATTTATACGATTCCAATCCTGCATCAAAAGAAATGTTTGAACAGGCTAATGAAATTCTGGGATTCAGAATTTCGGATATCATGTTCAGCGGAAGCGATGAGGACCTGAAACAAACCAATGTAACACAACCGGCCGTTTTTTTACATTCGGTAATTGCATTTACAACTTTACAGGATGCCAGGCCAGACATGGTTGCAGGTCATTCCCTGGGAGAGTTTTCTGCACTGGTTGTAAATAATGTATTGAGTTTCGAAAATGCGTTGATGTTGGTTTCCATACGTGCACAGGCCATGCAGCGTGCCTGCCAGATGAATCCATCAACCATGGCGGCTGTATTAAATTTACCGGATGATAAAGTAGAAGAAATTTGTGCAGCAGTGATGAGTGAAACCGGTGAAGTGGTTGTTGCTGCAAATTATAATTGCCCGGGGCAATTGGTTATCAGCGGCAGCGTAAAAGGTATTGAAATTGCCTGCGAACGTATGAAGGCGGCTGGTGCCAAACGTGCAATCGTGTTGCCGGTGGGTGGCGCCTTTCATTCGCCACTGATGTTGCCTGCAAAGGAAGAACTGGCAGCAGCTATTAACGCAACACATTTTAACGAACCAAGCTGCCCGGTTTATCAAAACGTGGTGGCTAAAGCAGTAACCGACCCGCTATCCATCAAACATAATTTAATTGACCAGTTAACCGGTGCAGTACGCTGGGCACAAAGTGTAGAAGCTATGATTGCAGATGGAGCTACGCATTTTACAGAAGCCGGGCCTGGAAGAGTTTTGCAGGGATTGGTGATGAAGATAAATAAAGAAATGGTGGCGGATGGGGTGAGTTAAGATATTAATCCGGCATCCTTTAATTCGTTTTTTGTGCGAAAATTTTAAAGTATTGAAACACCCTACGGATTTAAAACTTAACGATGTAGTTGCAACTGCTTCATCACCAAAATTTAAATTTTATAAAATGAAAACATTATCAAGAAATGAAATGAAAAATGTAATGGGAGGGAATGCACCTATAAGTCAATGCTATCAACGATGCCAATTTAATAGCGGTAATAGCTCAAATCCAGTGTATGGGCCAATATACATTGTTTATGTAAATGAGTGTACCACTCTTAATTATTGTGCACCTGGAGACACTCCTCTAAGTTGTAGTTGTGCAAGTGTAGGGCATTAATGGTTATTAAAATTATAAAAGAACATACCGTTTTAAAAGTAAAATAAACGGATCGAGAGTAATTTAAATACTACCAGGCTCTATCAGATATTCGAAAAAAATGAGGCTATTTCTGTTTTTCGAAATAGCCTCTTCTTAAAGATTATTTTATGCTAAAATACTTTGTGTTATTTTTTATTTCGTTTATGGAACTCCATACACAAGCCCAAAATATCGAAACCATAATTAATCTATATGGTGAAAATTTTCCCGCCGAAAAAGTGCATGTTCATTTTGACAAAGAACTTTATTTTCCAGGCGAAACCATTTGGTTTAAGGCCTACGTATTTGAAGAGAATATGCCCACTACAAATAGCACTAATTTTTATATAGCTTTATATGATGAGAATGGTAAAATTTTGGAACAAAAAATTTGCCCCATTATTAATGCGACAACCGATGGGCATTTTGAAATACCAGACAGCATTAGCGGTAAACAACTTATTTGCAGGGCATACACCAGTTGGATGCTAAATTATGATAAAAGCTTTTTATTTACGAAGGCAATAAAACTTGTTATAAATACAATTAAGGTTGAAAAAACTGAACAAGCCACCCACCTTCATTTTTTTGCAGAAGGAGGTGATATTATAACAGGGGAGCGAAATACAATTGCCTTTAAAGCTAATTACGACAATGGGTTGCCTTTTGAAATAAGCGGTATAATAAAAAAACAAGAAACGGGAGAGGTTGTTACCAATATAAAAAGCGTACATGACGGCATGGGAAAGTTTGATATTGAACAACTACCTGACGAACATTATTATGCAGAGTGGAGAGATAATAATGGCAGGCTGCAAAAAACCTATTTGCCAGAAAAACAAGAAAGCGGAGTATCCCTTAAACTGTTTCAACAAAAAGCAAAACTCTTTTATAATGTAGTAAACAAATCTGCTGTAGACACATTACATGTAATGGCCTATATGTATCAAAAAATTATTTATAAAGCCAACCTGCGCTTACGCAAAGGAGATAGGTATACTGGTATAATACCATTAGATAGCTTTCCAACTGGCACAATGCAAGTAACTGTATTTAATACTAATTGGCAGCCGGTGGCAGAAAGAATATGTTTTATAAACAACAATAATTACTTGTTAAATGTAACTATTTCCACAAAAGAAACAAGTTTGCAAAAAAGAGGACGAAATATAATTGAAATTACTCTTGCGGATACTTTACCAACTAATCTTTCATTATCAATTACCGATCTTGATTTTAATATTGACGGAAGCAACAGCAATATTATAACCAATTTATTATTAAATGGTGATATAAAGGGATACATTCATAATCCTACTTACTACTTTACAAATGATAGTGACCTTACTTTAAAAGAACATCTTGATTTGGTTATGCTTACTCATGGTTGGCGTAGGTATAACTGGAGCAATATGCTGACGGCAAAACTGCCAGTGATGAATTTTGCACCAGATAATTACTTGGCAGTTTATGGTCAAATGAGTAACGATGCTTTAAATAAAGTCAAAAAAGGGGAACAAGTAAACCTGATAGTGAAAGCAAAAGACAGTGCTACCAATTATTATTCTATTAGGCCAGATGCTAAAGGCTTGCTCAAAACAACCGGACTTATTTTTTATGATACAGCAAAAATATATTACTCTTTTAATACCGAAAAATTCTACAATAAGCAATTGACTTTTAGTACTGATAATTTTACTTTACAGCAGCCAAAGGCAATAAATGATTATGGCGCTTTTTTATTAAAATCCACAGAGGTAACACAATACGATACTACCAAAACTTCTTATAGATATTATATGGCCAATAAAGCACTTCAATCTTTTAATAAAGAAAAATTGCTGCAGGAAGTAGTGATAAAAAGTGGCGGATGGCGTAATTGGAAGAACGATCCATTTGTAAAGCTTGATGAAAAATATACAAGTGGGATGTTTAGAGGTGGCGCAACAAGTTTTTCGTTTGATTTGCTACATGACGAAAAGGCTTGGACAAAATTAGATATTTACAACTACTTGGCATATAAAGCTGGTGGATTTTCTATTCGAAATGGAAAAGAAGGTAAAAAATTTATAACTAGTAGTCCCCATGGACCGGTAGAGCCGTTGATTTTCATAGACGAACAATTACAAGATAATAATTTCTTACAAAACCTATCAATAGAACAGATTGCATATATAAAGGTTATACCAAAATTTTATGGTATGAAAAATGAGAATGAAGATATAATTGCGGCCTTGTCTATTTACTTAAAAAAAGATCATGATTTAATTGATCATAGCACTGAAGAATCTGAACTGGGAATGATAAAAATATCAGGCTATTCACCTATAAAAGAATTTTATTCACCGGATTACACTCAAACATCTAATACAACGAATGCAGATTTAAGGACAACCCTGCTTTGGCAACCTTACATATTACTTGATAAAAATAATTTGAAAGTGCCGCTAATTTTTTATAATAATGATTTTACAAAAAAGATAAAAGTAGTAATAGAGGGTATAAATGAAGAAGGGAAATTAATTCATATTGAAAAAGTGATTGAAAATTAAACATCTTAGACTTTTCAGTCACCCCTCAGTTAAAAATAATGGATTATCGAACAGCTTGTTTATAGCTGATGTGCAAAAATTATGGCCGAAATTTAGACATGGACAGATTAAGAGTGCTAACAGAAATTTGAAAAGGAAAAGCGTAAAAATAAAACTCTAAAATAATTAAAAGATTTGTGCTGTGCATGGCATAAATAGTTGCCTCTGAATAAACCAACTTAACGATGCGGTTTGCAACTTCTGCATCACAAACTTTTAAATTTAATAAAATGAAAACATTATCAAGAAATGAAATGAAAAAAATAATGGGTGGAAATGCTCCAGAAGTTGGATGCAAAACAGCGTGTTATAAATATGGATATGATTCAGGCACATGTACAGCAGGTACTGTTACAATTGGTAATACTACCGCTGCAACTTGCGACTGTTCTATTACTGGCGCAACCTCGTGTTACTAAATTAATCATAAAAAAGAAGTTGCTAATATTAAGCAACTTCTTTTTTAAAAGTGGAAAAATATAAAGATATGTATCGACTATTAAATATTGTTGTTGTTTGCTTTCTACTAATTCAAAATACAAAAGCAAATGATACTACAAATTTCAAAATTGAATTCCCTTCCAAGATAGATACGAAAAATGTACAAATCGTGTTTGATGATGGACTGGAACAAAATTTTATTGATGTTGTTTTTGAGAAAAATATCACAATGATAAAACGAAAAGTAACCGCTACTTATGCAACAGTATCAATTATATATCGATCTGAAGACAAAATTTTTAATGGTTTAAGGCTATTGATTAATTCAAAATCGGGGTATGTAATTTTTAAAGTAGGCGATTCAACACAACGACCTTTATCAAATTATATTATAAAAAATGCAATTGATGTAGTTAAATGTAAAGAGTTTTTGGATTTAGAAAAATATTGTAAGGAAGAATTTGAAGCCAACACTTATTTTACTAATCAGTATAATAAATTAAAAAACGATTCAAGTATAAAGAACGCTAATAATTCATCAAGGCAATTGGCGCTTAAAACAATGGAATACATAAAAGGGAGGGGTGATAAATACTTCTACTTTTGGTATTTTCGAGTTAATATAGTAAATGAACTTTTAAGAACCAATCAACTCGAATTATACGAAATATTTAATGCTGCTTTTCCAATCAAATTCAAAGAGAGTTTTGAAGGCAAACAACTTAGACAATTAATAGAAGGCAATCTTTTTATCAAATCCGGACAAACTTCACCTTCATTTGTTGCAAATGATTACAAAGGAAATGTTGTCTCATCTAGTCAACTTAAAGGTAAATATATTTTAATTAGTTTTTGGGCAACCTGGTGTGGGCCTTGCTTAGCAGAAATACCTATGTTACAAAAAATTAGACAAGATTATAATATCAATGATTTAGAATTGATTTCTGTTTCATGCGATAAAGATTCAATTGCGTTTATTAAGAAAATTGCCAAATTAAATATGACCTGGATCAATATATTTGGAAATGCGGATATGAGAAATAAGTTCGGTAATAAACCCATACCATCATTATATTTAATTGATCCTAATGGAATAATAAAATTTAGTAGTTGGGAAGATGAAGAAAAAAAATTGCATGAGATACTTAAAGAAAATTTAAGAGATAAATAGAAGATTAATTACTAAATTATTCTAATTATAAACGTATTTCATGGTGTTAACACACCCCAAAGAAACTATAGACCGAAAACACAACTTCCTTAATATCATAAGTAAATACTTCAGTATAGGCGGCTAAGGCAGGTAATAGAAATAGGCAAATGGTGTAAGTGTTCTTTTCTTCAGTAAGGTAAATATTAAAATTCAGAGATTTGTGCTATGCACGGTATAAATAGTTGCCTCTGGATAAACCAACTTAACGATGTAGCTGCAACTGCTGCATCACAAACTTTTAAATTTTATAAAAAATGAAAACATTAACAAGAGATGAAATGAAAAAAATTATTGGTGGGAATGCACCTGCAAGTTGTGGATGCTTAACTGACGCTGATTGCGGTAACCAGGATCACAAATGCAGCACATCACAAGTTATAACTTGCAGTGATAATACCACTGGTAGAGCATGTGTAAGAGCATAGAGCAAAAATAATTGTAGGCTTAGTTATAATGAGCCTGCAATTATTAAATCAATTTATTTATTTAAAAAGCGTTAAAAAAAATGAACAAAGCATGAAGACTTTTTTAAAGCAAATCAGTATTATAATTCTCCTCTCTACATTTGTAAATTTTTATGTTTATTGCCAAACTTCTGGTAAAAATGTATATTTAAATGGCAAAATAATAAATATGAAAAGTGAAATTCAAGTTGAAGAGATGTCTGAACTAAAAGACCTGAAATTACCAGACTCATTGCGATTACTTTTGATTGATAGTACAGGAGATTTTTCAATTTCTTTTAAACTACTAAAGCCAAATTATTATAGAATAGGAAGAAATATCTTATACCTTTCCCCTGGTGATAGTTTATTCATGAATATTGATTATAATAATTCCGATAACGCTACTTTCTATGGAAAAAATGCGGAAATAAATGAGTACCTCAAATCTACACCATTTCCTAAAGCTGGTTCATTTTTAGAAGCAGGTGATAATATAAAAGCAACTTTAAAAGAAACTATCGATCTTATTATTTTAAAAGCTAAAAGCAGAGGGAAACTTTTAGATTCTTTTAAAAATGTTTCCCTCAAAAACAGACTATTGGAAAAAGCCCGTATAAAAGCTGATTTGATTAATAGTTTAAGATATATAGATTTTTATTTTCCTTATATGCATAAGTTTTCAGAAGATTCGGCTTTGCAGTTTAGAAAAGACAGTAAGAAAATAATTGACCCATACCTAAGCTATTATTGTAAAGATTTCATTAACGCAGATTTTCTTAAAATTGCAGTTTATAGAGTTGTCCTTTCGGAAATTTTAAAAAGGAACGAAAATAAAACCAATCAATTTGGGCCTGTACAACAATGGTTAAATGCGACAGTATTGTTTCAAAAAATAAAAGAAATTAACAAAAGCGATGACAATTCCAATATCAAAGATGAAATTAAAAAGATAATTCAGAAAGATTATCAATTATGTCTTTTAGAAGCATTTAAAAAAGTTATACAATTCAATATAGGAGATAATGCAATAGATTTTGATATGGTGAATTATATTGGAGACATAGTATCCTTGAGTAAGTATAAGGGTAAAACTATTTTTATTGATTTGTGGGCAACATGGTGTTTACCTTGTCTAGAGGAGTTCTCTTTTTTTGATAACCTTAAACAAAGTTATAGAAATAATAACAATTTGGTTTTTATCTCTCTTTCTATTGATAAGAATAATGAGGCCTGGAAAAAATATTTAACCGAAAAGCGCAGAATGGATGAAACAGAATACATAATTGACAAATTAAAATTGACAGCATATTCAATCGAAGCAATTCCAAGGACAATAATAATTACTAAAGATTACAAAATAGCAATGTTAGAAGGACCTTTGCCATCAGCAAAAGAAACCAAAAGTATTATTAATGCTTTGTTAGAAAAAAATTAATCTGAAAAATTTTGAAAAAGAAAAACTATAATCCCTGAAAAAAAGAATTATTAGTTGTTCGAAAAATTTACACTTAATGCTAACCTTTCCGTTCTTTATTCAGCAAAACGAAATGGACTGCGGCCCTACCTGCCTTTACATGGTAAGCAAATACTATAGACGCAATTTTGATTTAGAAAAATTAAGAGAGTTAACAGAAATAGGCAAAGAAGGTGTAAGAGTTTTAAAAGATTACCAATTTAGCTATCACCATTTTTTGCAAACAATGCTTGGGAGTACAGGGAAATTATAACAGTATTTAGGTGTAAGAAGGTTCGTGGGGACACGAA
>Ga0209181_10007496_pt1 | contig 14931 bp, 9 predicted proteins | sample MAT05_FD_187208 | JGI IMG/M metagenome (GOLD analysis project Ga0209181, IMG submission 187208) | Freshwater microbial communities from Lake Fryxell liftoff mats and glacier meltwater in Antarctica - MAT-05 (SPAdes) (version 2) | ecosystem: Environmental > Aquatic > Freshwater > Ice > Liftoff... | reverse complement strand
TCACGATGGGCACGATTGCCATTCTGCGGAACCGTAATCGCCGTATCGCTTTGACCGGAGTCGTCACTGCGGCGTTGGCAGTTTTGCTCGGCGGTGCCACGGTTCACTTCAGCAAGATCGAATCTACACCGTATTCACTTGGGCTCGACTGGTTTGTCATCTCGCTGTTTTTCTCGACCATTATTTTCGTGCCGATCGAGCGCATGCTTTATGTGCGTAACCAATCCCCATTGCGGCCGGAATGGCGTACCGATCTGGCCTATTATTTTGTCAGCCATTTGCTGGTGCAATTTATTCTGATTGCCGTGACGGCCTCAACCAGCACGATGGATGCCTTAGTCGCGAGCCAAAGTTTGAAAGCAACGATTCAATCTTTGCCAATGTGGCTGCAATTTATTTTGGCGGTATTCTTTGCCGACGTATTTCAGGCTGGTCTGCACCGCATTTATCACAAGGTGCCGATGCTTTGGCGCTTCCATGCCGTGCATCATTCAAGCCGCCACATGGATTGGCTGGCGGGCTCGCGCGTGCATCTGGTCGAGATAATTCTCACCCGTTCTTCGGTCCTGTTACCTTTGGTGATACTGGGCTTTTCGGCCCCGGCAGTAAACGCTTATGTCATTCTGGTCGGCATACAAGCCGTACTGGCACATGCCAATCTGAAAATCAATTTCGGCTGGTTGGAATATATTTTGGTGACGCCGCGCTACCATCATTGGCACCACGCCCGTCATGTCGATTACATGGACGTCAATTACGCCATCCATCTACCCTTCGTCGATATGCTGATGGGAACCTTCAAACGCCCGCCTGGTAATGTCTGGCCAGACGAGTACGGTGTGATGAAATTGGAAACCGTGCCTACCGGCATCGTGGCGCAAACGCTCATGCCGCTCGGACCAAAGAAAAAATTTGATGATTTTGTCGGCAAGCCCGAGTAATCGTTGGTCGGGCCAAGGCCCGACCTAGTCCCCAATACTCACTTTTTTGCGATTATCGATGGACACTCGATCAATCAATTTATTATTCGGATCAAAACCCGCCTGCGTCGGTAACTGATCAACCACCAGCGTTAGCTTCGGATTCTTATCGGTAATGTGGTGACGCTTCAAGTACAGGACTTTCTGGTCTTTGTCGTCTTCACCGGCGAACAAGCCGATTTCAATCCAATCGTCTAACTTACCTGCGGTTTCCTTGCCTTTGCCATCCGAATAAATTTTATCGGCATGTAATGACAAGGTGACATCGTATTTGCCATCACTGCGTTTTTTTGCGACGGCTTCTTCGACACGATTGTCATAGAAACTGATTTTCTCGAAGAGATCGGTGATCAAGATTTGCTGCTCCGGGCTCGCTTCGGCGCGAATATAACCAAGCAGTTCTTTCGATGTTGTGAAAGGTGCTTTTTGGTAGCCCTTGTCAGCGATAAATTTACTTAGCGCGCGATTCAAGGCAGCTTCGCCCATTTCTTCACGCAAGCGGTAAAATGCCATCGAGCCTTTCCGGTAATGGATGTATTGCTGGTTCTCTACACGAAATAGTGGTTGTTCTTCGATGATCTCGCCACCGCGTTCAGACAAGTAGCGATCGAGTTCGTATTTCAGGAAGCGCCGCATTTTTTCGCGACCGTATTCTTTTTCCATCACCATTAAGGCCGAATATTGCGCCAGCGATTCCGACAGCATGGTAGCGCCCTGTACGTTGGCACCGATGACCTGATGCGCCCACCACTGATGTGCGATTTCATGCGCGGTGACGTAGAAAACATAGTCAATATTATTTGGGTCGCGCAAGTCGGCGACGAAGCCGATATCTTCGGAATACGGAATGGTATTCGCGAACGACTGAGCAAATCGTTGGTAGCCGGGGAACTCGATGATACGAACCTGTTTATGCTGATAGGGCGAGAAATTAGCTTCGTAATAGGCTAGAGATTTCTGCACCGATTCAATCATTCGGTTCGCGTTGTAGGGGTGTTTTGGATCGTGATAAATCTCGATCGGAATATTTTTGTACTTGCCTTTCTTGATCTCCCAGCGTGCCGACAAATACGCATAGAAATTCAACATCGGCCGGTCCATTGCATAACTGAAGCAATGGCGGCCGTCACGGGTAAATTCCTTCTGCAAATAACCCGGCGCCAATGCCGTTTGGTCCGGAGCGGTACAAATCGTGGTTTTGAAATCGATCCAGTCGGCGTCATTGCCGATATAGGTGTTGGCACGCGCGGCCTCATCTTCCAGTGTCGGCATGCGCTGCGGCTCGCCGAGCTTGCGCTTGCGACGTTCATTGCGGTCCTGGAGCTGGGCGTTGTAGTCGTAGCCAAAGCTCGGCAACATCCGGTTATTGAAGAAGCTGCCGTTTTCCACCACGGAGCTTTGATTACCCGAATTGCTAAAGCCGTGTTCGACTACGTTCACCGCGAACTTCATATTGCGCTCTTCGCCGGGCTGCATCGGGCTAGCGAGCGTGTAAATTCGATAGCTAAGGTCCTTGTCATGAAACTTCAAGGTCGCTTTGCCGAATTCGATGGAAGTGAGCCACTTGTCATCATCCATTTGAATATGGATTTCTTTTAATGGCTGCGGATGATTATTGCGGATGCGATAGCTGCCTTTGAAACTCACGCTTTGGTCTTCAGGTCGCAAATCGACTTCAAGATCGATTGCTACGATACGCGGCTGCGGAATGTTTTCGAATTTCTTAAAGTCCTTTTCGTAACGCGCCTGCAGATCCATTTGTTGATCCGGCGTCATGTAGGTATTCAAGACATTGGTGTTGTAGAAAATAAAACTGCCGACGCTTATAAATGCAATCGTAAAACCAGCCAAGGCCAGGCCAGTGCCACTACGCATTTTTTGGATTGCGAGCGCGATGCGTTCACGGCTACTTGGCGCAACGCCGCGTACCCAGAAGGCAGAAGCCAGTATCAGCAACATACCGAGAAATAGCGCCCAATAAGTGCTAAACCAGAGTTGTGCAGTGAGAAAATGGCCGTAACCATTCATGTCCGAATACGCTGCATTAGGTGCACTGGCATAGGAATAAAGATTGTGGGTGAAATCCAGCATGCCGAGAACGGCCTGTGCGATTAGCACGACGATCAATAATCCATAGCCGACGAATTTATTATTCGTGAAAACCTGCAACACCAGTGATAAGCCGCCCAGCAGAAGATATGTGATGCTGTTAACGGCCAATATTTTTATATACACCATCGGTTCGATTTGCGTGTAACCCTTGCCTAACTGGATCAATATCGAAGTCAGGCCGCCCAAAGCTTGAAAACACAACACAACAAAAATTAGTGCGACAAATTTGGCCGATAAGGGTAACCAGTTGGTGATCGGCATGGCGTCGGTCACTTCGCCCAGCTTGGCGCCACGTTCTTTCCAAACTAATTCGCCGGCATAAAACAAAGCGATGATGATTAACAGCCAGCTATACGTGCCATTCAAAGTTTCCAGCATTTGCGATGTGACAGGGTAAATCGGTGTGTCAAAAAGCACCTGTGCGTTAAGCGCAGAAGGAATGAAGTTGACCATGCCAAACGCCAGCATCACCAAAAATGGAATGCTTCTGAAAACGCCTACGACATCAAATCGAATCTGGTGGATAAATTGGGCAAAACGTGTGGATGCACCGAAGCTGGGGTTTATGCGTGGCGGCGCAGCATGCGTCATCGCCGTGCTTGCTGGCGTGTCAGAAGTCGCGATAGCTTTATTCTTTTTCGAAAACCACGACTTGCCGGTACCGGTACGTTCGGTTTTAAACAATTTGAACGCCGCCGTGATGATCAAGAACGACATCGCCACCCAAAAGGCACGGTTTGCCAAGATATAACCAGTAATTGCAGGAAGCTCTGTGTTTCTTTCCGCCGTTGACCAGTAGCGAACTGTCCTTCCCCAAGCGCGCAGGCCGAAGGGGTCGAGCATGGAGGCAATCCAGACATTGTCGAGCTTTGATAACATGCTGCCACTGACGAAATAAAGCACCATGAAGCCGAGTATTCCGATATAGACCCATAAAATACTACGCGTCGTGACAGCCATAAACGCCAACACGGCACCAGTGAATAAAACATTGGGCACGATGAAAACGAAGAAGGCCCAGACGAATGGCTTCATGCTGACAGGGCCAAGGCGTTCCGGGTCAATCCATGGCATGAACTGCCCGATAAAGATAAAAGCCGCGATAATCACATACACCAGCATGCTGGCGAAAATCGCTGCACCGAATCGACCTATTAAAAAATCACGCTTTTTGATGGGATTGGAAAAAATAAGATCGGCCGTGCCGAGTTCAAAGTCGCGAAGCAAAGCATTGCTGATAAACACACCAATAATCAGCATGCCCAGTAAGGTGAAAATTCCCAAGAATTGAACAATTACGGTGGGCGCATTGCGATAGACATTGCCGATGGAGCCGCCCACTTGTATGGCATCGCTGGACGATGCACCGAATGCCATCAATCCAAACAGGGCGGCAAGTAACCATAACAGTGGCGAACGAATTTGTTCGCGAAGTTCGAACTTAAAAAATTCCCGAATCATGATGTCGCTCCTTATGCCGCTTTGGCTTTATGAGCGTTCAAATGTTGGAAATAGACATCTTCCAAATCGGGATCAATTTTATGAAAACCGGCTTCGGGTTGATCTTCGCTATACACGTGAATGACAGGCTGGCCGCCGACCAAGCGCGTGGACAGAACGTTGTATTTTTTTTGGTAATCCGACAAGTCTGATTTTCCGACAATTGCGGACCACACACGCTCATTTAGTTCGGCAATGGCGGTGTGCGGCTTGCCAGTGAGCAAAACCTGGCCTTTATTGATGATTGCCATATTCGGGCAAAGGTCGGTCACGTCTTCCACGATATGCGTGGATAAAATAACGACGACGTTTTCACCGATTTCGGATAATAAATTCAAGAAGCGGTTCCGTTCTTCTGGGTCCAGGCCTGCTGTTGGCTCATCGACGATGACTAGTTTCGGATTGCCAATTAATGCCTGTGCAATGCCAAAGCGCTGTCGCATACCGCCGGAAAACGTGCCGAGCTTGCGTTTGCGCGAATCCCAGAGATTCACTTGCTTCAACAAGCCATCGACTACTTCCTTGCGTTGCTTGCTTTGCGTCAGGCCTTTCAGCACGGCGAAGTGCGTCAGTAAATCTTCGGCGCTGACTTTCGGGTACACGCCGAAATCCTGCGGTAAGTAACCGAGTTGTTGGCGGACGGTGTCTTTATCTTTCAGGACATCAATGCCATTGAATTCAATGCTGCCGTTATCGGCCTCCTGCAAGGTGGAGATAGTGCGCATGAGCGACGACTTGCCGGCGCCATTGGGGCCGAGCAAGCCAAACATGCCATTGGGAATTTCAAGGTTGACGTTATCGAGGGCGCGCACGCCGTTGCTGTAAGTCTTGCTAAGAGATTTTATGCTGAGCATGGTCGGCTGCCTTTGATAATGTGCCAACACCATAACAGCGTGATGAATTTAGGCTATGGGGCTAAAGTCATGGTCGTGCGAGTTTCTTTTTCTTATTCGATGATTTCGTTACTTTTGACACAGGATTGTCTGGTATTTCGAGCAGACCGTTCGGCAAGTCACGCAACACATCGGCCATTTTTTTCAGGAAGCCACTCATCGCCGAACTCTTACGCCAGACCAAGGCGATGCTTCGAGAAGGTGCTGGATTTTTGAATGGTAATAAACGAATGTATTCGGAAGCGGCGACCGGCGGCTTCACTGCAAGAATAGGGAGCAGAGTAATACCGACACCGGCAGCCACCATTTGTCTGAGTGTTTCCAGGCTGGTGGCTCGGAAGCCTTCCTTTTCACCGGCACCGGCCAGTGTGCAAACTTCCAATGCCTGATCGCGCAGACAGTGGCCGTCTTCGAGCAGCAATAAATGCTGCTCGGATAATTCATTCAATTGCAGATTGCGATGCAGGGCGAGCGGATGTTTGGCGGGCACGGCGAGCATGAAAGGTTCGTCAAACAGAAATTCGATGTCGAGCCAGTCTTCATGCAAGGGCAGTGCAAGCACAGCGCAATCGAGTCGGCCTTCGCGCAGCATTTGCAGAATGATTTCGGTTTTTTCTTCCACCAGCAATAATTCAAGACGCGGAAAACGTGTGCGAATATTCGGTACAACATGCGGAAGCAAATACGGCGCGAGTGTAGGAAAAATACCAAAGCGAACGCTACCGGCTTCAGGGTCGGATGTTCGTCTTCCGGTTTCGTGCATTTGATCCACTTCTGCCAGCACGCGGCGCGCGCGTGTCACGATATCGCCACCTGCTGGTGTCAGCATGACTTGGCGTGGTGAGCGTTCAATGAGTTGTACGCCGAGCTCCTCTTCCAGTTTTATGATGCGGGTGGAAAGCGTTGGCTGGCTGACATGGCAATGTTCGGCGGCGCGTCCGAAGTGCCGAAAATCGGCGAGGGCAACCAGATAATGCAAATCCCGCAAATTCACTGGCTTTTTCCATAGTTAAAAGCTATTGATTTGATAATAACAATCAATTTGCTTAATAGCCAAGAGTCGAGGAAAGTAGGTGCCTGAAATCAAACTTATCGAGCGGAGAGCTGTCATGCCATAGAGGCAGCACTTCAAACTGATCAAACTGTAAGCCAAAGGAGAGCAACCATGTCAAACGAATCAAAATGCCCATTCTCGGGCGCTGGCAGCCACACCATGGCTAGTGGCCAGACCAACGCTAGCTGGTGGCCTAATCAGCTGAATCTCAAAATTCTGCATGGCCAATCCTCGAAGTCCAATCCGATGGGTGAAGACTTCAACTATGCCGAAGAATTCAAGACGCTCGACCTCGATGCCGTGGTGGCAGATCTAACAGCATTGATGACGGATTCGAAAGATTGGTGGCCAGCCGACTGGGGTCACTATGGCGGCTTAATGGTTCGCATGACCTGGCATGCGGCGGGTACTTACCGCATTGCTGATGGTCGTGGTGGTGCCGGTACTGGCAATCAGCGCTTTGCACCGCTCAATAGCTGGCCCGATAACGCCAATCTCGACAAGGCGCGTCGCCTGTTGTGGCCGATCAAACAGAAATATGGTCGCAAGCTTAGCTGGGCTGACTTGATTGTGCTCGCGGGTAATGTCGCGATGGATTCGATGGGTTTCAAAACCTTTGGCTTCGGTGGTGGACGCGCCGATACCTGGGAACCTGAGGACGAAATCAATTGGGGCGCCGAAACCGAGTGGCTGGCCACCAGTGACAAAGCCAATAGCCGATATTCTGGCGACCGCGTGTTAGCCAACCCATTAGCAGCTGTACAAATGGGCCTCATTTACGTTAATCCTCAAGGCCCGGACGGTAACCCTGATCCACTCGCCTCGGGTCGCGATGTGCGTGAAACGTTTGCCCGCATGGCGATGGACGACTACGAAACCGTAGCGCTGGTCGCTGGCGGCCATACCTTTGGAAAGGCCCATGGTGCAGGCGATGCGGCTTTAGTCGGTGTTGAGCCTGAAGGCGCAAGTATCCAAGAACAGGGCTTTGGCTGGACCAACAAGTTCGGAACCGGCAAAGGCGCGCACGCCATCACCAGCGGTATCGAAGGCGCCTGGAAACCTAACCCCACGACTTGGGATATGGGTTACTTTAATATGTTGTTCGGTTACGACTGGGAGCTTTCCAATAGCCCGGCTGGCGCGCATCAATGGACGCCGAAAAACTGCAAGCCTGAAGATTTGATTCCGGATGCTCACGATCCCTCCAAGAAGTCTCCACCGATGATGACGACGGCCGACATGTCGTTGCGCATGGATCCGGCTTACGAAAAGATTTCGCGTCACTTCCACCAGAATCCGCAGGAATTCCATGATGCTTACGCCCGTGCATGGTTCAAGCTGACGCACCGCGACATGGGCCCACGCTCACGTTATCTGGGCAAGCTGGTTCCATCCGAAGTGTTGATCTGGCAAGACCCGGTTCCCGCCGTTGACCACCAACTCGTTGACGCTAACGACATCGCTTCGCTGAAGGCCAAGCTGCTCGGCTCCGGCCTGTCGATCTCGCAGTTGGTGAATACTGCCTGGGCCTCGGCCTCGAGCTTCCGTGGCAGCGACAAACGTGGTGGTGCCAACGGTGCGCGCATTCGTCTTGCACCGCAGAAAGACTGGGCAGTTAACCAACCGACCGAATTGGCGGCGATACTGCCGAAGCTCGAAGCTATCCAGGCCGAGTTCAATACATCGACTTCCGGTGGCAAGAAAGTCTCGCTGGCGGATCTGATCGTGCTCGGTGGTTGCGCAGCAGTCGAAGCGGCAGCGAAGAAGGCGGGCACCGACCTTACCGTACCGTTCTCCCCAGGTCGTACCGATGCAAGGCAGGATCAGACCGACGTCGATTCCTTTGCGGTTCTGGAGCCGAATGCCGATGGCTTCCGTAATTACGCCAAGAATGGCTTTGAAGCTGCCGTCGCCGAATTACTGATCGACAAGGCGCAACTGCTGAAGCTCAGTGCGCCAGAAATGACAGTGCTGGTCGGTGGACTGCGAGTGCTGAACGCGAATGTCGGCAAAGCGCAACATGGAGTCTTCACCAAGCGTCCGGAAACCTTGAGCAACGACTTCTTCGTCAACCTGCTGGATATGGACACAGCGTGGCAGCGTTCGGCTGGCGACACGAATGTACTCGAAGGTCGTGACCGCAAGACCGGCGCAGTCAAGTGGACGGGAACCGTAACGGATTTGGTCTTCGGTTCCAACTCGCAGTTGCGTTCACTGGCCGAGGTTTATGCCACTGGAGATGCGCAGGCCAAGTTTGCACAAGACTTCGCGGCGGCTTTCGCCAAGGTGATGAACAACGACCGTTTCGAGCTCGCCTGATTCAAGGGAACAACGCAACGTGGTTAGCTGACCATGTTGCGCGTTATCATCGCGGTACAGAGGTGCCGCGATGACGACAAATCCACAAACCGAAAATGTAAAAAACGATCCCGATTTCGCCGCTATTCCCGAACGCAATACCGGCGATGTCATTTTGCGGACCATGCAGCAACATCACGTGCAGCTGTCCGTGATGGCCGATAACAAAGCCAATATTCTGATTACGGTTTCCTCCATCGTGTTGACGATGGTATTGGCAAACCTCAAAGATCCTGATCTCCGCGCCGCCATGCTTACACTGGCCGGATTCGTATTGATTGCATTGCTGCTGGCGATTATTGCCGTGTTGCCAAAATATCGGCCACTGCGAGTCGGTTCCGGACCTCTGCCGGCAAATTTCAATTTATTGTTTTTTGGCCACTTCGCGGAATTGTCGCGTGATCGCTTTCTCGAAGAAATTTCGCAAGCGATGAAAGCCGATGGTTCAGTGTACGAAACCATGGCCAAAGATGTTTATTCCATGGGCTATTATCTGGCACATTTCAAATACCGCTATCTTCGATTGTCGTACATTTTTTTTCTCGGCGGTTTTATCTGTGCCAGTCTTGTTGAAGCCATACATTTGCTGACTTCGTAATGACGACGATTGCCAGCTTGCTTCGCGAAGCAAGTACACAGCTGGAAACTGAAACCCCACGGCTGGATGCCGAGTTACTGTTCCAGTTCGTGCTGGGGAAAAATAGTGCCTGGTTTTTGGCGCATGGTAACGAGGAAGTATTGCCTAATTCGCAGGACAGGTTTCTGGAATTATTGGCGCGTCGTAAAGCTGGCGAACCGATAGCGTATCTCATTGGCTCACGCGGCTTCTGGACGCTCGATCTCACAGTAACTGCGGACACCTTGATTCCAAGGCCTGAAACCGAGTTGTTGGTTGATCTGGCGGTGCTGAAATGTGTGAAAGATAAAAAACTCCGTATTCTTGATTTGGGCACAGGCACCGGCGCAATTGCGTTAGCGATTGCCAGCGAATGCAAAAATGCCCAAGTGATTGCCGTTGATAAAAGTATCGGCGCACTGCAAGTAGCAAGAGAAAATGGCCGTAGAAATAATCTGCAAGTTGAATTTATTGAAAGCGACTGGTTTATAGCGCTGGGAGACAGGAAGTTCGATTTGATTGTCAGCAACCCGCCCTATATTCCGGATCAAGATCCGCACTTGAAACAGGGTGATGTTCGCTTCGAGCCGATAACAGCACTGGCATCGGGTGCGGATGGTCTGGACGATATTCGTTTGATTGTTTCGCAATCACCCAATTATTGTTTGCCGAAAGCTTGGTTAATGATTGAGCATGGATTTGATCAAGGCGAAAAAATTCGAACTTTGTTTTCTGAAGCAGGATTTAGCAGTGTCGAAACCTTGCAGGATTTAGAACGACGTGATCGGGTGAGTTTCGGGCAGTGGTTTGGCTAGCAGCGCTCACGAGCGCGGTAAGCTTGCGATGATTTTTATTCATAGTTCACACTCGTTTGCGCCATTGAAATCCAAGGCAATCTGCTTTCGCATTCGTGAGTGCTCCTACCGGTAATTTTTCTGCACCAGAAGGCCTCCTGCCCTCTGGTGAAAATCAGCCCGCTGCTATTTTCGCCGTGTTTGTATTTGTCATTAGTGGCCAGCGTTTTAAAATCGCGGCACGAATCGAAGCGGTATCAAGTCCAGCTTCGGCCAATAATTGTTCGCGACTGGCATGCTCCTGATACGCATCCGGCAACCCAAGATGCATGATCGGTAACACTATATTTTCGGCAGCTAAAAGTTCTGCAATCGCCGAACCAGCACCGCCCATGATCACGTTGTCTTCCAGCGTGACAAAGGCTTCGTGGGTTTTTGCCAGTTCCAAAATCATTGTGCGGTCGAGTGGTTTGACGAAGCGCATATTCACAACGGTTAAATTCAATTCGCTCGCGACTTGTTCTGCAGCGGGCAGTACGGCACCGAAAGCGAGCAGGGCAATCTTGATGCCGCGTTGGCGTAATTCGGCTTTGCCGATGGGCAAGGTATCCAGATTGTTTTGCACGGCAACGCCAGTGCCCGAGCCACGCGGATAGCGCACGGCAGCAGGGCCTTGATATTGATAACCGGTACTCAACATTTGGCGACATTCGTTTTCATCGCTTGGTGCCATCACGATCATGTTCGGAATGCAGCGCAGAAAACTTAAATCAAAACTACCGGCATGTGTTGCGCCATCCGGGCCAACAACACCGGCGCGATCAATCGCAAACAGCACATCGAGATTTTGCAGCGCAACGTCGTGAATCAACTGGTCGTATGCACGTTGCAGGAAACTGGAATAAATTGCGACCACCGGTTTGCCACCTTCGCATGCCATTCCGGCAGCAAACGTAACGGAATGTTGTTCGGCGATGGCGGTGTCGAAATATCGCGCCGGATATTCCTGCGAGAAACGAACCAGGCCGGAACCTTCACGCATGGCAGGTGTGATGCCTAGAAGTTTTTCATCCGTTGCTGCCATATCGCACAGCCAGTCACCAAAGATTTGTGTATAGGTCGGTTTGCTTGGCGTATTTTTTTTCACGATGCCTATGTTGGGATCAAACGGCGACACTGCGTGATACTCGATTTGATCGTCTTCGGCAAGATCATAACCTTTGCCTTTGGTCGTGATGACATGCAGCAATTGCGGGCCTTTCAATGTCCGCATTGTACGCAGTGATTTCACCAGTGCATTGATGTCATTGCCATCGACTGGGCCGGAATAATGGAAGCCCATTTCTTCGAACAAGGTGGATGGCACAAACATGCCTTTCCAATGTTCTTCCCAGCGGCGCACAAAACGAGCAGTCGGATTTTTGCGTTTATCACCAAGAATTTTTTTACCGCCTTCGCGCACGGCATTCATGGTGGGACTACTCATCAAGCGTCCAAGCATTTTTGTCAGGCCACCGACATTTTCGGAAATCGACATCCGGTTATCATTCAAGATGACAAGAATATTCGGTTCGGGGTCCATGCCGCCCGCATGATTCAGGGCTTCATAGGCCATGCCCGCGGTCATCGCGCCATCACCGATAATCGCGACGACTTGGCGATCATCGCCCTGACGTTGCAATGCAACGGCCATGCCGAGCGCTGCCGAAATCGAAGTCGAAGAATGGCCGACGCCGAACGTATCGAATTCACTTTCATCGCGCTTCGGGAATGGGGCAATACCGTCTTTTTTCTTGACGGTATGCATAGTGTCGCGACGACCGGTCAGAATTTTATGTGGGTAGCATTGATGGCCGACATCCCAGACGATTCTGTCATCGGGAGTGTTATACAAATAATGCAACGCAACAGTGAGTTCGATAACACCTAAGCCCGCACCAAAATGTCCGCCCACCGTGCTGACGGTGTCAATCAGATAAGCACGCAGTTCATCGGCAATCGCGGGTAATTCGCTGTCAGAAAATTGTCGTAAATCGGCCGGGACGGTGATTTTCGACAAATAAGGGTAACGCTCGGCATTCATCAATGATTTCTTCAGGGTTTCACGTATGGGTGAATTGTCCCGCGACCCAGTCGAGAGGGCAAGTTAAAAGCAGGAAATCAGGTGCTGGCGTGACCACTGATCAAGTTGGCGTTCACAAAGTCGGTGACATCGGCAAGGCTCGAACCTGATTGCTCGGCGATTTCGGTAAGTTTGGCCGGACCCTTCATCATGACGGTAGCAATACGGAAATGTTTCGGAAATTCACGCTCGGTTTGTGGCCATTTGCTCAATTTGAACAAACTATTTGGATTGTAGGCAGGCAGTAATTGACCATGGCCGCCGACTAGGCCCGCGAGCCAAGAAAGTCTTGCCAATGGTTGGGCACCGCCCAATTGTTTGCTGAGTAGGTTGAACTCGTCAGTATCAATGGCGGTAAAGTCCGACTCGGTCAGAGTTGCCATGCCATAAGCAGTGTAAGGTTTCAGAGAAGCGCTACCAAGGTAGGTTTGGCTGCTGGGGTCTATCACCAGCAGTGGTGCATCGTTCAACTGGATTTTGACCGGCCCACCCAATATGTTGGGCTTCAGGAAATCGAGCAACTTGAGTGCTCGTGGTCCGAAATTCGGCATCGCTGTCTGGGTTCCGGTCGTCAAACGCGGAGCAGTTGCAGGAAGTTCAGCGGTGACGATGGAAGGCTGCGGATCTGCACTACGAAATGTAGGTTCTGACGCAGTGAAAACAGCTTGTTGCCCGGTGCTGCGTGCATTCAACATTTCGGGAGTGATCGCCGCTTGTTGTCCGGTGGTACGAGCAATAGGTAGGGCGCTTGCAGTTTGATTGGACAATGAAGCGAGAAGCTGTACCAGGCTATCAAGGGTGACCGGGCGAGGGAGCACATGATTGGCTTCGGCTCGATCAGATGTTGTCACGGCGGCGGTAATTTTGCCGCCGTTATTGGCCTTAAGCCAAGTCATATGGCCGTAAACAGTGTCCATATCAATGACTATCAACTCGGCTTCTTTTTCGTTGGTGGCGGCCCAGCGTTTGGGGAGACGCATATTGGCTTGGTCAAATGCCGACAGCACTTGTACCTCGTCTTCTCGCGAAAACCCTGAAAAACAAACCGTATTGGCATTCATTGACGCAGTCCCCATGAGCATTGCGAGCATTTGGTGTCGTGATCGACACTCGGAATATAACCGAAGTTTGGCCGTGAGGACGGGTTGCGTCAATGCCGATTACCAAGGGCGTGAACCAAAGCACAGAACGACCACCAAAAATACGCTGAAAGCCACGTTATGCAAGCCTTGCAGCAAAGTTAAATATTGTTACGAAGCTAGGGCCTAATGCACTCGAAACGCCGGTTTAGCTCAAGCCCCGATTTCGTTTGGGCAAGTGGTTTTTGAGGAATGCCATTTGATCGACCAGAATGTGCCGGTTCGACAGAATAAGATGTTCAACCCAGCTTGGGCGAAAGGGCACTGCCAGCAGAGGCATGCTGGCTTGCTGTGGCGTGCGGCCACCTTTTCTTGAATTGCAATGAAAACAGGCACAAACCACATTTTCCCAAATGTCTTTGCCGCCTTTGGAAATTGGCATCACGTGGTCACGGGTCAGCGAGTGTCGGCTGTATTCCTTGCCGCAATACATGCACAGCGAACCATCGCGCGCAAATAAGGCGGTATTGGTCAGCGCCGGAGTGGGCGATATTGCCAGGTTTTTTGCATGACCACGCGCAGCCACGATGGGATGTAAATCAATCAGGCTTTGTGCGCCGGTATAGCGATTCTGGCCGCCGTGTACCGTCATGCAGGGTTCGCCCAGCGTCCATGAAACCGCGCCGCGAACATACAAACAGACCGCATCTTGCCAGTGCATCCAGTCGAGAATGCGGCCATGCGCATCGAGCGATAACACACGCGGATAAGGGCTTTCGTTAGGGGGCAGTTTGCCTGCCGGGGGGCGATGACTCCCGGCGCCCACAATCGCTAAGCGCTTGGTGGGCATGTCCATAAGCCCTGAGCATAACCGAAGTGAGAAAACTCGCAAGCCCCATGATGACGGCTGCTAAACTGTGAGCATTCATTAGGAGGCAGCATGCGCACTTTGTACCCCGAGATTGAACCGTTCGATTCAGGTTTTTTAAATGTCGATTCCCGCCATCGCATGTATTACGAGCAATGCGGTAATCCACAAGGCAAACCAGTCGTTATTTTGCACGGCGGACCCGGTGCCGGTTGTGGCGGCAAGATTCGCCGTTTTCACGACCCGCGTGCTTACCGCATTATTTTGTTGGATCAACGTGGCGCCGGACGTTCAACACCGCATGCTGATTTGGTCGATAACACGACCTGGACATTAGTCGCCGATATCGAACAATTGCGCGAGCATTTGGCGATTGATCGTTGGCAGGTATTTGGCGGCTCCTGGGGTTCCACATTGGCATTAGCTTATGCCGAAAAGTATCCGGAGCGTGTCAGCGAACTTGTGGTGCGCGGGATTTTTTTGCTGCGTCGTTGGGAACTGGAGTGGTTTTATCAGGAAGGTTGTTCGCGTTTGTTTCCCGATGCTTGGGAAAAA
>Ga0209181_10007495_pt1 | contig 14934 bp, 16 predicted proteins | sample MAT05_FD_187208 | JGI IMG/M metagenome (GOLD analysis project Ga0209181, IMG submission 187208) | Freshwater microbial communities from Lake Fryxell liftoff mats and glacier meltwater in Antarctica - MAT-05 (SPAdes) (version 2) | ecosystem: Environmental > Aquatic > Freshwater > Ice > Liftoff... | reverse complement strand
CCATCACCGCACGGTGGAACAGGACGCTAGCTTCGGAATTAGGCAGATCGTGGATGTGGCGTTGAAGGCACTTTCCCCCGGCATCAACGACAACACAACCGCCGTGATGTGCGTAGATTACCTGACAACGATTCTGGCTCGGCTGGCCTCCCAGCAAATCCCCTCATCGCGCCGCTACGAGGAAGGAGAGCTGAGAGTGATCGCGAAAGGTCCGAGCTACGAAAGGTTGCTGGGCGAATCGTTCGACCAAATCCGAAGCAACGCCAAGGGCAATGTCGCCATGATTTCGCGGTTGCTCGACGCCTTTGAAACTCTTGCGAGTGTGACGGCCGGCCCGGACCGCCGACGGGCGCTCCGCCAGCAAGCGCAATGGACCGCCGAACTCGCCGAGCGCACCGTCGAGTTCAGCCACGACCGTGCGACGATCGCCACAGGGCTGGCGCGTGTGCGCCAAACACTCGATGCCGAGCCTCCTTTGTGCGCGGGCGGAGAGAACGCAAACTAAGATGCAAAAGTTAACTAACCCTTCAAACCTCGGCACGGTTGTCTCGGTGCGCGGCAGTGTTGTGGAGATCCGATTCGATTCACAATTGCCACCCATCTTCTCGTTGCTGTATACGAAGAATCGAGCAATTTCCATCGAGGTCCTAGCGCAACTCGACGCGCATCGCGTGCGTGGAATTGCGCTGACCCCCACCCAAGGGCTGGTGCGCGGCGATGCCGTGGAAGACACGGGCGGGCCACTGAAAGCTCCTGTGGGCAAGGAAATTCTCTCGCGAATGTTCGACGTGTTTGGAAATGCCATCGACCGCCAGGCGCCGCCGGTCGACGTCGAGTGGCGAACGGTCCACCGCGATCCTCCCGCGTTAGCGCGGCGTTCCACCAAATCCGAGATTTTCGAGACGGGGATCAAGGCCATTGATGTGCTCTTGCCGCTCGAGCGCGGCGGCAAATCGGGCCTCTTCGGCGGAGCGGGAGTAGGCAAGACCGTATTGCTCACCGAAATGATTCACAACATGATCGAGCACCAAAAGGGCGTGAGCATCTTCTGTGGCATAGGTGAACGGTGTCGTGAAGGTGAGGAACTCTATCGCGACATGAAGGCGGCGGGCGTACTCCCAAACATGGTGATGGTGTACGGGCAAATGAACGAACCGCCGGGTGCACGGTTCCGCGTGGGCCACGTGGCCCTGACGATGGCCGAGTATTTTCGAGACGACCAACATCGTGACGTGCTGCTGCTAGTCGACAATATCTTCCGGTTCATCCAGGCCGGTATGGAGGTCTCCGGCTTGATGGGCCAGATGCCGTCGCGCCTTGGCTATCAGCCCACAATGGGAACCGAGCTATCGGGTTTTGAGGAACGCATCGCCAACACTGATACCGGCGCTATCACGTCCATTCAGGCGGTGTACGTGCCGGCGGACGATTTGACCGATCCCGCGGCGGTCCACACGTTCTCGCACCTCTCGACATCCATCGTGCTTTCGCGTAAGCGCGCGAGTCAGGGACTCTATCCGGCAATCGATCTTCTGCAATCCAACTCCAAAATGGCCACGCCCGGCATTGTGGGCGAACGGCATTACCTCCTGGCACAGGAAATCAGGCATACGCTCGCCCAGTACGAAAATCTGAAAGACATCATCGCCATGCTTGGACTGGAACAATTGGCGGATAAAGACCGCATTGTAGTCGCCCGGGCTCGGCGTCTGGAACGATTTCTCACCCAGCCATTTTTTGCGACCGAGCAGTTTAGCGGAATCGAGGGAAAGCTCGTCAGTCTTAAGGATTCGCTCGATGGTTGCGAACGGATCCTCCGTGACGAATTCAAAGATTACCCGGAGAGCGCGCTCTACATGATCGGGACGATTGACGAAGCCAAAAAGAATACACAGCCCGAACCGAAACTTAAACCGGAGGTTCAGCATGCCGCAGCCAACGCTCATGACTCTTAAGATTCTCCTGCCATTCCGGATCTTCGCGGAGATAACGGACGTTTCGCGAATCGTCGCCGAGACTGGGGAAGGTTCCTTCGGACTATTGCCACACCGGCGCGACTGCGTCGCAGCGCTCGCGCCCGGGATTTTGATCTACGGGACCCAAACTGAGGGCGATGTCTACCTGGCTGTCGATGAAGGAGTACTGATCAAGACCGGCCTGGAAGTGTTCGTTTCCGTACGCAACGCAATTGCTGGATCGGACCTCGGGCAGCTACAGGAAGCCGTGTCTAAGGACTTTCTCAACTTAAACGAACAAGAAATGAATGTCCGCTCCGTGATGGCGAAAATGGAAAGCGACTTCATTCGTCGCGTATCGGAATTTCACCATGAATGAAAAACCGAAGATCGAAAGCGCGAACGATTCTGCTTTCAGCCGGGAAGTCGGCGCGAAGGCAGCCCGCAAACTGCGGGCTCGGAACTCCCATCAGGGTGCCTCGTTTGGCCTGGGCATGATGGGTCTAATCGGCTGGTCCGTCGTGGTTCCGACGCTGCTCGGCACGGCATTAGGCATTTGGTTGGATTCTCACCATCCGGGCCGTCACTCCTGGACACTAATGCTGCTGATCATCGGTCTGTCGATTGGCTGTCTGAATGCTTGGCATTGGGTAGACAAGGAAGCCAAGGAAATGCGCGAGAACCAGGAGAATACCGATGACTGACGCTTTGGGTATGGTTCTGGCTCTGGTTACCGGCGGCTTGCTAGGCGGGCTATTCTTCGGCGGCCTTTGGTGGACGGTTCACAAGTTGGTCACGTCCAAGCACCCGGCGCTTTGGGTCCTGTCCAGCATGTTGCTGCGAACATGCTTGACCCTGGCTGGATTCTATCTGGTCGCGCGCGGCGATTGGGAACGTCTGGTAGCGTGCCTGTTTGGATTTGTCATCGCGCGGCTTCTGGTGATCCGCTTGGCGCGTGTGCCGGAAGACACAACCCATTTGAGTAAGGCGGTCAGCCATGCACCTTAGCCCAGATCAGATCATTTTCTGGCAAAACGGGTTTCTTAAGCTCAATGCGACCATCGTATTTACATGGGCCCTGATGCTTGTGCTGGCCGGAGGCTCACTACTAATCACGAGCCGGCTGTCCACCGGTCTGAACCGTTCCCGCTGGCAGAACCTGCTCGAGATCGTCGTCACGGCGATCTTGAAACAGATCGAAGAGGTGGGCTTGAAGGAGCCGCGCAAATATTTAGGCTTTTTAGGTACACTCTTCCTATTTGTCGGCATGGCCGGCCTCTGCACCGTAATTCCTGGCTACGAGCCTCCGACTGCCTCGCTTTCAACCACAGCCGCTCTCGCGCTCTGCGTATTTGTGGCGGTCCCGTTCTTCGGCATTTCGGAGCACGGGGTGCGAACGTACCTCAAGTCCTATATGAAACCGACATTTATCATGCTGCCGTTTAACATCATTAGCGAACTTTCGCGAACGCTTGCACTGGCTGTGCGTCTGTTCGGCAACATGATGAGCGGAGCGATGATTATCGGCATCCTGCTTACCATCACGCCTTTCGTCTTTCCGATCATCATGACGCTGCTCGGATTGCTCACCGGCATGGTGCAGGCCTACATCTTTAGCATCCTGGCAGCGGTCTATATCGCCGCCGCAACAAATGTGCGAAAACCGAAACCCTCACCTCTGCAGACGGCTCCAGCATGAACGATGACAACAGGAGAAGAAACCTATGGACAGCATGACTATGATCGCGGTGGCATCGATTGTCATCGCCGGCATCACCACCGGGTTCGGCACCATGGCGCCGGCACTGGCCGAAGGGCGGGCGGTCGCTGCGGCCCTGAGTTCGCTGGCCCAGCAGCCTGACGCTTCCGCGACTATCACGCGGACGCTCTTCGTTGGCTTGGCGATGATCGAATCCACCGCCATCTACTGCTTCGTCGTCTCGATGATTCTCATCTTCGCCAACCCGTTCTGGAACCACGTCATCGCCCTTGCCCCGGGAAAGTAGACATGCTAATCGATTGGTTCACCGTCGCCGCGCAGGGGTTCAACTTCCTGATCCTGGTATGGCTGATGAAGCGGTTCCTCTATAAACCCATCCTTCACGCCATCGATGAGCGCGAGGAACGGATCGCCGCGGAACTCGCGAATGCCGACAAGAAAAGGGCCGAAGCCCAGAAGGAGCACGACGAGTTCCAGCAGAAGAACTTGGAGTTCGACCAGCAACGTGCCGCCCTTCTGAGCAACGCGACGTCGGAGGCGCAGAGCGAACGCCAGCGACTCCTCGACGAAGCCCGGAAAGCCGCAGTGGCTCTGAGTTCGAAATATCAGGATTCGTTGAAGAACGAAGTGCATACCCTGCATCAGGACATTGCTCGCCGTACGCAGCAGGAAGTATTTGCCATTACGCGAAAAGTCCTGGCCGATCTCGCTACCGCCAGCCTGGAAGAACGCATGGGTGAAGTCTTCACCCGCCGCTTGCGGGAAATGAAAGGCGATGAGAAAGCGGCACTCGGAGAGGCACTCAAAACGGCTGCGGATCCGGCAATGGTGCGCAGTGCCTTCGAATTGCCGGCTGACCAACGTGCGGCAATACAAAATGCGCTCAATGAAACTTTCTCGGCTGAAATCCGCATCCGATTCGTGACTGCGCCTGACCAGATCAGCGGCGTTGAACTCACCACGACCGGACACAAATTGGCTTGGAGCATCGGCGACTATCTGGGTTCGCTGGAAAAGGGAGTCGACGAACTTCTGAAAGCGAAGGGAAAACCGGAAGCCACAGCCGAGCCCGTAACAAATAGCCAATGAACATGGAACCAGACAGTCTCCTGAAAGATTTCGACGGTGCGTTTGCTGCAATCCGCCAGGCGCGAGAAGCATTCCGCGCGGAACTCACGCCACGGGAGGTGGGCACGATCGCCAGTGTCGCAACCGGCATTGCCAAGGTTTCCGGTCTGCCACGAGCGGGTTTTGAGGAAATAGTGAAGTTTCCCGGCGATGTGCTTGGCATCGCGTTCAACTTGGACGCAGACGAAATTGGCGTCGTACTGCTTGGCGAATACTCGCAACTCCACGCGGGAGATGAGGTTCAGCGCACGGGTCGAGTCATGGACGTGGCGGTGGGCGATGGTTTGCTGGGACGCGTCATCGACCCGCTCGGCCGTCCACTCGACGGCAAAGGGCCAGTGGTTTCCAGCCAGCGCCTGCCGGTCGAACGCCCTGCCGCACCCATCATGGACCGTGCGCCCGTGACAGTGCCGCTTCAGACCGGGCTCAAAGTCATCGATGCCCTGATTCCCATTGGGCGCGGCCAGCGCGAGTTAATTCTAGGTGACCGCCAGACCGGCAAGACCGCCATTGCGATCGACACCATCCTTAACCAGCGCGACCAAAATGTCCTGTGCGTCTATTGCGCTATCGGCCAGCGTGCATCCGCCGTTGCCAAGGCCGTGGCGACGTTGCGGGAAAAGGGAGGTCTGGACTACACCGTGGTTGTGGTGACCGAGGGCAATGACCCGCCGGGCCTCGCCTACATCGCTCCTTACGCCGCGACCAGCATTGCGGAGTCATTCATGGAAGCCGGCCGGGATGTTCTGATCGTTTACGACGATCTGACTCACCACGCGCGCGCCTACAGGGAACTCTCGCTCCTGCTGCGCCGGCCACCCGGTCGCGAAGCCTTTCCCGGCGACATCTTCTATATCCACTCCCGGCTACTCGAACGTTCAACCCATCTGCGAAAAGAACTAGGCGGCGGCTCGCTGACCGCATTGCCAATCATCGAAACAGAAGCGCAAGACATCTCCGCTTATATTCCGACCAATTTGATTTCCATCACAGATGGGCAGATATACCTTTCGCCTACTCTATTCGAATTGGGAGTGCTGCCTGCAATCGATGTAGGAAGGTCCGTTTCCCGCGTTGGCGGAAAGGCCCAGCGAGCGGCCTACCGCGCCGTCGCGGGTGACCTCAAGCTGGCCTACGCGCAGTTTGAGGAACTCGAGACATTTTCCCGTTTTGGAGCCCGCCTGGATGAAGACACCCGGAAGACCATCGAACACGGACGGCGAATTCGTGCCTGCTTGAAGCAGCCGGAATTCGATCCCGTGTCCGTTCCCGCGCAAATTGCCGTGCTGCTGGCGTTGGCTGAAGGACTCTTCGACCCCGTGCCGCTGGACCAGATGACTGCTGCCGAAAGTGCCCTTCGCAAGGCGGAGTCAGATGTTCCGGCGGATGTGCGCGAGCGATTAAAAACCGCCGGCAAATTGAGCGACGAGGATCGCAAAACCATCATCGAAATCGCCCGGAAAGCGCTATCCGGGTTCGCCGCCGAAGCAAAGCCCGAAGCTGACGCGGCGATTAATCACAAGACAGGAGAAAACGAATGACACAAAAACATAATTTACTTACCATCGAATCACTGACCGAAATCATGCCCTCCAGCGAATCGCCCTGCCTCTCGCTTTACCAGCCAACCCACCGCCACCGTCCCGAGAATCAGCAGGACCCGATACGATTCCGCAATCTTGTACGAGAGCTCGAGGCTTCGCTGCGGCAGAAGTATCCGGCCGTCGAGACCCAGTTATTACTAAAACCATTCGAAGCCCTCGCTCACGACGCCGACTTCTGGAACCATACGCTCAATGGTTTGGCAGTGTTGGGCGCGCCGGACCTGTTTCGAGTGTTCCGGCTTCAGCGGACAGTCGCCGAATTGGCCATAGTAGCAGGCACTTTTCACACCAAGCCGTTGCGCCGCTTTCTGCAATCTGTCGACCGCTATCAGATTCTGGGGCTAAGCCTACGGCAAATTCAACTCTTCGAGGGGAACCGCGACGCCCTTGACGAGATCGATCCGGCACCCGGCGTCCCACGAACCATCACCGATGCGCTGGGCGGGGAACTCAGCGAATCGAATCTGACCGTCGCCTCCTATGGTGGCGTGGGTCAGGGAACCACCCCCATGCGTCACGGCGACGGCGGAAAGCAGGACCAGCAGGAAGCTGACACGGAGCGCTTCTTCCGCGCCGTCGACCGTGCAATAACCGAGCACCATTCCCGTCCGTCGAGCCTGCCTTTGATCCTTGCCGCATTGCCGGAGCACCACCACCTGTTTCACAAGGTGAGCCATAATCCGTTTCTGATGGCGGAGGGAATCTCAATCAATCCAGACGCGCTGCCAATCGATGAACTTCGGGAACGCGCCTGGAGCGTTGTCGAACCCCGGTATCAGGCCCAAGCCGCCACACTGGCCGGCGAGTGCGCCGTGGCGAAATCTAACCAGCGTGGCAGTGACGACCTGGCCGAGGTGGCTCAGGCTGCCGCCGCCGGACGAGTCGCGACCCTGCTCATCGAGTCCGACCGCTTGATTGGCGGACGGCTCGATACTGCATCGGGCCGGGTTGTGCTCTCCGAGATGAGCGATCCGCAAGTCGATGACGTGCTCGACGATCTGGGCGAACTGACCGCAAAATTCGGCGGCCGGGTCATGGTCCTTCCATCTGCGCAGATGCCCGGACCGACAGGACTTGCCGCCATCTACCGATTCTGAGTCTTAAACACTAAGGAGAATACTATGCAAATCCAAATCAACACAGACCACAACATCGAGGGCCGCAAGGCGCTCGTTACTTATGTCAGTGACGTAGTCGCGAACGCGCTAACCCTCTTCACCGGCGACATCACGCGAGTGGAAGTTCACCTCAGTGACGAAAATGGTAACAACAGCGGTCCGAACGATTCGCGATGCATGATGGAGGCGAGACTCGAAGGTCGTCAGCCTATCGCGGTCACCCATCAGGCATCCAGCGTAGAGGATGCCGTCGGAGGTGCCTCCGACAAGCTGGCCAGATTGATCGAGAGCACACTTGGGCGGCATCGCGAAAAGCAGGCCCATCGGACTGACCCGCCTCTGTCCGGACCGGAAGCCTGGTAGCATGAGCGACACTGCGGCGAGCCTGCGCAGAAAGATTGGCAGCGCCGGGGATCTGCAATCCGTCGTCCGTACCATGAAAGCCGTGGCCGCATCGAGTATCGGACAATATGAGGAGGCGGTGCGGGCGCTGGACGAGTTCAATCGCACCGTGGAACTGGGATTGAGCGTTTGTTTCCGGGCTATGGCCGCAACGCCTCCAATCGCGGGAAAGTCAGGACGAACGGAAGTAAGCGCGATCGGTGCGGTAGTGTTTGGTTCCGACCAGGGACTGGTTGGCCCGTTTAACGACCTGGTAGCCGACTATGCCGTTAGGACGTTAGGGACCATGACCGGCAAACAACGGGTCTGGTCGGTCGGCGAGCGGGTTCATGCGCGCTTGAAAGATGCTGGACTGTCGCAGGCGGGTCTCTTTACGGTGCCGAATGCCGTCACGGCGATTACCGCGCTGGTCGGCCAAATCGTCGTGGAATGCGAGGCACGACGCGGCCAGGATGAAGTCACCGAACTGTACCTCTTCTACAACCGCTCTGTTTCCGGTGCGGTCTATGAGCCCGTCAGCCAGCGCCTGCTTCCGCTGGACGAAGACTGGCGGCGCAGGCTTGCCCAACGTCCGTGGCCTACAGGAAACTTGCCCGAGGTCATCGGATATGGCATTCCAACGTTGCGGGCGCTCATCCGAGGATATCTGTTTGTCTCGCTCTTCCGGGCGTGCGCCGAATCCTTAGCGAGCGAGAACGCGAGCCGCCTGGCGGCCATGCAACGCGCCGACAAAAATATCGACGATTCGCTACAGGATCTCAACCGCACCTTCCATCGATTGCGCCAGAGCCGCATCGACGAGGAGCTATTTGACGTGATTTCCGGCTTCGAGGCTCTGAGCGTGGAAATACATAACGGCTGACTGACGATAGGATGATCAGTGGGAAATGACACCAGGGATTTCCGAGTGCAACCTGGCAAAGAGTGCAAACTCGGTGACTGGCCGACGAATGTGAAGCCCCTTTGCAAGTCGAAGAAACAGTATCAGAAGCTCCTGGGGCTCGGCGCTCACCAAAACTTGACCACTTGTGCTCCGATAGAGTTGCCCACCCCAGGCACCGCATCTTGGCCCGTAAGCCGCAGATGGGCAAGGCATTATCATCCCTGGCCCCGTTGGGCCGGTGGGTCACTCTCCGTGAGCATACCCGGGTAATTTCTCGCGAGTGCCGAAGCGGCGAATTCTGGAGCGCGCGTTCACCGCGTACAAACAACGGGAATATATGCGCTTTTTTCCATCTTCTATCCTGATCTGCAAACCCCAGCATGCCCGCCTGCAGGCTCATCTCGTAAATTTTAGCGGGATCGCTTCCGAACCCGTTGAACGTCAGCCAAAGCATCGTCATCAGTGGCGCCCCCTTCCATGCGGGTTTGTATTCGTTTACTTTGCAAGTGACGGGCAGCAATGGTTTGACTTCGCTGAAAAGCTGCTCGCTGACGATCACCACGCACTAGTCGAGCGGGGGCGTCGTGTATAAAACTCGGCCCCCGGCTCGAATTTCGCAATCCACCAGATAAGGGCGCAGTTGTTCCGTATCGACTCGTACGCCCAAGCCTGCTCCAGCGGGTATTTGTAAAAGCCCATCCTCACCGGGCAGGAGATGGTCTGCGGTAATCGCCAGCGCGAGCGGTTTCAACTCCACCGGATATTCGCAGATTTCGTCGCGTTCCAGCCCCGCGTAAGGCGCTAGTGACGCGCTCAACGCCAAGTGCGACGTAAAAGTGTGATTCACATAGGTCACTCCGCGGACCGTCGCATAGTCGGCCGCATCCTTGGCCACGCTGATGCCCCCAATTCGCCCCGCATCAATCTGCAAAAATCCGATTCCAGCGTGGTCCACCAACTGTCGCGCCATGTAGATGTTGTGGCTCCCCTCCCCGGCCGCCAATTTGACGGCCCCCGACCGCGCCGCCAATGCCGAATAGGCGCTTAAGGCGCCGCTCACGAACGGCTCCTCCAGCCACAGTGCGCCGCATTCGTTCAACGCCGGCAAATCCAATGCGGCCCGTTCAAAGTCTTCGCCCCACGCCGTGCCAATATCGACCAGCAGGATTCGGTCCGGTCCCAATCCCTCGCGCGCCGCCCGGAAGTGCGCGGCGTCGTCTGAAGCCGGCCCTTTCCCAATCGGTCCCCATCCAAATTTCGCCGCCCTGAAAAGCACTCCGCGTGCCTTCGCATAGGTATCCTCCGGAGTGTCGCCAAATAGCATGGAAGCATACGGCACTTTCGGAAACGCCCGTTCATACCCCAACAATCGCCAAACCGGTGTCCCCTCGCGATTTCCGAGTAAGTCCCACAGGGCCATATCGATCCCCGACAGCGTATGGTCAGCCTGTAACAGATCCATACTTTGGGCTCGGACTAAATTGCCAATCCGCCGGATATCCTCCACATCGTCGATTTTTTGGCCGATCACTGAAGCTGAAACCGGCTTACACGCGCCATGCGACATCGGACAGACATAACTGGCGATCGACGGCAGCGGGGACGCCTCACACTCTCCCCATCCCGTCCAACCGCCGGCCCGCACCCGCACTAGCAGCGCGTCCTGGCTGCCGTCACCAATGTCGAGCACTTCCGGCATCGACAAATAGAATAGATCCACGCTCTCAATTCGCATCTGACCGTAATACCATTAATTTTTGGAATCGATTGAAGACATACTCGACGCTGCCACTGGACAAGTCACAGTCTGGCTATCCGGAAACACCCTGACCGCCGCCCGCATCGTATCCTGGAATCGGCAATCCGGTATCCTTGTTTGCCGGGGTGGTAACGGCTTTACTGACGAAGATATCCATCATATATGCGCCGGAAAGATTCAGGGGCTTACCCTTCGCGTCGCGGCGCCACTGCCGGAATCGGACCGCATTGGCGCCGATATCCGGGACGCCATCCGGAAGGCAGCGGGGTACCCCGTTAGCCTCGTTGTTCATCCCGGCGCATTCTCCGGGACGGTAGTTCCACTTGGGGAATGGCTCAGCAACATCCTCGGGGCTATCACTCTGCTGGCGCCCCACCGCGAAGCCATCCACAAACAAATCGATCAGATTCTGCTCCGCGAAGGCACCGGTATTGCCGTCCTCGGCGGCAGCACACTCATTCTGGAAGCTGCACCGGAGCTGGTCCCTTCCGCCGAGGAAATCCGTTCCGCTATCGCCGGCTTGCTTTGATCCGCGACGCCGACATCGTTAAAACGGCGCCGCGCGTCTCACCTGTCTCCCCGCATCCTGACAAATGCCTCGCCCCGTTTCCGGTATGACGATCTCAACGACAACCGATTCGATGAATTCATAAATCTCTCCCGCAGCCAAGGCAAACTCCACAAACGGCACTCTTTCATCCGTTCGCCCAATGGCACATCCGCGTACTTTTGTTGTGCGCCCACTCGTGAATCAGTAGGAAAACACAGATCATCCCGTACGCGAAGCAAAAATCATCGAGTGCCTACACCCTCATCGTGACCAACGCTCCGGCAGCCAAATGGTGGAAAGGCGGGTTCTCGCGGAAGGGAATCGTCAGAACACTCCGCCACGCCTTTACTTCATCGGATTATTCCGACTGCGCTCCAGGAACAGCGCGTACAGCCGAAGAGCTAACTGTTATGGCGTCACCAATCACTCTGGCCGGACTTGGATCCGATCTGCCATCCGCCGAAGATCAGAAGACTGCCGCCGAGCAACTTCTCCGGCGTCTCCCGTCTCTCCCTACGGTCTCCGCCCGTCTGTTAGGCATGATGGGCCGTTCGGATATCAATCTCAAGGATGTCAGTAATCTGATAGTCTCTGACGCCGCGCTCACCGGCGAAATACTACGAATGTCGAATTCAGCGATGTTTGGCGCGCGCAGCGAAGTGCGAAGTATTCTCCAGGCCCTCGCGGTACTCGGGACAGAAAAGGTTAAGGGCCTCGCGTGCACCGTCGCGCTTCGCAGTTACTTGGGCAACGCCCTCCAAATTCCCGCATTGAAGCGGTGCTGGCGGCACAATCTTGCTACTGCTGTAGTTTCTTCGGAAATTGCCGATTGGGCTCGACAGGACAGCGGCGAGGCGTACACGGCTGGAATTCTCCATGACATTGGCCGATTGGGTCTGATCGCCGTTGATCCATCTCAATATCTCCAAATCCTGGACCAGGCCACCACCCACGGCGGAAGTCTATGTGAACACGAGCGCAATGCCTATGGGTTGGACCACGCCGTCGCCGGCGAATGGCTCGCTATGTCCTGGAGCCTCCCTCCCTCCATTTGTGGCGCAGTTCGCGATCACCACCTTCCGCTAAAGTCCGCTTTCGATCAGATTTCAGGACTGACATTCTACGGTTGTAGAATATCGGATATGCTCGGTTTCGCCGCCATCGATCAGCCGGACGCGTCGGAAGACGCTGTAAACGAGTTCATCGAACAGCTACCCGCCCCGCTGCGTAACAGACTCAACATCAAAATACCCGAGCTACAAATCCTCATTGCGTCCCGCGTAAATGCCCTCGAATCGTAGGAACTGAAACTAGAATAGAAGAGTGAGTCAACTCTCCAATCTCTTTGGGCAGAAATTCGGTCTGACCGAGCGCGACCTGGAACGCTACCTGTCCGAAGCCCTTTCCAAAGGCGGTGACTATGCCGACCTCTACTTTGAATACCTGGCCACCAGCTCCATCAGCCTTGATGAATCGATAGTCAAGTCAGCGACTCAGGGCGTCTCATTGGGGGTTGGCGTTCGCGTCCTTTCCGGCGAACGAACCGGCTATGCCTACTCTGACGATCTCTCGCCGGATCGCATCCTGAAGGCGGCCAGAACCGCGGCCTGTATCGCCTCGGGCCCGGCGACTGAACTCACCGCCGGCCTCAAATCGGCCGAACAACGAAATCTCTATCCCGTTCCCATTCTCGCGGGCGACACGCCGCTAGTAGAACGCGTCCAACTCGTAAAACGGGCCGACGCCGCCGCTCGTGCCCACGATTCTCGCGTATTTCAAGTGCAGGCCATCTATGCCGATTCCGTTAGACACGTCCTTGTCGCCACCAGCGACGGCCGCCTTTCGACGGACATCCAGCCCATGGCTCGCCTCAACGTCGCCGCTCTGGCTCGAGAAGACAACGGCGTCCCCCAGCGCGGCTACGCCGGCGGAGGCGGCCGCGTCGGCCTCGATTTCTTCACCGGGGCTCACTCTCCCGAAGCATTTGCCGAAGACTCGGCCCGGCAAGCAATTCTTCAGCTCCACGCCATCGACGCTCCGGCCGGAGAAATGACCGTCGTCCTGGGGCCAGGCTGGCCGGGAATTCTGCTGCACGAAGCCGTCGGGCATGGCTTGGAAGCCGACTTCAATCGCAAAGGCGTTAGCGCCTTCTCCGGTCGGATCGGGCAGCAAGTGGCGAGCCCGCTCTGTACCGTCGTTGACGATGGCACCATCGCCAGTCGCCGCGGTTCCCTGAACGTCGACGATGAAGGCGAAACCACACAGCAAAATGTCCTGATCGAAAATGGCGTCCTCCGCGGCTATCTCACTGACAAACTCTCAGCTCGCCTTACTGGCGGCCAATCCACTGGTAGCGGCCGGCGCGAGAACTACCAACACTACCCCATGCCGCGCATGACCAATACCTTCATGCTCGCCGGCGAAAGTGACCCGGAGGAGATCGTAAGATCGGTAAAAAAGGGCCTCTACTGCTCCAATTTTGGCGGCGGTCAGGTCGACATAACCAGCGGCAACTTCGTCTTCAGCGCCTCGGAATCTTTCCTGATCGAAGACGGCCGGATCACGTCGCCCGTCAGAGGCGCAACCCTCATCGGCAACGGCCCGGAAGCGCTCAAGTACATCTCCATGGTCGGCACGGATCTCAAATTGGACCTCGGTATCGGCGTCTGCGGCAAGGAGGGCCAATCGGTCCCCGTCGGCGTCGGCATGCCCACCATCAAGATCGACCAGATGACCGTCGGAGGCACCCGATGAGCGAAGCCCTTCTCCGCGACGTCGCCTCGCTCGCCATTCGTCTCGCCACCGAACGGGGTGCTACCGACGCTGAATGCACCATCGCCGAAGGCGACGAGTTTTCAGCTACCGTCCGCCTCGGTGAAGTCGAAACACTGAAGGAAGCCGGTTCGCGCGCCGCTGGGCTCCGCGTCCTGCTCGGTCAGCGCCAAGGTTCCTCTTATACCTCCGATCTCACCGATGAAGGCATCTCTCAAATGGTCGACGCCGCCATCGCCATCGCCCACATCACCGAAGAAGACCCCTTCGCCGGACTGCCCGGGAAAGAAGAACTCGGCCAGCTAACCACCGATCTCAAACTCGTCGAAGCCGATGTCGCGAATGTCGAAGCGGCCGCCCGGATTGACGCCGCCAAGCGGGCCGAGGCCAGCGCGCTCGCCGCCGATCCCCGGATCACAAACTCCGAAGGCGCCGGTTGTGAAACTTACTCCGGCTGCCGGGTTTTTGCCAACAGCCGTGGCTTCCTCGGCAGTTACTCCAGCACCACGGCCTCGCTTAGCGCGACCCCCGTCGCCCGCCAAGGCGAGGAAATGGAGCGCGACTACTGGCACTCGATATCCCGCTCTTGGGCTGGGCTCGAATCGCCCGAGGATGTCGGCCGGAAAGCGGCTCACCGCGCCACCCGGCGTCTGGGCGCCCGCAAAATCGAAACCTGCAAGGCCACGGTCGTCTTCGAACCACGCGTGGCAAAATCCTTACTCGGGCATATTTTTGAAGCCGTCAGCGGTGAATCAATTTACCGGAAATCCTCCTTTCTCCTCGATAAACTAGATCAGCAAATTGCCGCCGCGACCGTCACCGTCATTGACGACGCAACCATCCCCGGCTACTTCGGCACTTCCCCGTTCGACGACGAAGGAGTTCCCTCCCGCCGCACCGTGGTCATCGAAAATGGAGTCTTGAAAAACTACCTCTTCAACACTTACGCCGCCCGTAAGCTCAACGCGAAGACCACCGGCAATGGCGCTCGCGGCCTCACCGGCGCCGCGGGAATTGGCCACGGCACTCTTTATCTGGAACCG